>ERZ802822.1714-NODE-1714-length-12986-cov-8.679836_pt1 | contig 12986 bp, 14 predicted proteins | sample MGYA00345649_ERZ802822 | MGnify/ENA primary metagenome ERZ802822 (study PRJEB30503, sample SAMEA104212359) | marine metagenome | biome: Westerlies Biome; feature: [SRF] surface water layer (ENVO:00010504) within the epipelagic zone...; material: water...
ACATTTTCACCAATATTTTAATTAAAATTATAAAAGGATACAAATTTTTGATTAGTCCATTATTTGGTCAATCATGTAGATACCTGCCTACATGCTCAGAGTATAGTATTGAGACTTTGAGAGAATTTGGATTAGCTAAAGGAGCTTTTTTAAGTTTAAAAAGAATTTTATCATGTCACCCAATAAAATTTTTAGGTGGTGGAGATGGTTTTGATCCTGTAAAAAAAAATATAAAGGTTAAAAAATAATGGATACTCGAAATGTTATCGCAGCAATTTCTTTATCAGCAGCAGTAATTATACTGTATTCACTTTATTTTGCACCACCTCCGATTACTAAAGAACAACTTGCAGAAAAAAATAAAACTGAACAAACTACTGATGCGCCAAGTTTAGATCAAAAAGAAACTATAACTGAAGTTTCAAGAGAGGAGGCTTTAAGTCAAAGTAAGAGAATTAAATTTGAAAATCAAAGTATAATTGGTTCTATATCTCTTAAAGGTGCAGCAATCGATGACTTAACCTTTAAAGAATATAATGTAGCATTAGAAAGTGATGAAAAAGTTAAACTATTGTCACCTAGAAGTGCCAAAGATGGATACTTAATAGAAAGTGGATTTATAACTACTGATAAAAATATTGATATTCCAAATTCTAATTCAGAGTGGTCTGTATCAGGAAGTAATATATTAACTGATCAATCTCCTGTAAAATTAACATGGACTAATGATCAAGGGATTACTTTTGAAAAAGAGATATCTCTAGATGATAAGTTTTTATTCACTATTAAACAAAAAGTAATTAATTCAACAAATAAAGAGTTTGATTTTTATCCTTATGGTCAAATTATTAGAAAAGAAATTCCTGAAATTTCTAATTTCTATATCCTCCATGAAGGTCTTATTGCAACTTTAGATGAAGAATTGATTGAAGAGGATTACGACGATATTCAAGAAGAAAAGTTTTCTAGAACTTCACAAAAGGGATGGCTTGGAATTTCAGACAAATTTTGGATAACATCATTAATTCCACCAAATGGAAAAGAATTTAAAACAACTTTTGATTATAAAGATAAATTTCGTGCCAATTTTGTAGGTACAGAGCCTTTGGAACTAAAAGGAAACTCAAGTATCGAGGATAAATTGCAGGTAATTGTAGCTGCAAAAAGAGTAGATGTTATTGATGGATACGCAGAGTCGTTAAATATTGATAAATTTGATTTAACAATTGATTGGGGTTTTTTATATTTTATTACAAAACCTCTTTTTTACGGTATCGACTATTTCTTTAAATTATTAGGAAATTATGGTCTTGCAATTATTGCTATAACAATTTGTATAAGACTGGCATTTTTTCCACTTGCTAACTTCTCATTCAGAAGCATGGCTAAAATGAAAGCACTTCAGCCAGAGATGGTAAGATTAAAAGATTTACATAAAGAAGATAAAATGAAGCTCCAGCAAGAAATGATGGCACTTTATAAAAAGGAAAAAGTAAATCCTATGTCTGGATGTTTGCCCATATTGGTGCAGATACCAGTATTTTTTGCTTTATATAAAGTTTTATTTGTGACAATTGAAATGAGACAAATGCCTTTTTATGGCTGGATACAAGATTTATCTGAGAGAGATCCAACATCTTTATTTAACTTGTTTGGTCTGCTTCCTTATGACGTTCCATCTTTTTTAATGATTGGAGCATGGCCAATTGCAATGGGTGTTTCTATGTTTATTCAACAAAAATTAAATCCAGCTCCAACAGATCCAATGCAAGCAAAAATATTTATGTTCTTTCCTTTATTCTTAACGATAATTTTAGCACCTTTCCCTGCTGGATTGGTAATTTATTGGACAGTTAATAATATTTTAACTATGGCTCAACAAGTTTTCATAATGAAACGAACTACAGTCAAAACAACAACTTAATGTTGGAAATCAAAGAAGAAGAATTAAAAAAAATCCTACCCTCTGATGGTCCCTCGATTAATGAGGTTAAAAAATATTTAGAAAAATATAATGATGAATACATTGTTATTAAATGTGGTGGTAGTGTTTTAGTAGATAACAAATTATTTGATATTTTCATTAAAGATATATCAGTATTGAATAAGCTTGGATTTATTCCAATTATTGTCCATGGAGGCGGAAAAAGAATTAGCAATAAACTAAATGAATTAGGAATTAAGAGTAATTTTATAAAAGGATTGAGAGTTACAGAAAAAGAAACTATTGAAGTAGTAGAACAAGTGTTAATAGAGTTTAACTCTGAAATTATAGAGGCCTTAAAGGAACAACAATGTACTAGTCAAACTATAAACTCTAGAGAAAATAATATTATGACAGTTGTGCAAGAAAATACTGAGCTAGGATTTGTTGGAACACCAACAGAAATAAATAAGTCGATTATTGATAAAATTGTAGATGAAAAAAAAGTTCCTGTTATAGCTCCTTTGGGTCTAGACGAAAATAATCAAGCTTATAATATTAATGCTGATACAGCTGCTGGATCAATTGCAAAAAAAATTGAAGCTAGACGTTTAATAATAATGAGTGATGTTGAAGGTGTTCTTGATAGTAATAAAAAATTAATCCCTGAAATTAATTCTCAATCAATTAAAGATTTAATAAATGATGAGGTAGTTACTGGAGGAATGATTCCTAAAATTAATAATTGTTTAGATGTTGCTTGTAACGGTGTTAAAGGTGTTGTTATTATTGATGGTCGAAAGAACCACTCTATTCTTTTTGAATTATTATCCGACAAAGGTTCAGGAACTTTAATTAGACAATGAAAGAATTAATAGACATAAAATACTGGATATTTGATCTAGATAACACTCTTTATAGCGGTCAAACGCAGGTTTTCTCTGAAGTAGATAAGAAAATGAGCGCATTTATATCAAAAAAAATGAATGTGGATTTAGTCAAAGCAAAAGAAATACAAAAAAAATATTTTTATGAATATGGCACAACACTATCAGGATTAATGAAACAGGATGGTATAGATCCACATGACTTTTTAGAATTTGTTCATGATATTGACATAAGCTGGTTGCCTAAAGATTTAAAATTACGAGAAGAATTAACAAAAATTAAAGAAAAAAAAATTATCTTTACCAATGGTTCACATGCACATGTTGAAAATGTCACCAAGCAATTAGGAATAGATGGCCTATTTGATGGAGCTTTTGATATTGTAGATGCTGATTTTACTCCAAAACCTCATTTAGATCCCTATGAAAAATTAATAAAAAAATTTAATATCAATCCAAATCAGTCAATTTTAATTGAGGATATTGCACACAATTTAGAACAAGCTAAAAATTTAGGAATGAAAACTTGTTGGTTGGAAAATGAGGAGTCATTTGCAAAAAAAGACTCTGACAAATCTTACATAGATTATAAGATTAAGAACTTGCCTTCTTTTTTACAAGAAATTAATATATTAAAGAATAATTAAATTAACTATCTAAAATTAAAATATGAGCGATATAGAAAAAATTATAAATGATGCGTGGGAAAATAGAGATAATGTAAATCAAGATTCTGACCAAAGTTTAAAGGATACTATCAATCAAATGATTGATGATTTAGATAGTGGTAAAGTTAGGGTCGCAGAAAAAATAGATGGTGAATGGGTCACACATCAACACATTAAAAAAGCTATTATGCTCAGCTTTAGAATATATCCAATGGAAAATTTAAATGGACCATACAGTAGTTGGTATGACAAGGCACATTTGTTAAAGGGTAAAACAGCTGGTTGGACAAAAGAGGATCATGAAAAAGCTGGTTTTAGAATGGTACCTAATTCTCCTGTAAGAAAAGGTTCGTTTGTAGGAAAAAATGCTGTGCTTATGCCATGCTATGTAAATATTGGAGCTTATATAGATGAAGGTACTATGATGGATACTTTTAGTCGTGCTGGTAGTTGTTGCCAAATAGGAAAAAATTGTCATATTTCTGCTGGATCAGGAATTGGGGGTGTCTTGGAACCCGCTCAAGCATTACCAACTATAATTGAAGATAATTGTTTTATTGGAGCAATGTCAGAAGTTGTTGAGGGTGTCATTGTTGGAGAAGGATCTGTTTTGAGTATGGGAATGTATATAGGACAATCAACTAAAATAGTTAATAGAAATACAGGGGAAGTTACTTATGGAAAAATTCCACCATATTCTGTAGTTGTGCCTGGTTCATTGCCTGATAAAAATAATTCTTCCGCACCATCGTTATATTGTGCGGTAATAATCAAACAAGTTGATGAAAAGACTAGATCTAAAACTTCTGTTAATGATCTATTAAGAGAATAGATTTATAATGGCCACTATTAACGAACTTCAATTAGCTAAAGAACTAATTAAATTTCCAACTGTAACACCTATTGACGCTGGAATAATGAAATTCTTAGAAAAAAAACTTAAAACTCTTGGGTTCAAAACAAAAATTTTAGAATTTAAAGAGAAAAACAGTAAGCCTGTAAAAAATCTCTACGCAAGACTGGGAAATAAAGGGCCTAATTTTTGCTATGCTGGTCATCTTGATGTTGTTCCAGCAGGGAATTTAAAAGATTGGACCGTAAATCCTTTTAAGCCCTCTATAAAAAAAGGTTTTTTAATCGGAAGAGGCGCGAATGATATGAAAAGTTCTGTTGCTGCTTTTGTTTCAGCGGTAAGCAATTTCATCTCAAAAGGAAGAAAATTTAATGGCTCTATTAGTCTTTTAATTACTGGTGACGAAGAAGGAGTTGCAATAAATGGTACAAAAAAAGTAGTCGAATATTTAAGAAAGAAAAAAGAAAAGATAGATTTTTGTTTAGTTGGAGAGCCAACTAACCCAAATAAATTAGGTGAAATGATTAAAATTGGTCGTAGGGGAAGTATGACTGGAAAATTAACAATCATTGGTATCCAAGGACATGTTGCTTACCCTGATAGAGCAAATAATCCTTCAACGGCATTAGTTCAAATACTGAAAGAACTTAAAGAAATTAAATTTGATAATGGTACAAAAGATTTTCAACCTACAAATCTTGAAATTACCAAAATCAATATAGATAATTTTGCAGATAATGTGATACCAGGATCAGCTAATGCAAAGTTTAATATCAGATTTAATAACAAACATTCTTCAAATTCAATTAAAAAGAAAATTGATAAAATTATTAAAAGAATAAGTAAAAAAAATAAATCAAAGTTTAATATTGATTATAGTGTCTCAGGAGAAGCTTTTCTGACTAAACCAAATGACACTACTTATATGATTAGAGATGAAATTAAGAAAATAACAAAGATTAAACCTAAGTTATCTACAACTGGTGGAACTTCTGATGCGAGATTCATTAGAAAAATAGCACCTTGTTTAGAGTTTGGTTTAGTTGGAAAAACTATGCACAAAGTAGATGAAGCAGTTTCATTGTCAGATTTAAAAAAATTAACATTAATTTATTCTAATATCTTAAAAAACTACTTTAAGTGAAAACTGGTTTAGTAACATCAGATACTTATCAAAACCATAATACAGGTGAAGGTCATCCTGAAAAAATAGATAGAGTTACTGCAGTAATTGATAACTTTAAAAAGTTAGATAATAAAAATTTAATTTGGAAAAAACCAACTAACTTTGATCAAGATCTTTTAATAAAAACTCATTCATTGGATTATATAAACCAAGTACAAAAATCTTTTCCACAAAATGGATTTAATTTTCTTGATGGTGATACAGTTGTTTCACCGGGTAGTAAAGATGCCACTAAAGATGCAGTTGGTTCAATACTTACTGCAATAGAAGGTGTTCAGAATAAAGATTTCAAAAATGCTTTTTGTGCTGTTAGACCACCCGGGCATCATGCTGAAAAAGAAAAAGCAATGGGATTTTGTATTTATAATAATGTTGCTGTAGGTGCAAATTATCTTATCGAAAAATATAAGTATAATAAAGTTGCAATCATTGATTTTGATGTACACCACGGAAATGGAACTCAAGATATTTTTTATGATAATGAAAAAGTCTTATACATATCAACTCATCAGTATCCTTATTATCCCGGATCAGGATCTGAAAAAGAAAAAGGTAAATATAATAATATTTTCAATATTCCACTTGAAGCAGGTACAACAGCTGTTGAATATCTTAATGCGTACGAGCATGTTTTAAATAAACTTAAAGAATTTAAACCTGAATTCTTGTTATTTTCTGCGGGTTTTGATGCACATATTGATGATCCTTTGGCCCAATTAAGATTAAGTTCAGAGGATTTTTATACCTTAACAAAAAGAACTTTGGAAATTTCAAAACCATTTTGTAACGGAAATGTGGTTTCAATTCTTGAGGGTGGGTATGATTTAAAAGCACTGCAAGATAGTACTCAAAGACATGTGGATGCTTTAATAGAATTTAATTGATAATTTTTAATAACTCTCTAAAAAAATGAAATGAAATTGTATAAAATTAAAAAATCTGACATTGATAAAAAAGGTCGAGGCCTTTACGCAACAAAAGATATCAAAGCGGGAACAAAAATAATTGATTATATCGGAAAACTAATTACTAAAAAACAAACTGAAGAGTCAGATAAATATGATAATAATAAACCTATTTATTTATTCACAATAAATAAAAGATATGATCTTGATGGGGATTTTTCTTGGAACACTGCTGGTTTAATAAATCACTCCTGTGATAATAATTGTGATTATGATGGTAAAGGACTTAAGATATGGGTTAAGGCCATTAAAGATATTAAAAAAGGTGAAGAATTTACATGTGACTATGGTTTTGGATATGATGAAAATTACAAACAATTTAAATGCAAATGTAAATCAAAAAATTGTTGTGGCTATATAGTCAGAGCAGAGTCTAGATGGCGAATTAATAAAAAATTTGCAATGAGTAATAAAAAAAAATTAATAAATCACTCTCGCTAAAAAAAGTCCCTCTGGAGGTGCTGGTGGTGCACATAATACTCTTTTTTTTGATTTAAATATCTTATCAAAAGTTTTCAAATCCCATTTTTTTTCACCTAAATATTTTAAACAACCTACCATGGATCTTACCTGTTGTTGTAAAAATGATTGAGATCTAAATTCTATTTCTATTTTATTTTTAGACGATTTGATTTTGATAGATTTAATGGTCTTAATTGGACTTTTAGCATGACAGCTAGATGCTCTAAAAGTAGAATAATCATTAGTTCCCTCTAGTTTTTTTGCACCTTTTTTAATTAAATTTAAATCTAAAGTTTTTCTAACATGCCAACCTCTTTTTTTTTCTATTACAGGTTCACTAATTTGATTAAAAATTATGTATTTATAAATTCTTTGTTTTGCAGAAAATCTTGAGTGAAATTTATTGCTTCTTTTTTTTATTTTTTTAATTGCAATACCTTTATCATTTAAAAAAAAGTTAATAGATTTTAAAAATTTTGTTAAATCTTTAATTTCATTTTTACAATCAAAATGAGCAGATTGTTCAATTGCATGAACTCCAGTATCTGTTCTTCCAGAACCATTTAAAATTATTTTTTGTTTTAACAGTTTCGTGAGTTTTTCTTGAATTAGACCTTGAATTGTTGCGCCTTTTTTTTGAATTTGCCATCCTCTAAAATTTGTACCTACATACTCAATAAACAGTTGATATCTTATCATTTAGATTTTAGACCCTTTTTTTATTTGAGAACCAAGCATAAATTCACCAATATTTTGAGGCTTTTTTCCTTGTCTTTGTATTTCAGTAATCTTTATTGATTGATTTTTTCCACATACAATTTCTAGATAATCAGAAATAACTTCTCCTGGATTTCCAATTCCATTACCAATTTCTGCTTTTAATATCTTATATCTTTCGCCATTATATATAAAAAAAGCACCAGGTGTTGGATACAGACCATTAATTTTGCCAATAATGTTTTTTGCAGACTCTGTCCAATCAATTTCTCCTTCAGACTTTTGAATTTTTGACGCATAAGTTGCTTTTGAATGATCTTGTTCAATAAAAGTAGCCTTATCATCTAATATATCATCAATATTATCTAAAATTTTTTCTGCGGCTAATAAAGAAAGTTTCTCTCCAATATCCTGAGCATTTAAATTATTGTCTAAATCTATTTTATAAGTGTTACATACTGGACCCGTATCAAGCTTCTCTGCTATTTTCATAATACTTACACCAGTTTCTTTGTCTAAGTTCATGATTGATCTTTGTATAGGAGCTGCACCTCTCCATCTTGGAAGTATTGATGCATGAATATTTATAAAACCTTTTTTAGATAAACTCAGGAATTCTTTTGGTATAATTTGTCCATAAGCAACAACTACAACAAGATCTGCTTCTATCTTTTTAAAAGACTCATACTCTTCATTGTTATCTTTTAATGATTTTGGTGTTTTAAAATCCAAATTCAAAGTCTCTGCTATTCCCTGTATTGGTGATTTATTTATTCTTTGTCCTCTTTGAGATTTTTGAGGAGGTTGTGTATATACATTTGAGATAGGGTATCCATTTTGATACAAAGATTTTAAAATTGGTACTGCAAACATTGGGGTGCCCATAAAAACAATCTTTTTAGGCATTAATTAAAGTACAGCTGTATTTGATTTCAATTTTGATAACTTTTTAATTATCATTGATTTTTTTAATTTTGATAAATAGTCAATAAAAAGCACACCCTCTAAATGATCCATTTCGTGTTGTATACAGGTTGCTAGTAATCCATCTGCTTTTAATAACTGCTTTTTTCCGTGATAATCTAAATATTCTACCTCACATTTACTTGGTCTATCTATTTCTGCAAACTGGTTAGGAACAGATAAACATCCTTCTTCATATGTTGATTTTATTGAATCTTTATTTTTGATAACAGGATTTACAAAATACCTTGGTTCTTTTTTTCCTTCTTCTTTACTAATATCCATCACTATTATCCTTTTTGGAACACCAACTTGAATTGCTGCGAGCCCTATACCTGGTGCGTCATACATTGTCTCCAACATATCATCCATTAATATTTGTTCCTCTTTGCCTACTTGATCAACAGGTTTAGATACCTGTCTTAACAATGGATTTGGCTCGGTTATGATAGTTCTAATAGTCATAGAGGTATTATTTTATTATAAATTTTAAACTTTTAAAGGAAGAACTTTAAGTAGAAGTTTATTTCTTATTAAATCTACATTTAATTGGTTAAGCGTATTAATTATGAAATAAACCGTGTCGTCATCAATATCTTCAATTCTCTCAGAACCAATAACTTCAATAACTCTTAATAATGCTGCCCCGACCTCTCTATTATCTATCATTAACTGTATATCTGCTGGCATTTCAGTTGCACTAATTTTATACAGATCATCATATTTTTTTGAAATCTCTATTCCATCAGATTTTAATGCCTCAATAAAAATTATATCTTTTTTTGATAAAACATATTTTTTATTTTTTTTTATCTTTTTTAGGTATTTGTTCAAATCCTCTTCAATTTTAGATTTAGCATAATCACCATTAAAATAATTTACTAACTTTGATTGGTGTAAAACTTTATTATTATATTTAATTCTTTTTTTACTTGAAGTACTGCCTTCTATATTTTCACTATAAAAAGTTGTAAAATTCGATGGAACATCTTCTGGGTCTATTGATTTTAAAAATCTCTTCAATTCTAAATCAAAAGTATTATCCAAACCTTCTGATATAAAAATGTCTTTTAAAATTTTCATTAATTCTAACTTTAACTTTGGTTCCTCAGTCAAAAGTACTCTTTGATAAACTAAAGCTTTCGCCTCAATTGATGGAAGAGATTTATAAGACTGTTTGGTATTTAGTAATTGATTTATTGTAAACTGAAATTTTTTATAAAATTCAAATAATTCTTCTTCAGAATAATTCTTATCATGAACAGCCTTCTCAATTGTTGAAATTTTTTCAATATCAGTAATTTCAATATCTTTAATACTAAATAATAAATTTGAAGCTGATAAATATTTCCAAATTAATTTTGGAGTATCTTTTTTTGGTTCAAATTTAAATTCTGGATTTGTTCTATGAGCTAAATGAAAATCAAGAATAGAATTCTCAGATATATCCTTGTTAGCTTCTTCTAAATATCCAAATAAATAATTAATTTTATTCTCAAAATACTCATCGTTAAAACCTAATTCTTTTTTTAAATCTAAAATAAGTTGAGCTTCTTCATTTTTTCCATAATTTATTAAACAATATAAATTAAATTTTGATAAATATTCATCTTCGAGAGGTTCTTTTATCTTAGAGAAAATTTCACACGATTTTTTTACATCAGATTTAGAAAGGTAGTTATCAACCATATATCTCGTTAATTCTGGATGTAGATTGGTAGCTTGATTTTTAATAAGAAATTCTTCTATTAATTCAAGATTTGAATCTTTAATTAACCAATTAGATTTAAAATTTAAAAATTCATCCTCTGTGATACTTTTATTTGGATAGTAAGTATTGGTGAGTAATGCAATATTAAGAATTTCTGATGCATCACTTGAAAGATCATAATTATCTATATTTTTAAAAAGTTTTTTTAGAGTTGCGCCATCTGAATTTGACCACATATCAATACTTAATCCATAATCTGCAGGATCATATAATCCAACAATCTTAATTTCTTTGGAAGTGAGTTCGTTATCTAGTTTTACAGTTTCTTTTTTATTATCAGCTTGTAAATTATAAATATTACTCTCTTTTTTAACTTCTATATTTTCAATTGTTGAAATTGTTGCTGATGTTGTCTCATTTGATTTTTTTTCTATATTCCAAATATCTATAGGTTGATCTTCTGCTAATGCACAAAATGAAGATAGTAAATATATGACTGTTATTGATAAATATTTTTTATTTAACCACTTTAAAATTCTCATTAGGGATAATTTTCTTTATTTCTTTTTTTGGCGATGGAAAATCAATTGTATTTAGAAAAAAAACTAAACCTAAAATTGCTACTAATCCAAGAATAGATTTAATTACTAATCCTATTACATTAGTTTTGCCTGAACTTGTATTTTTACTAAATTCCATATAACTTTAGATAATTTCAAATTAAGACATATTTGTGTTTTTTCAATAAAGAAACTTATGAAATCAAAAGAAAATCTAATTTTTTTAGGGATGATGGGATCAGGAAAGAGTTCTATTGGCTCTTTAGTTGCAAAAAAATTACAATTAAATTTTATAGATATTGATAATGAAATTGAGACTGAACTAGGATTGTCGATTAAAAAAATATTTGAAGCAAAAGGTGAGAATTATTTCAGAAAATTTGAAGAAAAAATTACATTAAAAAAACTAAAATTAAATCCTGTAGTTATATCTCTTGGGGGCGGTGCATTTACAAATAGAAATATTAGAAAAGAGGTAATAAAAAATCATTTATCTTTTTGGTTAAATTGGAGTGATAAAATATTGGTGAATAGAATAAAAAATAGTAAAAAAAGACCTTTGGTGTCAAATGCTTCTGAAAACGAAATTATTGATTTAATTAAAAAACGGTCTAACATTTATTCAAAAGCTTTATATAAAATTGAATGTGATAGCTTAACTAAGAAAGAAATTGTTAAAAAAATTTTAAATATTTATGAAGCCCATTAAATTAAAGATAGATACTAAAAGCCAAAAATATCCCATTATAATTGGATCTAATTTAGTTTCAAATTTAGCAAATATTGCAAAAACTAATTCAGTTAATTTTAAAAAATGTCTTCTTATTATAGATAGAAATATATCAAAAAAAATTATTTCTAGAATAAAAAAATCTTTAAGCAAAAAAAAACTCTACATTTTTATTTTCAATGCAAATGAAAAAAATAAAAATCAAAATAGTATTAATAAAATTTTAGATATTCTTTTAAAAGAAAACTTTTCTAGAGAAGATTGCCTAATCTCAATTGGTGGCGGAATTACAGGAGATATTAGTGGCTTTGCTGCTAGTTTGTTCAAAAGAGGACTAAAATTTATAAATGTTCCAACAACCCTTTTATCGCAAGTAGACTCTTCAATTGGAGGAAAAACTGGAGTTAACACTAAATATGGAAAAAATTTAATTGGAAGTTTCTATCAACCTCATTTGGTTGTTTCTGATATTCAATTTTTAAAAACACTTCCAAAAAGAGAAATAATATGTGGATATGGCGAAATTTTAAAACATTCTTTAATTGCTGATAAAAAAATTTTTAATTATTTAAACAGAAATAGTGAAAAAATTTTAAGCCTTACTTCGCCGTTTATAGAAAAAACAATTTACGAAAGTTGTAAAATTAAAAAAAATGTTGTTGAAAAAGATGAAAAAGAAAAAGGACTTAGAAAAACTCTAAATTTTGGGCATACATTTGCACATGCATATGAGGCATCTTTAGGCTACTCAAAAAGGCTAAACCACGGTGAAGCAGTGATACTTGGAATGAAAACTGCTTTAAATTTTAGTTTTAAGAATAATTTGCTTAAAAAAAAAGAGCATAATTTAATTATTAATCATATAAGCAATTCGAATTTACCGTCAAAAATAAATAAGTTTTTTAATTTGAAGGATTTAAGTAAAATTTTATCCTTTATGCTTAAAGACAAGAAAAATAATTCAGATAAAATTAGTTTAGTTTTATTAAAAAAAATTGGCTCTCCCTTAATCAATAAAGAATATACCAAAAAAATGGTAGCAAATTTTTTAAAAAGTGAATTAACTAATTAATATTTGTATTGAATGAATAGACATCTTTAGTTCTTCATCTAATATCTTATAAATTTTTTTATTACTTTCTAATCTATTCATTTTTTTTAGTTCAATTGACTTAAGATGAATTTTTAAATGGAATTTACCTTCTTTATTTCCAGCATGGTTTTTATGAAGGAAAGACTTATCCTCAATTCTTATACTTTCAATATTAATTTTCTCTTCAAGCTTTTTTTTTACAATTGCAATTAACTCATTTATATCCATAAATATTATTATATATCATGAAAAATATTTGTGACTGGA
>ERZ802822.1718-NODE-1718-length-12971-cov-26.014736_pt1 | contig 12971 bp, 14 predicted proteins | sample MGYA00345649_ERZ802822 | MGnify/ENA primary metagenome ERZ802822 (study PRJEB30503, sample SAMEA104212359) | marine metagenome | biome: Westerlies Biome; feature: [SRF] surface water layer (ENVO:00010504) within the epipelagic zone...; material: water...
GTCGACGTCTACTTCTGATCCGTCACGTCCTCACCGAGGGCCAGCACCAGGGCCTCGGTGACCCCATCGGCCTCCAGCAGGGCTAGATCAAGACCGCTGGCCAAGGCACCCAGACCACTGCCGCGGGGCACCACCGCCCGCCGGAATCCGAGCCGCGCTGCCTCCTGCAGACGCAACTCCAGCTGAGCGACCGGTCTGAGCTGCCCCCCCAGACCGAGCTCGCCGACCAGCACCGTTCCCGGCGGGAGGGTGAGATCGCGAAAACTGGCCACCACCGCAGCGGCAACCCCAAGATCCGCCGCCGGCTCCTCCACCTCCAGCCCACCGGCCACAGCCAGATAACAGTCGAAGCGGGAGAGGGGTAATCCCATGTGCTTTTCCAGCACCGCCAGGATCTGGTGAAGCCGGTTGGTGCCGATGCCCGTGGCCGTGCGTCGGGGGCTGGCATAGCTGGTGACATTGACCAGGGCCTGCAGGTCCACCACCAGCGAGCGGGATCCCTCACAGGCCACGATCGTGGCGACACCCGAGGCACGGGTTTCACTCAGGAACAACTCGCTGGGATTGCTCACCTCCTCCAGGCCCTGAGCCTGCATCTCGAACAGTCCCAGTTCATGGGTGGCTCCGAAACGGTTTTTCACGGCCCGCAACAGCCGGTGACTGGCAAAGCGGTCCCCTTCGAAGGTGAGCACCGCGTCCACCAGGTGTTCCAGCACCTTGGGTCCAGCCAACATTCCCTCCTTGGTCACGTGGCCCACCAACAACAGGGCTGTGGTCTGGCGTTTGGCCAGCCGTTGCAAGGCGGCGGCACATTCCCGCACCTGACCAACCGAGCCGGGAGCACTGGGGAGGTTGGCGTCGTGAAGTGCCTGGATGCTGTCGATGATCGCCACATCAGGACGCAGGGCCTCCAGCTCCTCCAGCACCAGCTCGAGGTCGGTTTCCGCCAGCAGCTGCAGATCCGAGGGGCCACCCGCCAGGCGCTGCCAACGCAGCTTCACCTGCTGGGCCGACTCCTCCGCACTCACGTAAAGCACTGAGGTTTGAGCAGCCATCGTCGACGCGCTCTGCAGCAGCAGGGTGCTCTTGCCGATGCCCGGATCGCCCCCCACCAGCACCAGGGAGCCCGGCACAAGCCCGCCGCCCAGCACCCGATCGAATTCCCCGGATCCCGTTGGCAATCGCCGGATCGGCTGATCCTCCAGCGAGGCCATGGCCGTGGAGCGTTTCGGCGTCGGCGGTCGGTCTGCATCCGGCGGACGGCGACGACGGCGGCCGTCGTTGGCGGGCTGGGACTGTTCGACGAGGGAATTCCAGCTGCCGCACTCCGGGCAGCGCCCAAAGAACTGTCGTGACTGGGCTCCACAGACCTGGCAATGGAACACAACGGCGGATTTAGGCACTGCGAACTGTGAAGAAAGTTGCCGTTAGATGAACGGACGGGGGGCCGGGTCTTTTATTTGTGACCTGAAGAACAAAACGCCCCAGGCGTCATGACGGCCACGACCCCCTCCAAGGAAACAATCCTCGTGGTCGATGACGAGGCCTCGATCCGACGGATTCTGGAAACCCGCTTGTCGATGATCGGGTACAACGTCGTCACGGCCTGCGACGGCACCGAAGCGCTCGAGCTGTTCGAAAACACGGCTCCAGATCTGGTGGTCCTCGACGTGATGATGCCGAAGCTGGACGGCTACGGCGTCTGCCAGGAGCTGCGCAAGGAATCCGACGTGCCGATCGTGATGCTGACGGCCCTCGGCGATGTGGCGGACCGGATCACGGGGCTTGAGCTCGGGGCTGATGACTACGTCGTCAAACCGTTCAGCCCCAAGGAGCTGGAAGCCCGCATTCGTTGCGTCCTGCGCCGGGTGGAGAAGGAATCGGTGGCTGGCATTCCCAACTCCGGTGTGATTCAGGTGTCGGATCTCCGCATCGACACCAACAAACGCCAGGTGTTCCGGGCCGACGAGCGGATCCGCCTGACCGGGATGGAGTTCAGCCTGCTGGAACTGCTGGTGAGTCGCTCCGGTGAGCCATTCAATCGGGGCGAGATCCTCAAGGAAGTCTGGGGATACACCCCGGAACGCCATGTGGACACCCGCGTGGTGGATGTCCACATTTCGCGGCTTCGCTCCAAGTTGGAGGATGATCCTGCTAACCCAGAGTTGATCCTCACGGCTCGCGGTACCGGCTACCTGTTCCAGCGCATCATCGACTCCGTTGCCTCCGAAGGACCCTGACTCCTCCCGGACCCCAGAGTCCAGGAGCAAGAGCAACCGACCCCGGGCGATCCGCCGCCTGGTGATCTGGTACCGCCGCAATGCCGCGGTCACCTCCCTCGTGGATACGGCGACCAGCTCCGCCTCAGCAGCGGGAACCGTCGCGGGATCGGTGGCCAACTCCATGCTGCAACCGCTGGTGTTTGACCCGTTGCGCTGGCTTCAGGGCAACACTGGCGATGAAGAGATTCAGGATGCCGATCGCCTCTGGGTGGCCGTGGATGGCATGGGCGGGGACCACGCCCCTGGCCCGATCCTGGAGGGCTGCCTCGAAGCCATCGATCGCCTGCCTCTGAAAATCCGCTTCGTCGGCGAAACCGACAAAGTTCTCGCAGCGGCTGATGCTCTGGGCCTGAGCGAGCGCCTGGACCAGGCGCAAGCAGCCGATCATCTCGACCTGGTGGCCAGCGGCCCCTCCATCGGCATGGACGATGAAGCCACCGCCGTGCGACGCAAGCGCGACGCCAGCATCAACCTGGCGATGGATTTGGTCAAAAAGGGGCAGGCCCTGGCCGTGTATTCCGCCGGCAACTCCGGCGCGATGATGGCCTCCGCCATTTTTCGACTCGGCCGGCTGAAGGGCATCGACCGTCCAGCCATCGGTGCACTGTTCCCCACCAAGGACCCCGGCCAACCGGTGCTGGTGCTCGATGTGGGCGCCAACATGGATTGCAAACCGGCCTATCTGCACCAGTTCGCCCTGTTGGGCAACATTTACAGCCGCGATGTGCTCCAGGTGGAGCAACCACGGATCGGCCTGTTGAACATCGGGGAGGAGGACTGCAAAGGCAACGACCTCGCCCTCAAAACCCATGCGCTGCTGCGAGATGAACGTCGTCTGCACTTCGCCGGCAACTGTGAAGGGCGGGATGTCCTGTCCGGCGCGTTCGATGTGGTCGTCTGCGACGGTTTCACCGGCAATGTCCTGCTGAAGTTCCTGGAGTCCGTGGGCAGCGTGCTGCTGGGGGTTCTGCGGGCTGAACTGCCCCGAGGCCGGCGCGGCAAGGTGGGCTCTGCCTTCCTGCGCAGCAACCTGCGGCGAATCAAGAAACGCCTCGACCACGCCGAACATGGAGGTGCACTGCTGCTGGGGGTCAACGGCGTCGCGGTGATCGGCCACGGCAGCAGCAAGGCCCTGTCGGTGGTGAGTGCCCTGCGCATCGCCCATTCCGCCGCCAGCCATGGCGTGATGGAGGATCTGGCCGCTCTGCAGAGCGGCTGTGATTGACTGACGCCACTCGTCTTCCACCGCGCTTTGGTCGAGCAGCTCCACAGGACCAGCGGTGTGGTGTTCCGAGGCAGCGGTAGCGCGACTCCACAGCGTTCCATCAGCAACACCGAGCTGGGACAACGGGTGGAGACCAGCGATGACTGGATCCGCAGTCGCACCGGTATCGCTGCCCGACGGGTCATCGGGGCCGACGAAAGCCTGGGTGAACTGAACGGCCTTGCGGCAGAACGCGCACTGGCCATGGCGGGATGGTCGGCGGACAGCCTGGATCTGATCCTGCTGGCCACCTCCACACCCGATGATCTGTTCGGATCCGCACCGCGGCTGCAGGCCCGCATCGGTGCGGTGAACGCCGCGGCCTTCGATCTCACCGCCGCCTGCAGCGGTTTTCTGTTCGCAGTGGTCACGGCAGCCCAGTACCTGCGCAGCGGGGCGATGCAACGGATCCTGGTGGTGGGAGCCGACCAGCTCAGTCGCTGGGTCGACTGGGACGACCGCCGCTCCTGTGTCCTGTTCGGGGATGCCGCCGGTGCCGTTGTGATGGAAGCCTCCGATGAGCAGGACGACCTCCAGGGGTTCCTGCTGCGCTCCGATGGCAGCCGTGGGGCGGTGTTGCAGCTGCCCCAAAGCAGCGAACGAGCACCTCTGGTGGGCGATGCAAGCCATCAGCGCGGTGGCTTTAAGCCGATTCAGATGAACGGACAGGAGGTCTACAAATTCGCCGTTCGGGAAGTGCCGGCGATTTTGGAGGCGCTACTGCAAAAAACCGAAACCCAACCGGATTCCCTCGACTGGCTGTTGTTGCATCAAGCCAACCAACGCATCCTCGATGCCGTGGCCGAGCGCTTTTCGATTTCGAACGAGAACGTCCTGAGCAACCTGGCCCACTACGGCAACACGTCAGCCGCCACCATCCCCTTGATGCTGGATGAAGCGGTGCGGGACGGACGGATCCAACCGGGACACCGCATCGCCAGCAGTGGCTTCGGCGCGGGACTGAGCTGGGGTGCAGCCCTGCTGCGTTGGAGCGGGCCCGCGTAATCTCCCCGCACATCGGTGCGGACACGTCATGGCGATCGCCTGGGTTTTTCCCGGCCAGGGCTCACAGAAGCTGGGCATGGCGGATCCGGTGCTCAGCCTCAGCGGCGCCAGCCAACGCTTCGCCATGGCCTCCGAGCTGCTGGGCCGTGATCTGCTGGCCATCTGCCAGGGCAACAGCGGTGGCGGCAGCGGTCCCGACGACCTCAACGACACCCGCAACACGCAACCAGCCCTGTTCGTCGTGGAGTCCCTGCTGGTGGACAACCTGATCGAACAGGGGCGCGACGCAGCACTGGTGGCTGGCCACAGCCTTGGGGAACTGGTGGCGCTCTATGCCGCCGGCGTGTTCGACCTGGAAACGGGCCTCAAGCTGATGCAGACCCGATCGGAACTGATGGCGGCCGCCGGTGGCGGCGCGATGACCGCCGTGATCGGCTTCGACCGCAGCCAGCTCGAAGCGTTGGTGAACGACACCGAAGGGGTGAGCATCGCCAACGACAACAGCGACGCCCAGGTGGTGATCTCGGGGCAGCCGGACGCGGTTCAGAGCGTGAGCGAGACGCTCAAGTGCAAACGGGCTATTCCCCTGGCGGTTTCCGGAGCGTTTCACTCCCCCTTCATGGCCGAGGCGGCAGAGGCCTTCGCCACAACGCTGGATGGCGTCAGCTTCCGCGATGCCCGGATCCCGGTCTTGAGCAACAGCGATCCCAGCGGTTGCAGCGATGCAGCCCTGCTCAAGCAACGCTTGAAGCAACAGATGACCACCGGCGTCCGCTGGCGGGAAACCATGGCCTCGATGGCGGAGCACGGCATCGACACCCTGGTGGAGATCGGTCCGGGCAATGTGCTCAGTGGCCTGGCCAAACGCAGCATGAACGGGGTGACCACCGCACAGATCGCCAGCTCCGGCGACCTCGGCCAGTGAGCAGCGCCCCACTGGCCCTGGCACCCAAGCCCAGCCTTGCCTACCGGCTGGTGAGTGGACTGCTGGTGTTTCCGCTCTTCCGGGGGCTGTTCCGTGGCTCCACCCGCGGACTGCACCATGTACCGAAGCAGGGAGCGGTGGTGGTGGTGTCCAACCATGGCTCCCATTTCGACCCACCCCTGCTGGGTCATGCCCTGGGGCGTCCGGTGGCCTTCATGGCCAAGGCGGAACTATTTTCAATCCCGGTGCTGGGGGCCGTGATTCGCGCCTGTGGCGCCTATCCGGTCCGGCGAGGGGCCAGTGACCGCGAGGCCATCCGCACGGCCACCGCGCGACTGATGGAGGGATGGGCGACAGGTGTCTTCCTCGATGGCACCCGCCAGCCGGACGGTCGGGTGAATGCACCACAGCCTGGCGCTGCGCTCCTGGCCGCCCGCAGTGGTGCTCCGCTGCTCCCCGTGGCGATCGTCAACAGCCATCGCGCCCTGGGAACGGGCCAGGTCGTACCGCGGCTGGTGCCGCTGCAGCTGCGGGTGGGGGAGCCCGTGCCAGCGCCGGCGAGTCGCCGCCGTGCCGATCTCGACGCCACCACAGCCATTCTTCAGCAACGGATCAACGCACTGCTGGAGCTGGATCCGCTGCATCCCTGAGGTCCCGGCCGGTCACCACCCAGGCCACGGCTCGCAGCCAATCCCGCCAACGCCGTAGGGCACTCTCCTCACGGCAGGTGGGTTCACAGTCCACCGGCACGCCCGTGAGGTGGATGCCACGACTGCCGGCCACCACCTGGCCCACCGCCAGGGAGCGTTCCAGATGGTCGGCGCTGGTCACCACCAACACATGGCGGACGCCCTCAGACGCCAGGTCATCCACGACGGAGGTGAAGTTGCTCAAGGTGTCGCGAGCCCTGTAATCCAGCTGCACCTGATCGGTCGTCAACCCTTCCTCCTGAACCAACCAGCTGGCGTATTCAGGGTTGCTGCCACCACTCACCAAGAGCGGTAGATCCAGCTGACGTGCCAGCCGCGCCCCGACCCGTTCGCGCTCGACATCACCCCCCAGCACCAGCACCTGCTGGGGCGGTGCTGTGTCCAGCAGAGCCTGGCGGTAGGGCGCCAGGGGCCCTCGGACCACCAGCCATGTCAGCAATCCTGCGCTGAGCAGAACTCCCGCCCGGACCCCTGCCATCAGACCGGCCCCACCGGGGAGGTCGGATAGATGGGGAGAACCGGTTGCCAGGGCAGCGGCTCACCCCGTTGAAGGGCCTGCCGCAGACGCCCCAGCAACGCCTCCACGTCGGCATCCACATCGACAGCGGCCTCGATGGCAGGGCTCACGATCCGGTCGGCCTCAAGCAGATGCGGAGCCTCAAGCTCCTCAACCACGGCAGCCCGCACGCGGTACTGGCCAGCGACCACGCCACGCCGGGGAAGGGGTTGCGTGATCCAGAACGGCTGCTCATCAGGCGCCAGACGCGAGGCCATCAGGGCAAAACTGCTGACGCCCAACAACGGACAGCCGAGTTGCTGGGCCAGGGTTCGTGCCATCACCACCGAGAGACGTGTGCCGGTGAATCCTCCGGGCCCGGTCGCAACGGCCAAACCCTTGAGCTCACCCCAGCGGCCGCTGGGCAGCAGGGTCGCGACCCGCTCGATCAAGCTGTTGGAGAGACCTCGTCCGTCATCGAACCCCATCACCCGCGGGCGGTCCTGGTCGATCTCGGGATCCTGCACCGCCACTCCGAAGCGTTCAGTGCAGCTGTGCAGGGCCAGCAGTAGAGCGGAATCTGTCATCAATCCGGCACGGCTTGCCCGGGGCGCAGTCGGCCCCAGCGTCCGGGATCAGGCGTGAAGCTGGAGCAGGCCCGTACATCCCATTCGATTCCAGCACCACCCCCGGGTAGATCCATCACAGAGACGTGGATCCTCGGGGAGCGAGGTTCAAAATCCGGCACGTCACTGAGGTGGTCCACGCCATGTTGTCGTTCAACTGCGTGATAGGCCTGGCAGCGGTCGACCCAGCGGCAGTCCACACAGATGCACATGCCCTCCAACCCACCGGCTACCGCCATTTTGGAGCGCCTGGCACCCCAGCGCTGGCCCCTTCCCCTGGATCTTCTGCCGGCGGGGGCGGTGCTGGTGGGGGGAGCGGTTCGTGATGCCCTGCTGGATCGGCTCAAGCCCCAGCCGGATCTTGATCTTGTGGTCCCCAGCGGTGCCCTCGCCCTGACGCGCACCCTGGCCAATCGGCTGGGGGGCAGTTGCGTGGTGCTCGACCAGGAGCGGGACATGGCCCGTCTGGTGCTGCGGGGCTGGACCGTGGACATCGCCCGACAGGACGGTTCGAGCCTCGAGGCGGATCTGCAACGCCGGGACTACCGCCTCAACGCCATCGCCCTGCCGCTGCGTGGGCCTGCGCAGCTGATTGATCCCACAGGCGGCCTGGCTGACCTCCAGCAAGGCCGGCTGACGGCCGTACGCGAATCAAACCTCACCGACGACCCGCTGCGGCTGCTGCGGGGCCTGCGGCTGATGGCTGAGATCCCCCTCAGCCTCGATCCGATGACCGCTGGCTGGATGCGACGGCACCGGCAGCAACTGACGCAAGCAGCACCGGAACGGATCCTGGCGGAACTGCAGAAACTGGTGGCGGGTCCCCTGGCTGATCAAGCCATCGAGCAGCTCTGCCAACTCGAACTGATCCAACCCTGGGCGGCCGGTCAGCCACTGCCGACGTCCGTTGACGCGATTCAACTGACGGCAAGCGAACAGGAGCAGGCTCTGCCCTTGGCCCGCCTGACCGCCTTGATCAGTGACCAGGGGCTGGAACAGCTCAGGGGCAGTCGAGCCCTGCGTCAGCGTTGCCGGCGACTGCGCCAGTGGCAGCAACGCTTACCCGACGACCTGGAGACGCTGCCGGAGGCGGAGCGGGTGCAACTGCATCTGGATCTCGATCAAGATCTGGCGGCATTGATCCTTCAGCTCAACCCGGACCTTCAGAGCTGCTGGCTGCGGCGCTGGCGGGAGCCGGAGGACCCGTTGTTTCACCCAGCCAGCCCCGTGGATGGGACCACACTGCAGCGCGAACTCAAGCTCACTCCAGGCCCTCAACTTGGGGTGCTGCTGATGCATCTACGCCAGGAAAGAGCGTTCGGACGGTTGCACGGCCGCGACGATGCACTCCAGGAAGCGCACCGTTGGACCAATCGGAATCGGGACGCACTGTGATTAACTTTGCAGGTGTCAACGATGACGGTCCGACACCGACGAATCGCATTTCCCTCCCTTCATGAGCATCCGCCTGTACATCGGCAACCTGCCGCAGACCTTTGACGAACAGGAGCTGGCTGCTCTGCTCAAGAGTGTTGGAGAGGGAATCCGGTTCAAATCGGTTCTGGATCGTGAAACCGGAGCGTCCCGTGGTTTCGGCTTCGCCAACGTCGACGACGAGAAAGTTGCCGATGCTGTGATTGAGCAGCTGAATGGCAAAGACTTCGGCGGCAGCGCCCTGCGGGTCGAGCGCTCCGAGCGACGGGAGAATGGTGGTGGTGGCAATCGCCGCGGTCCCAACGGCGGCGGCAACGGTCAGCCCCAGGTGGCCCGCAAGGCCGTCAACAAGGTCGTCCATAGCGACGCCCCCGGTGAAGGAGCTCCTGATCCCCGTTGGGCTGGTGAGCTCTCCAAACTGAAGGATCTGCTGGCCAATCAGAAAACTGCCGTCTGATCGGTGTTCTGATCAGTCAATCGAACATCCAATGAACCCCGAAGGTGCAAGCCTTCGGGGTTTTTCGATGGGCCGTTCAGCGCGCCTGCGCCAGAACGAAGGAACGCGGCAGATCCAGCAATTTGCTGACCTTGCCGACATAGGCACGGTTATTGAACACGTCGTAATCCACCCGCTCGATCGCATCGAGAATGCCCCTGTAGAGACGCAGGGACGTCCACACCGGCCAGCGCGCGTCACGGGAGAGCCAGCGCACGCCAGCCTCCGATCGCGCAAACCAGTCCCTGGCCCGTTGCAGCTGGAACTGCATCAGCTCATACCAGGCGCTGTTGAGGCGTCCGGCCATCAGATCATCTTCTGAGTAGCCGAACCGCTCCAGATCCTCGAGCGGCAGGTAAATGCGCCCCCGCCCCCGGTCTTCACCCACATCGCGCAGGATGTTGGTGAGCTGATTGGCAATACCGAGAGCCACCGCCGCATCGGAGGTGTCAGGACGGTCACTCCAGGGAGCCGAGGTGTAGGCACCATCAACCCCCATCACCCCCTGGGTCATCAGCCCGACGGTTCCAGCGACGCGATAGCAGTAGAGCTTGAGGTCGTCAAAGCGCGGATAGCGCGTCCAGGTCAGATCCATCCGCTGACCCTCAATCATGTCGAGGTAGGGCTGGATGTCCTGGGGAAAGCGCTCGAGGGTGTCCACCATCACAGCATCGAGATCATCCTCGACCGTTCCGTTGAACAAGGCGCGAGTTTTTTCCTCCCAGCGATCCAGGCGTTCCGCCAATTCATCAACGGGGCGTGCTTGAGCCTCAGGGCTGTCCATCAGCTCATCGGTGCGACGGCACCAGACGTAGATGGCCCAGATGGCACGGCGCTTCTCCTGGGGCAGCAGAAGCGTCCCCAGGTAAAAGGTCTTGGCCCACTCAGCGGTCTCACGACGGCAAGCCTCAAAGGCTGCGTCGAGATCCGGGGCTGCGAGGGGCATCACTCAGGCCGCAACCGGCTCGCTGACTGGGGTCGATGATGACAGCTGATCCCGCTTCTGGTCCACAGCACCGGCGCAGAGCTTGCCACTGAGCACCGCACCTTCCATGGAAGCCAGATAGCGCTGCATCGTGTAGTCGCCAGCCAGGAAGAAGTTCTTGATCGGCGTGGTCTGATCGGGGCGGAGCTGCTGACAGCCCGGGGTGGTCTTGTAGACCGACAGCGGCGTCTTGACGACTTTGTACTTGAGCAGCGTGGCGGGGTTGTCGCCACCGAAGTGCATGGGGAAGAGCTTGTGGAGTTCACCCATGGTGGCTTCGATGATCTCCTCATCCGGCCGGCCGATCCAATCCTTGGCGGGGGCAAACACCAGCTCCAGCATCGACTTATCGGGATCCTCGTACTCCTTACAGGTGATGCTCATGTCGGCATAGACGCTGAGCAGAGGGGAGCGGCTGAACAGCAGGTGATCGATATCGGTGAGCTTGCGGTCGAACCAGAGGTGGAGGTTGATCACCGGAACACCGCGAAGCCCATCAAGCTTCCGGAACACCTCCATCTGCTTCCAGGGCTCCGGCAGCAGCAGCTTGAACGGATCCACCGGCAGCGCACTCACATAGGCATCAGCGGTGAGGTCAAAGCTGTCCTTGCCCTTCACACCACCGATATGGAACGCCGCCACGGAGCCGTCCTCATTGAGCTTGATCTCCCGCAGGGGACTGTCGAGGTGCACTTCACCTCCAAGTGATTCGATGTGCTCGACCACCGGCTGGCAAAGCCGCTCCGGGGGCGCCCCATCAAGGAAAGCCATCTTGGAGCCGTTCTTCTCCTGCAGGAAACGATTGAGCGCTGTGAGCACAACCGTGGCAGAAATTTCATCGGGATCGATGAAATTCAAGGCCTTACTCATCGCCAAGAACACTTCATCGTTGACCCGTTCGGGAATGTTGTGGACCCGCAGCCACTCGGTCCAGGAATATTTGTCGCACTCTTCGACGTAACCCTGGCCGCGCAGCATGGCGGGCACGAGGCCCAGACCGAAGCTGATTTTCTCAGGCCAGCTCAGCATGTCGTTGTTGCCAAGGATCGCGGCAACACCATTCACAGGGGCTGGCAGATCAGGAAAATCAAAGCGGCTGTAGGTGCCTGGTTCGTCCTGCTGGTTGAAGATCATCGAATGGCTCTTCCACTGCAGCCTGTCTTCGATGTTCAGCTCCTTGAACAGCTGCAGCATGTTGGGGTAGGCCCCGAAAAAGATGTGCAGACCGGTCTCGTACCAGTCACCGTCCTCGTCTTTCCAGGCCGCCACCTTGCCGCCGAGCACGTCGCGAGCCTCCACCACGATCGGCGTGTGACCAGCATCCGCCAGGTATTTGGCGCAGGACAGACCCGCGAGACCTGCTCCGGCAATAGCGACGCGCATGCGGCCGATACAAAAGTGAAACCAACCTTAAAAGAGCTAGACCCCCGTTCGCTTCTTAAAGTCCTACCAGCTCTCCAGCAATCGCGCCTTGGCTGACACCCTGTTGAAGTGCACCACCCGTCACGTGCGCCTGTTCACAGCAGCTCTCCAAGATCAGGACTTGGTGCCCTCCGATGATCAACTGACTCTGGATCTCGATCCGGACAACGAATTCCTCTGGACCGATGCCAGCCTGGTGAAAGTTCAGGAGCGCTTCAAGCAATTGGTTGAAGCATCGGCTGGCGGTGAGCTGAGTGACTACACGCTTCGACGGATTGGAACGGATCTCGAGGGATTCATCCGTCAACTCCTGCAAGCCGGTGAGCTGAGTTACAACACGGATGGCCGAGTGCAGAATTTCTCGATGGGTCTGCCCCGGACCCCCGAATTGTTGTGACTCGCTCTCGCTACGACGGAGATCGCCGCGGCGGTGGGTACCGGGATCGAGAACGGTATGAACCAAGCCGCGGCCGAGATCGAGATCGAGACCGCGGGAATGGTCGGCCTCCTGGTCCGCCACCAGGGCAGGGAAATCAAGGACCTTTCCAATTCAGCACGCTGACCGTGGCCGTGCTCGCTGGAGTGCTTGTCGTTGGCATCGGTATCGGTAGTGCCGTCACCAGCACAACCCAAGGCGATCAGGGAAACATCGCCAGCTCCCAACAGTTGGATATGGCTGTGCCCGATCCCGAATTTTGCCGCCAATGGGGTGCCAGTGCCTTCGTGATGGATATCGAGATGTACACAACGCTGAACCCCTCCAGCAGCTTCGTCACCCAGCCGACCCTGCAACCGGGATGCGTGATTCGGCGGGAAAACTGGTCTGTGCTGCGGAAAGAAGGGGCCATCACCGCGCAACAGGAGCGTGATTGCAAACAGCGCATGAACACCTTTGCCTACATCGGCTCTGTGCGGGATAAACCGGTTGTGCGATGCGTCTACCAGACCGACATCAGCGAAAACAAGTTCCTGACGCGCGGCGTCGCCGATGACACAGTCGGCGTGACACCGGAGGCCGATCAGTTCTGAATCTGGGTCTCAGCGATGGCCTCACTGACCACCGGTGAGGCCTGACGAACCGGGCTGTCGGCACTGGCAAACACCGGAAGAATGTCGTTGCGGAAGGCGACCGATGCCCGTGAGCAGTACCGAGCGGGATGGGTGATCAACTTCAGCTGCCGGCGCACCTGAAGATCGGCCACTTGCGGGCGATGAATGGTGCCGGCCGCGAGTTCACGTTCAATCGAGACCACCGGTACAAACGCCGCACCGAGACCAGCCTGCACAGCGTTTTTGATCGCTTCCAGGGAATTGAGCTCCATCTCA
>ERZ802822.1720-NODE-1720-length-12965-cov-24.642691_pt1 | contig 12965 bp, 11 predicted proteins | sample MGYA00345649_ERZ802822 | MGnify/ENA primary metagenome ERZ802822 (study PRJEB30503, sample SAMEA104212359) | marine metagenome | biome: Westerlies Biome; feature: [SRF] surface water layer (ENVO:00010504) within the epipelagic zone...; material: water...
CCTAAAAAAGATAATGAGCTAAATCCAAGAAGCATCCAAGACCATCTCATTGCTCCTTCAACTAAAATAGCATCTCTTACATTTGGTAATATCTCATTCCAAATAATTGAAAGATTACTGTGACCTCTAGCTTTTGCAGATACAATAAAATCTTTTGCAATGACATCATGAGTAGCTGCTCTTGCAACACGGACAATTCCTTTACCATAAAAAAATCCAAGAGCAGGTATTAATACTTCAGTGGTTGTTCCAAGAAGTGAAACTATCAAAAGCATAGCTAAGATCCAAGGTATTGATAAAAATGCATCTACTATTCTCATCACTACGTCGTCAATTCTTCCTCCTACTAAACCACAAAAAATTCCTAAAAGACCTCCCCATAGTAAGGCAATAATTGATCCAAAGAATGTTATGGTAAGTGCCGTTCTTCCTCCTAAAATTGTTCTAGTAAAAACATCTCTACCCAAACTATCAGTTCCAAACCAAAATTCTGATGACGGCGCATTTAACATTAACGTAGGATTGATTGCTTTATAATCATAAGGTGCAAACCATGGGCTGGTTATAGCTAAAGTTACATGAAAAATTAAAATTGCTAACCCTATAAATCCAGATGGTTTCGAAGCCATTGTAGATATTATGTCCAAAACTTTTGCAAGAGAACTTTTGGGATTTTCATGAAATGTAATTTTTGGGTTTTCCATTTTTTATTTTCTAGTTTGTAATGTCTTTAATCTTGGATTTAACATTAATGTTAATAAGTCAGCTATAAAATTTATGCTAACATAAATAGAAGCAAGAATGATACCTAAAGCTTGAACAACTGGTAAATCTCTATTGGATATCGACTCAATTACTAATCTTCCTAGTCCTGGATAATTAAATACCACTTCAGTTACAACTACTCCACCTAGCAGCCAAGCAATAGTTAAAGCAACAACATTAATCGCTGGCAGTAAAGCGTTTGGTAACACATGTTTAAATACCATTTTCCAATATGGCACTCCTTTTAATATTGCCATTTGAATATAATCACTTGCCATTACTTGAATAACACTTGAACGAACCATACGAGCCATATGTGCAGTCATTATCATTGCAATTGCAATTACTGGTAAAATAATATTCGGCAGTAACTCAAAAAAAGTAACATCTGTTGGTACAATTACTATGCCAGGTAACCACTCTAACCAAATTGCTACTATTAGTATTAATAAAGTAGCACTTATAAATTCTGGAATAGTCATTGAAAATATTGCAACTGTTGAAATTATAATATCTGGCATTTTATCTCTCCAAAGAGCTGTGATTATTCCCAATATTAAAGCTAATGGGATACCAATAATTATTGCTGCAGACGCAAGAACTAATGAATTTTTTATTCTTGGTCCCAACACTTCATTAATTTGCATTTGGCCACTTAAAGAGTAACCAAAATCTCCCTGAATAACATTATAAGCCCACGATAAATATCTTTCGTGTGCAGGAATATCTAAACCTAGTCTTTTTATACACGCAGCCAAAGCTTCACCAAAAGCTTCTCTCTCAAGATAAGAGGTACAAGCATCCCCTGGTAATATTTCAACACCAATAAATGTTATTAAAGATACAATAAATAAGGTTATTAAACCTAAGACAAATCTTTTAAAAATTAAAAAAAACATAATTAAGATTATTAATCTAATTTAAAATTAATTATTTATAAATGAAAGTACTTATACAGGCCACATTGTGGCCTGTATAATATAAGTTTTATACTAATCTACTTTGACTTTGTGCCATTGAATTGAAAAAACTTCAACTTCATCAAGATTTTTAACTCTTGAATTAGTAACAACAAGTTTTGATACATGGTAAGGAATCATTGTTCCAGATTGTTCCCATAAAGTATGTTGTGCTTTTTCATAGAGAGCTTTTCTTTTTTTAAAATTAAGCTCACCTCTCGCATCAGCAAGATTTTTATCAAAGTCTGAACTCTTATAGTATGACTCGTTCCATTTAGCGCTACTATGATAAACTTCATGAAGTACACTATCTGCAGATCTTTCATTCCAACGTGTCATCGCTACATCTTTTTTCATCCAAGTTTCTTTCCAGTAACTTTTTGATGGAGTCATTTTGATATCAACTTTAATACCAGCTTTAGCAACTTGTTGCTGAATTACTTCAGCAATTGTCGGCCAAGTAGGTTCTTTTGTTGAAACATGAATTACCATTTCAATACCGTTTGGATATCCAGCTTCTTTAAGAAGTTTTTTAGCTTCAGCAATGTTTTGTTTACAACCCATGTTGTGACGATATTGATCCGTTGGAGCAACAGGTGTATCACAAGATACTACTGCTTCACCGCCCATTACAGTATCAACAAGCTCTTGTCTGTCGACTGCTAAACGAACAGCTTTTCTAACTTTTGGATTATCAAACGGAGCACGCTCTGTATTCATAACCATACCTCTCCAGTTACCAGTTGGTATTACTGAAGTTTTAAATTTAGAATTACCATCAAAGATTTTTTTCTGACTAAATTGTACATATCTATTCATATCAATTTGACCAGTTAAAAGAGCTTGAACTCTAGCTTCACCATCGGGAATTGCTATTACATGAACTTCAGCAAGACCAGGTGCACCTTCCCAATAATTTGGGTTAGCTTTTAGAATTGTTGTTCCTTCTGCATCAAACTTTTCAACTATAAAAGGACCAGTTCCAATTCCAGTCTTCCCAATAGTGTCCCCTGAACCTGATGGAATCATTCTTAATCTGTAATCTGTTAAGTTTAGTGGAAAATCAGCAAAAGAAGTGTCTAACTTCATTTTAACAGTATGTGAGTCAACAATCTCAATATCTGTTACAACACTTAAGCTTTTTTTTGCAGGTGATCCAATTTCAGGATCTTTTACACGCATTAAAGAATATTTTACATCTTCTGCATCAAAATCAGATCCATCATGAAACTTAACACCTTTTCTAAGTTTAAAAGTCCATTCAGTAGCATCTGCGTTTGCAGACCAATCTGTAGCTAATTCTGCTGATGTTATTCCTTTAAGGTCTTTTCTAACTAATCGGTTTTGTGTCATTATGACAACCTGAAACAATCTACCTTTAGTTATTGCATCTAAGTTTGTATCTTTTCCAAAACCAAGATCATGTGAAAGTTTAAACGTTCCACTTGATGCATTGGCAAATGAAAAAGACACCATTAATGATACCAAACAAATTGATATCGTTTTAAAAATGTTTTTCATTATTAATTTCCTCTCTTTATTTTATGCAAAGCTAACACCTTACATAATTTAGAACAATGATAATGTACAATACAATTCAAGATTGAACTCATTTTAGGTTTTTTCTTAAATGATAATACTGGATTAAATTAAAGATTTAATTTATTACAAAATTCAATGCATAAATCTTTACAAAACATAAGGTTTTCTATCAAACCTCAGAAGGAAGAAGGTAATAGACCAGTAGAACTGGCTCGAACTATGAGCATTCATCCTTTAACTTATCAAGAGCTACCTTATGACCCGGAGTATTCTCATTATGCTGGAAGATTAACGACTGAAAAATTATCAAATGCTTCTCCAGATGAACAATATTGGAAAACTAAACAAGAAATTATTCTTCGACACACAGGAGAGCATCCTTATGAAATTTCAGGTCCAGATGCGCTTAAATTATTACAGAAAATTTTTCCAAGAGACATTTCAAAAGTTAAAAAAGGAAGATGCTCTTATCAATTTGCTTGTTACCATGATGGTGGAATAATCACTGATGGTTTACTTTTAAGAATTGAGGATAATTGTTATTGGTTTGCGCAAGCAGATGGTGACATGGTATCGTGGTATAAAGCTAATTCAGAAGGACTTGATGTTAAAATTAAAGAGCCAAATGTTTATGTTAGTCAAATTCAAGGACCTAAATCAATGGACCTTCTTGATCATTTAATTGATGAACCAATAGCAAATACATGGAAATATTTTGATTGGGTTGAAGTAACGATGGTAGGAGAAAAAGTTATAATTAGTCGTACTGGTTTTACTAATGAACTTGGTTGGGAAATATATTTTCGTCCTGAAAATAATTCAGAAAAATTAGGTGATCTAATTCTTGAAGAAGGAAAAAAAATGGGAATGATCATTACAGGTACACCATCATTTAGAGGTAGAAGAATTGAAGCTGGACTTTTATCTGCAGGTCAAGATTTTACGAATGATACAAACCCTTTTTCTGTTGGCCTTGGTCGTTTTGTAGATTTAAAAAAAGATAATTTTATAGGCAAAAAAGCTTTATTAAATGCAGATAAAGAATGTCGAAGTTGGGGCATTAGAGTTGTTGATGGAATAGCAAAAAAAGGAAGGTCTATAAAAATAAATGATCAATCTATTGGAAAAGTTACTTCAAGCACATGGTCTCCTTACCAGGTTTGCGGTGTTGGTATAGTATTATTAGATAAATCAGATGTAGGACCTGGAACAGTAGTTGATGTTGAATGTGTTGATGAAAAAATCCATAAAGCTGAACTTTGTAAATTACCAATGTATGATCCGGATGGTGAAATAGTAAGAGGAATAAATAGGAAAATACCTACAAAAGCAGAGCCTTGGTTAGGAATAAAAAGTTAATAAATATTGGGAATACTTAATTTATTTTGAACGTTATGTTTTTTCAATAAACTTTCTACATAACCTTCTTTAATTAGTTTTGAAATAAATTTATTAAGAAAATCTAAAATTTCAGGGGCACCCTTTTTAATACCAATAGATTGTTTAATATAAGTGAATGGACTATTTATCATTTGAAAATCATCGTTAGTTTTAATTTCTTCAATTAGTTTTGGCTTTAATCCAGCAAGAACATTAACTTCATCTTCTCTAAATAATTGATGAGACTCTTCAATTGTATTTACCCTAATTAATTCTACATTTTTAAAATTTTCAGTTAGCCATAAATCATATGCACTTCTCTCTAAGACTGCTATTTTAATTTTGGGTAAATTTATATCTTCATTAGTTTTAAAATTATCTTTTTTTCTAAACATAAAATTTGCATCAATATTTACATAAGGATCAGTAAAATCTATTGTCTTACTCCTCTCATTTTCACAAGCTATATTACCTATATCCCACATATCTTCATTTACAGCATCAGCTAACAACCCTGGTTTTTTAAACTGCACTAATTTACATTTTAGGTTTAATTCTCTTGCGAGCTTTTTTCCAATATCTGGTGATACACCATCAGGCAATCCATTTGAGTCTTTACCATTTATCAGTAAAAAATTACTCATATTAATGCCTACACGCAAAATACCAGTAGGTGCTAATTTTTTAGAAATTGTCTCAATCATTAAAACCTTTTTTTTATTATGTTATATAATAATTTGATTTTTTTGATTTAATTAAATGAGCAAAATAGAAAAAAAAATAATTGCGATTGGTGGTGTTGGTGTTTCACCTGAGTCAGATAAAGAATTAGACAATTTTATTATAAATCATTCAAAAAAGATGAAAAATAACATTGGTTTTTTGGGTACTGCTAGCAAAGATGATAAAGAAAAGATAAATAAATTTTATAAAAGATTTGATAATACTAGTTCAGAATTATCTCATTTTAATCTTACGTCTGATATAGATGGTTTTCATGAATGGTTATTAAGCAAAGATATAGTTTATGTTGGAGGTGGTAATACTTTTTATATGCTGGAAATTTGGAAAAAAAATAATTTAGAAAAAATTTTTAAAGATGCTTATAAAAAGGGCCTTATATTATCAGGTGTTAGTGCTGGTGCTGTATGTTGGTTTGACTGGATATTGTCAGATTCTATGGGACGAGGTTTTGAGCCACTAAAAGGGATAAATTTAATAGAAGGAAGCTGTACACCTCATTCTGATAACATTGAAAGAATTAATGAATTTGAATTTAATATAAAAAATAATAAATTACCTAATGGAGTTGCAATTGATGACGGTGTGGCAGTAGTTTTCATTGACGGAAAACCAACTGAAGTTTATTCTTCAATAAATAATCATAACGCTTATTTTTTAGATAAAAATACAAAAATTAATCTGAAAGAATATATTAAAAATATATGAACAACATAACTGCAAGTAAAAAAATTCACAGTATTGAAGATGCAAGAAATTTAGCAAGAAAAAGAATGCCTAAATTGATGTTTGATTTTGTTGATGGTGCATCAGGTGATGAGAAGCTATGTGAAATTAATAACACAGCTTTAGATCAAATAAGACTTGAACCAAAAGTTTTAAGAAATGTTGAAAATAGAAAATTAAAAAAGAAATTTTTAGATATTGAGTTCGATCAACCATTTGGTTTTTCTCCTATGGGTATGTGCAATTTAACATGGACAGGAGCAGACAAAATGCTAGCTAAAGAAAGTGTTGTAAATAATGTGCCTGCATGTGTATCAATGGCATCCTCAACATCTTTAGAAAAAATGTATGAGTTATCAGAGGGTCGGTCCTGGATTCAATTATACAACTTTCAAGAAAATTTTGTAATGGAGCTGTTACAAAGAGCTGAACAAACTGGTTATAAAGTAGCTATACTAACCGTAGATGTTCCAATTCAATTTAGGAGAGCTAAAGATAATAAAAATGGCTTTACTGTACCTTTTAAAATTGGTCCAAAACAAATGTTTGATTTTGCGACCCACCCTCTTTGGTCATTAACAACTTTATTAGGCGGGATCCCAAAACCAATGAACTATGAAACCTCAAAAAATGGTAATAAATTTGTAAGAAGTGAAAGTAGAGGAGCAACAGATTGGGGAACTCTAAAAAGAGTACGAGATGCATGGAAAGGAAAATTAATAATTAAAGGAGTTATGTCACCAGAGGATGCAATCAAAATTAAAGCTGAAGGTGTTGATGCAATTCAAGTATCAAATCATGGTGGACGGCAATTAGATAGTGCTACTGCTGCAATCGAAGCGTTGCCATTAATTAGAAATGCACTAGGTAAAGAATTTCCTCTACTATTTGACAGCGGTGTTAGAGGTGGAAGTGACATTATAAGGGCGTTAGCTTTAGGAGCGGATTATGTAATGCTTGGCAGACCACTAATGTATGGAATTGGCGCAGATGGAGAAAAAGGTTTAAGAAGAATTTTAGATATAATTAAAGATGAATTAAGTACCGCACTAGGTTTAGTTGGTTTAACTGATATTAATCATGTGACTTCAGAAATTATTGCTAAAAAGTTTATTCAAAATATGAAATACTAAAATTATGTCTGAAAAAAAAATTAGAGGTGGATCCTTAATCGCAAGAGCCTTAAAAGATAAAGGTATTCAACATGTTTTCACGTTATCTGGAGGATTTTGTAATCCAGCTTTAGAAGGTTTTATGGAATGTCAAATGGAGGTAATAAACTGCCCTCATGAACAAGTGGCAGGACATATAGCTGATGGTCATACAAGAATTACTCGTAAACCAGCTGTTTGTCTTGTTGGTCCAGAAGGTTTTGCAAATGCAGTTCCTTCAATGATGGAGGCTTGGGGTGAAAGATCACCAGTAATATTTATTACAGGTTCTAGTAGTTTAAAAAGACAAGGATCAGGGGGCTTTAAAGAAATAGACGATGTAGCAATTGCTGCTCCCTTAACGAAATACAGCGCAAGTATAACAGACGGTACTCGAATTAGAGAATTTGTAGATAAAGCATATAGGATAGCAACAAATGGTTATCCTGGAGCAGTTCATTTAAGTTTGCCTGTTGATATTATGTTTTCATCTTTTTCAGAAGATGTGGGACTTGAAGAAAGACCTTTTTCTCATGAAGCAAAATCAGTTGATAAAGCATGGCCAGATCCAAAAAATATTTCTGAAATATTAGAGCTTGCTTGCAATGCAAAGAAACCTGTTTTGATTGGTGGACATGGTGTTTGGTGGTCTGGATCTGAAAAAAAATTAGAAGAAGTCGGAAACAATCTAGGTATTCCAATATTTAATATTCCCTATCATCAAAAATTACTTGGAGAAGAAGCTAATGCTTATATGGGCTTAGCTGATATCCATCAATACCCTCCATCTAAATTTGCATTACATGAGTCTGATTTAGTTTTAATGGTTGGAGCAAGATTGGATAATCAAATGAATTTTGGTAATCCTCCCCTTTTTCCAAAATCAACTAAGCTTGTTTGTATTAATGGCTCTCATGAAGAAATTGAACTTAACAGAGCTGCAGACATAAATTTATTATGTGATCCTGGCGTATTTTTAGATACTTTAAAAAATCTTAAAACAAATAATAAATGGAATTTAGGTCATGAGTGGTTTGATCTTAATAAATCTAAAAAACAAGAATGGGTTAATAAAACTTTAGAAGATTTAAGCAAAGAAACTAAAGATGCAGAAACTAATGGTGGAAAAATGCATCCACTTCAATTGGCTTTAGATGTTCAAGATGCAATTGGAGAAAAAGACTGGTTAGTTATTGATGGTGGCAACACACATTTCTGGTCAGAAATTGCAATAAATATTGCTGGATCAAAAGGAAAAAAAATTGGTGGAATTTTACATCCAGGAACATTTAGTATGTTAGGTGTTGGCGTGCCATTTGCCCTATCTGCAAAAAATACTCACCCTGACTCAAATGTAATTCTAATAAGTGGTGATGGAGCTTTTCTTTCAGGTGGCTTATCAATAGAAGCTGCTTTTCAAGAAAATAAACCAATAGTAGTTGTCATTGATAATAACGGTGGCTTAGATTGTATTTCTCAACAACAAGAACGTTTATTTGATAGTGGAAAACACTTCGCAACTGATTTTAGAGATATACCTTTTCATAAAATTTTTGAGGGTTTTGGGGGTCATGGAGAGTTAGTTACAAAAAGAGAGCAGTTAGCTCCAGCACTAAAAAGAGCTTTAGAAAGTGGAAAAACCGCATGTATCAACGTAAAAGCCAAAGGTGTAATAAGCCCAATTGTAGCTGCAGTTAGTGACAAAAGAGATAAGGCTTCAATAGAATAAAATCATGGCAACTCTATCATCTCATTTACTAAATTCAGTCAATGGAACTCATGCGAGCGGTGTTAAAGTTATAATTAATCAAATCAATTCTTCTGGTGAAAAAGTAATTTTTTTTGAATCTGAAACAGATAATGGAGGAAGAATTTTAAAAGATTTTGATCTTTCAAAAAATGACTGTAATTGTGATTATGAAATGGTATGTAAAACTGCTGATTATTTTTCTGAAAAAAAAATTGTCTCTGAAATAATAATTAAATTTAGAATGGAAGATCCTAAAAAAAAATATCACCTACCAATTATTATATCCCCAAATGGTTACTCAATTTGGTGGTCTCAATAGTTATTAAATAATTAAATTTTTATGTCTAAAAATATAAAACTGAATATGTCTAGGAGAATAAGAAGAACTCCATATACAAACCGGGTTGAAGAACATGGTGTTTCAGATTTTACTGTAGTAAACCATATGCTTTTGCCTAAAGGATTTAAAAATTCTATTGAAGAGGATTATTGGCATTTAAGTAAAGAGGTTCAGGTTTGGGATGTTTCTTGTCAAAGACAAGTTCAAATTAGTGGGCCTGATGCAGCTACACTTGTTCAAAAATTAACACCTCGTTCATTACATAATATGGAAATAGGAAAATGTTTTTATATTCCTATGCTTAACGAAAATGCAGGAATGATAAATGATCCTGTTTTGCTTAAACTAGATGATGATCTGTTTTGGATATCAATTGCAGACTCAGACATTTTACTTTGGACAAAAGGGTATGCTCTAGGTTTAAATTTAAATGTAAATATTGAAGAGCCTGATGTTTATCCCTTGGCAATTCAAGGACCTAAATCAGAAGAACTATTGATATCAATATTTGGTGAAGAAATAAAAAAAATTAAATTTTTTAATTTCAGAGTGTTTGATTTTGAAGGAACAAAACAAATTATTGCAAGATCTGGTTATAGTAAACAAGATGGGTTTGAAATTTACTTTAAGACTCATGAAAAATATTTTGATAACATCGAGATGGGTGAAAAACTTTGGGATACAATTTGGGAAGCTGGAAAAAAATTTAATATTTCTCCGGGATGTCCTAATCTAATTGATAGAATTGAAGGTGGACTTATGTCTTATGGTAATGACTTTACCAGAGAAAATAATCCTCTGGAATGTAATCTAGAGAAATATTGTAAAGATGATGTTTCTCATGATTTTATTGGAAAACAAGCTTTAACAAAAATTCATAACGATGGTGTAAAACAAAAAATCAGAGGTATCACATTTGATGGAAATCCTTGTTTGGGAATAGGTCACCCTTTAAAAGTATTATCCAAAGATAATAAAATAATTGGGCAAATTACTTCTGGTATTTACTCTCCTAGAATTAAAAAAAATGTTGGTTTATCAATGATTTTAAAAGACTACTGGGAAATAGGAGAAAATGTATTTATTCAGAACCTTGACGGATCAAAAAGAAACGGATCGATAACCTCTTTGCCATTTCCAGATTAAATAGTTATATATACGCCTTATGTTTAAAGCAGTTATAGCAGGTTACTCAAGATCTCCTTTCACAATGGCAAGAAAAGGAGAATTAATAGATGTAAAGCCAGTTAATTTACTTGCTGAAGTAATAAACAACCTTGTTTCAAAAACTAATATTAATAAAAGTGAAATAGAAGATATTGTAATTGGTTGTGCTTTTCAAACAGGAGAACAGTGTTTCAATATTGGTAAATTAGTAACTTTTTTAACTAATATGGATATTAAAACTTCAGGAATGACTGTTGATAGATGGTGTGGATCATCAATGGAGGGTATTCATATAGCTGCAGGAAAGATAGCAATGGGATCTGGGAAAGTTTTTATATGTGGTGGTGTCGAAAGCATGACAAGAGTTAATACAGGTTTTGATGCTATGCCATATCCTTATGCTGAAAAAGAAAACCCTAATGTATATTTTTCAATGGGTATTACTGCAGAAAATGTAGCCAAACAATATTCTATATCAAGAACAGAACAACAGGAATTTGCAATATCAAGTCATCAAAAAGCATTTGAAGCACAATCAAAAGGAAATTTTAATAATGAGATTGTAACTATTGGAAATTGTTCTAAAGATAGCAATATTAGACCTGGTAGTACTCAAGAAAAATTAGATGGATTAAAATTAGCATTTGATCAAAATGGAACAGTAACAGCTGCAACATCATCACCTCTGACAGATGGTGCCTCAGCTACATTAATTTGTGAGGAACAATACGCTAAAGATAATAATTTAGAAATTTTAGCTAGAATTGTTTCAACCTCTGTTCAAGGATGCAAAGCAGATACAATGGGCTTAGGACCAATTGGAGCATCACAAAAAGCATTGGAAAGAGCAAAATTAACAATTAAAGATATTGATATTGTAGAACTAAATGAAGCATTTGCATCTCAATCATTAGCTTGCATAAAAGATTTACAAATAGATCCAAACAAAGTTAACATAGATGGTGGTGCGTTAGCGTTAGGTCATCCGCTTGGAGCAACAGGTGCAAGAATTACTGGAAAAGCAGCTCAATTATTAAAAAGAGAAAACAAAAAATATGCATTAGCTTCTCAGTGTATAGGTCTTGGAATGGGTATCGCTACAATAATTGAGTCAGTAAAATAAATTTCATAATGCAACAATTACCTTTTGATCAAAGATCTGGAAAAATTTGGTTCAATAATGAATTATGTGAATGGCAAGATGCCAGAGTTCATATTATTAGCCATGGAATGCACTATGCAAGCTTAGTTTTTGAAGGTTTAAGAGTTTATAATAAGAAGATTTTTAAGTTAAAAGAGCATACTGAAAGACTTTTCAATTCTGCCAAAATTCTTGATATGAAAATTCCTTATTCTTTTGATGAGATTATTGAGGCTACAAAAAAACTTGTTTCTGATCAGAGTATTGAAAACGGATATATAAGACCTTTTGTTTGGAGGGGTAGTGAAATGATGGGAGTTTCTGCGCAAAATACCAAAATTAATGTAGCAATAGCTATATGGGATTGGCCAACATATTTTAATCCTGAACTAAAATTAAAAGGTATAAAATTGAATATATCTAAATGGCAAAGGCCTCCACAAAACTCCTCACCTTGGGAAAGTAAAGCAGCTGGTTTGTACATGATTTGCACACTTTCGAAACACCAAGCTGAAAAAGACGGTTATACAGACTCTTTAATGTTAGATCACGAAGGCAACATAGCCGAAGCCACAAGCGCTAACATTTTTTTTAAAGACAAAAATAATGAATTACACACACCAATACCCGACTCATTTTTAGACGGTATCACTAGAAAAACTGTTATTGATTTAGCAAAATCGAAAAATATTAAAATAAATGAAAGAAAAATATCTCCCGATGAGCTTTCTAATTTTAAAGGTTGTTTTATAACTGGTACTGCAGCAGAAATTACACCTGTTGGAAATATTCTAGATAATAAATTTGAAGTCTGTGATTTAATTAAAGATCTATCTTCAAGTTATGAAAAATTAGTTGGAAAAAATTAAAACTATCTATTAATTCCTCTTAGTCTTTCAGATCTTCTTCTAAGAAGCTCTGCTGTAACTAGAATTAAAGTAGACATTACAATCAAACATGTTGCAACAGCCATTATAGTTGGACTTAATTGTTCTCTTAATCCTACCCACATTTGAATTGGAATAGTGGTATTTTCTAATCCAGCTAAGAACAACACAACTACAACCTCATCAAATGAAGTTACAAAAGCAAATAACGCACCAGAAATTACACCTGGCATAATTAAAGGTAGTGTTATTTTCATAAATGTATTTACAGGATTACTTCCTAGGCTTGCTGCAGCACGTGTTACACTATGATCAAAACCTGACAAAGTTGCTGTCACTGTAATTACTACAAATGGAGTTCCTAAAATTATATGCGATAAAATAATTCCTGTGTGAGTAGCTGCTAAACCAACTTT
>ERZ802822.1721-NODE-1721-length-12962-cov-34.768568_pt1 | contig 12962 bp, 12 predicted proteins | sample MGYA00345649_ERZ802822 | MGnify/ENA primary metagenome ERZ802822 (study PRJEB30503, sample SAMEA104212359) | marine metagenome | biome: Westerlies Biome; feature: [SRF] surface water layer (ENVO:00010504) within the epipelagic zone...; material: water...
CCTGGTGTATGTTTTGCAATTTTTGTAGCTAATTCAAATGATCCACCAAAACCTTGTTGAAAAGGTTGAGCATAATCTAAAGTTTCTAATTGTTTTGTAACAGCTTCTGTAATTTCTTTTCTTCCATGTCCTAATGGATTACAAAATAATCCTGAGCTAGCATCTATTTGTGTTTTTCCATGGTGAGTTTTTAAATAAACACCTTTAGCTTCTGTAATTAATCTTGGATTTTGTTTAAAATCTTTATTAGATGTAAATGGCATCCAATGTTCGTTTAATGAATTTGGTACTGAAGTTCTATTTTCTGAGCTCATAAAAAATTCTTTCTATAAATAAAATTTTTATTTTGTAATAACTAAACCTATGGCCTCTTTAGACTAAAATAAATACTTTAAAAGAATAATATTGACACAACCCAAGATTGTAAAAATACTTACTTTTTGTTTTCAATCAACGTAAAAATCCTAGACAAATAGAGAGGATAACGGTGCTCTAAAAAGAATCAGTAGAATCTCCCATGATTTTTTAAGCTACTGGCTTAGAAGAATGGAAAAACTAAAAAAGCAAATAAAAAGTATGAGAAGGCCTTAGCTTATTTAGTATCTGCATATCAAGAGTCCCCTTCTAGTATTGAAGTGATTAATTTACTTGGTTTTACCTACTATAAACTTGGAGACTTTATTATGACAGAAATTTATTATCATGAAGCTTTAAAAATTGATCCAAAAGACCCTATAGTTAATCAAAGATTGGGGGAGCTATATTTTATTACTCAAAGAGCAAAACTTGCCGAAGAAAGACTTAGCATTTTAAGCCATTGTAACTGTCAAGAATATTTAAATTTAAAAAAAATGATTTCAAGCAATTGAATTATTGTAAATATATAATATTATAATTTTATTTTGTTAGAAGAAGCACTCATATTACTTCAGATTATTTTCATCGATATAATCTTAGCAGCCGATAATGCAATAATTATTGGTCTAATCGCAGCAAATTTTGCGCCAAAAAATAGAAAACAGATCATATTATGGGGCGTTGCTGGAGCTTTAATATTTAAAGTTATTTTTGCAGTATTTGCCACATACTTGTTTGAATTCTATTTCATCAAAATCTTAGGAGGATTACTTTTAATTTGGATTGTAAACGATTTAAGAAAAGATCTTTTTGAAATCAAGAAAGTAAAATCTCCAACAAAAAAATCAAAAGAACCATCATATATTCAAAGTGTATATAAAGTTTTATTTGCCGATATTACAATTAGTTTTGATAATGTCATAGGTGTTGTGGGAGCTGCTAAAGGTAATTTTAGTTTTATGATTTTTGGTCTAGTACTTTCTGTAATTCTTACAGGGGCGATGGCTACATATCTTGCTAATTATATTCAAAAACATTTATGGATTGCATATATTGGATTAGGCTTCATATTAATAGTGGCAATTCAATTAGTTATAGGTGGATTAGCTGACCTAGATATTTTATCTATCAATGAACAATTTAAAAAATATTTCTAATAAGAGTGTTTTTTTGTTGGATATTTCTTAAGTTTAACGTCTTTAGAAAATTTTTTTAAACCTATATTTATATATTTTTTAATATTAATAAATTTTTTAACAAATCTTATTTTGGTACTATTTAATCCAATTAAATCATCTGTAACAAGTACTTGGCCATCACAATGAACTGACGATCCAATACCTATTGTTGGAATTTTTAAGGATTGTGTAATTTTTTTAGCAGTAGCTTCTTTTACACATTCTATGACTATAGCGAATACCCCACTACTTTGAAGTAGAAGAGCATCTTTTATTAATTGTTTTGTTTCCCTAGTTGATTTACCTTTTGACTTAAATCTTTTAGCGGATTGGGGAAGAAGACCTAAATGGCCCATAACTGGTATCTTTTTTTTAATAAGATATTTAATCTGTGTAATAATTTTTTTTCCACCCTCTAATTTAACTGCATCACATTTTGTTTCTTTAATAACTCTTTTCGCATTTTTATAAGCAGATAAATTAGACCTATATGTATTGAAAGGCATATCTACAACCATTAAACTTTTCTTGACACCAAGCCTAACACTTTTTGAATGATCAATCATATTAGCCAAAGTTACTTTTTTTGTAGTATCGTAATTATATAAAACAGATCCCAATGAATCTCCGATTAAAGTGATATCAACATATTTATCTATTAGCTCAGCAAAATTTTTTGAATATGCTGTGAGACACAAAATTTTGGATTTATTTTTTTTGTTAAGAATATTTTTAATCTTAGTATTCATTTTATTAAACTACTCTAATTCAATAGTGCTCGGTGGTTTTGAAGTTATATCGTAAACTACCCTATTTATTCCTCTTATGCTATTTACTATTTTATTTGAAATCATTTGTGCAAATGATTTTTTAAACTCATAAAAATCTGCAGTCATACCATCTTCTGAGGTTATGGCTCTTAGTAAGCACAAATATTCATAGGTTCGATTATCACCCATTACCCCAACAGTTTTTACTGGAAGTAAGGCTGCATAAGCTTGCCAAATTTTATTATAAAGACCATATTCTTTAAGACCCTGTATAAAATAATAATCAGCTTCTTTTAAAATGTTAATTTTTTCTTTAGTTATAATACCAGGCATTCTAATTGCTAAACCTGGGCCTGGAAATGGGTGTCTTGAGATAATTTCTTTATTCAAATTAAGCTCTAAACCTAAACTTCTTACTTCATCTTTAAATAAGAATTTAAGAGGTTCGACTAATTTTAATTTCATTTTTTTTGGTAATCCCCCTACATTATGATGAGATTTGATTTTTGACGTTTGGCTTCCTGTTACTGATCTGCTTTCAATAAGATCTGGATAAAGAGTTCCTTGAGCTAAAAATTTTACATTCTTAATTTTTTTTGCATATCTTTCAAAAATTTTAATAAATAAATTTCCAATTATTTTTCTTTTTCTTTCTGGATCTGAAACGTTTGTTAACTTTTTTAAAAATTCTTTTTCAGCATTAACATATATTAAATTCATCTTTAGCCTTTTCTTAAAAGTATCAACTACTTGTTTTTCCTCATTTTTTCTAAGAAGACCAGTGTTAACAAAAATACAATATAGCTTTTTACCAATGGCTTTATTTAATAATTGAGCAACTACACTACTATCAACTCCTCCTGAAAGGGCACAAATAACTTTATTTTCGCCAACTTGATTTCTAACCTCTTTAATTAATTTCATCTTTTGATCTTTTGATGACCAGTTTTTTTTAATTTTACATATTAAGAAAATAAAATTTTTTATAATTTTTTTACCATTTTCTGTATGCGTAACTTCAGGATGAAACTGAACACCATAAAATTTATTTGTCTTGTCCTCAACAATTGCAAATTTTGAATTTTGACTTGATGCAATTACTCTAAAATTTTTAGGTAATTTTGAAACTTGATCAGCATGACTCATCCATACTTTATGAATTTTTTTTTGATTAAAGAAATTTTTTATTAAAAGACTATCTTTTTTTTTATAGACATTAGCTAGACCAAACTCTCGATGTTTTGATTGTTTGACCTTACCACCATTTAATTTTGACAAGATTTGGTGACCAAAACAAATACCTAATATTGGTATATTGTTTTTAAGTATTTCTTTATCAAAAGAATATCTATTAATTTCATAAACATTAAGAGGACCTCCTGATAAAATGATACCTTTAATACTAGTATCAATATTTTTATTTTTAATCTTTTTATGACTTATAATTTCTGAGAATACCCCTAGTTCTCTTATTCTTCTGGCAATCAATTGTGTAAATTGAGAACCAAAATCTATGATTAATATTTTATTTAAACTTTGATCAAGAATCATTTTTTGGCTCTATATTCTCTAGAGTCTCCAAAATATCTTTATTATCTTCACATAGTTTTTTACAAACTTTTGTAAAAGTATTTGATAGATCTTTTACTTTTGAATAATTTGATTTTTCTAAAGCAATTTTCATTAACATTAGTATGGCTTCTTCGTTATCAGGTTCGATTAATAATGTTGTTTCTAAATTTTTTTTTTCTTTTTTTTGATCCTCTTCAAAATTATAAATCTTTGCCAAGTACAAATATGAATTTGAATCTTTAGGATTAAAAACGATACTTCTTTCAAACATAAATCTTGCATCATCATATTTCTTATTTTTATAAAGTTCTAAGCCTTTATCAAAAAAATTCTCATTACCAAAAGAAGTACTCACTAAATTTATGAAAAAATAAATTAATACAGTTTTTTTTAAAATTTTAATCATTATTATCAATCATCACTTTTTACTATATCAACGTTATGTACCATACTTTCATAAAATCCTGCCTTTGTAATCTTTACAAATTGTGGTTTATTTCTTAAATATTTAATTTGTTTAGAGCCAAGATAACCCATCGATGATTTCAAACCACCAATAAGTTTGAAAATTATTTTTTCAACCTTACCTTTATATTTAGCAAATCCTTCTACACCTTCAGGTACATATTTTGAGATATCTTTTTGTTTTGATTGAAAATATCTATCAGCTGAACCTTTGTTCATAGCACCCACTGATCCCATACCTCTAAAACTTTTAAATAGCTTTCCACCTCTTCTAATTAATTTACCTGGGGTCTCATCGGTGCCTGCAAATAGTGAACCTACCATAACTGCATCTGCTCCTGCAGCAAAAGCTTTTGCTAAATCACCAGAGTATTTAATACCTCCATCAGAGATAATCTTAACATTTTTATTTTTAACTCCATTTCTAACTGCTAAAATTGCACTTAACTGAGGAACTCCAATACCTGCAACCAATCGTGTGGTGCAAATAGATCCAGGTCCTATACCGACTTTAATTATATCTACCCCTAATTTTAAAAGAAATTTTGCAGCTTCTGGTGTAGCTATATTTCCTGCACACAGTGCTGTTTTTTTATTTTTTCTTTTTTTAATGAATTTGATTATCTCTGAAACTTTCTTTGTATGACCATGGGCAGTATCAACAACAATCATGTCTATATTTTCTTTTAAAATAGCGTCAGCTCTCTTAAATTCACTTGGACCTGCACCTACGGCTGCACCAACTAAAAGTTTTTTAATTTTTACTTTTTTAATTTCTGATATTTGAGTCTTAATATCTAAATTTCTATGTATTACACCCAATCCTCCAGCTTTTGCTATGGCAATTGCCATTTTACTTTCAGTAACAGTATCCATTGCAGAAGATAAAAGAGGAATTCTTAATTTTAAATTGTTAGTTAATTTGATGCTAGTGTCTACTTCAGAAGGAAGTATTTCAGAATACTTAGGTACAAGTGTAACGTCATCAAAGGTGAGTGCTTCTTTTATAGGAACCATAATCATTTATATACGATTCCTTTAAAATTTAAAGTGTCTATCTTAGATTTTTACAAATGATAAAACTTTCTTTTGAGTCTTTACGACTTGATTTAGGTTTAAAAACCTTAACTTCTTTATAAATTTTTTTTCCAAGTGCGACAATTTCATTAAATGAACTTCCCATAAAAATTTTTGAAATAAAAAAACCTTTTTCAGAGATTATATCTTTCGAAAAAAGCATAGCTTCTATACACAATTCTCCAGTTTGAATTGCATCTATATTTTTTATACCTGTTGTATTAACAGCCATGTCAGACATGATAACGTCTATTTTTTTTGTAAGAATTTCTTTAATTTGATTTTGAGTACTGAGTTCAGTAAAATCTCCTTTTATCTGAATAGTGTGTTCAATTTTGTCCATAGGTTTAAGATCTATAGAAATTAATTTTCCATTTTTAATAACTTTTGAGGCATATTGAGACCAGCTACCCGGGGCCGCACCTATATCAATAACATTGATACCTCCCTTAAAAATTTTAAATTTTTCATCTAATTCAATCAGTTTGTATGCTGATCTTGCACGATAGCCATCAACTTTAGACTGACGTACATATATATCTCTTCTTTGTTTATTTACCCAATTTTTTGAAATTTTATTTTTTTTCAATTAATTATCGTATCTAAGGCTTTTGAAGATTTTATTTTTACTTAAAGTCTCAATCTCTATTTGTATAGTTTTATCAACCCTCATATCTTTACCATCTTTCCATATTCCAGCAGCAAGATGCATTATTCCAATTTTATAGTTTGGTAAATATGGTTCAACAAATGTTTTTTGTTGTTGATCATATTTTGGAAGCAAATTACTTGTAATCCAATTACAATTTAAAGGTAAGAATTCTGTCTCTAAATTATCAATATAAACTGACATATTTATTGCTAACCCTTCTGATCCAAAAATATTACCAGCTTTTAGAGTTTTAACTAAATTTTTTTGCCAAGAACCCCAAGCTTCAGAATTTTTTTCTAATGAAAATACTCCAATATTTATATGAGGTGCAAAAGCTAATTTTCTTGCATTGTTATAACCAATCCTCGATTTAACAGCATGTTTAAAATTTTGCGATTTTATAATTGCTAACTTTCCTAGTAACCAACTAACTTTTGATAGAACTTTATATCCTGGGCCAATTGTTTGCGTAATTCCTAATTTTCCATTTTCACAAGCTCTAAAATATAATTCTATACAATTCCAATCGTTGACCCAAGCATCACAATCAATCCAGAGATATTTTTCGTAGTTAGGAAAATATTTTGGTAAAAAGGCTCTTGAGACCTGACTTTTTAGCCACTCTTTTCCTTTTACTTTAAATTCTGGAACCTCAATATCCCATTCTGCAGATTTTATTTCATCTACTTTGTTTGATAGTTTTTCCTTTTGCTGTTCAGTAAGTCCTGCATCTAGAATACAGATTGCAACACTTTCACTATCTTTAAATTGCTTAATTGAATTAATTAGCTCTTCTAATAATGGAAAATAGTTGGCATCAGCCAAAGAAACAATTACATTTTTTTTCATTAAAGTACGTCTTCAAGATCATCTTCGTCCTGAATTTTGTCTTTTTCATGTTTATTCTTAATTTTTTGATAATGAACATAGCTTATAGGTAATAATAATAGATAAACTATTGCGCTTATTGCAATCACGTTAAATGTGTAAACTAACAATAGACCAAAAAACAAAACGATCCCAAATAACAGAAATATTGTAGTTCTTCTTCGTATGACTATCTTTTTAAATGAATAGCTTGGAAATTTACTAATTAATAGAAAAGAAGTTGTTACAAAAAATATGGGTACAATTATATCATAGTTTAATTGAAAAAAATCAAATCCACTTAAACTTATAATTAATGGAGTTAATACTAATATACCACCTGCTGGAGATGGGACACCTTCAAAAAAGTTGTCTCTCCAAGAAGGTTCTTGATTTGAATTAATATTAAATCTTGCTAGACGTAATGCTACACAAATCACAAATACTAAACACAGTAACCATCCAAACCTTCCTAATGTATTTAATTTCCAAAAATACATTATAAATGCTGGAGCTACTCCAAAACTTATCATGTCAGTGAGTGAATCTAATTCTTTACCAACTTTAGATGTACCTTTAATTAATCTGGCAATTCTTCCATCTAGACCATCAATCAACGCAGCAAACATTATTGCTATAATTGCTAATTCAAACCTTCCATCTAAAGCAAATCTGATTGAAGTTAAGCCAATACAAACACCAATTAAAGTTAGCATATTTGGCAAAAGCATCCTGGCGCTTTTTTTATCTGCTACAATTTTTAAATTATTCTTTGGTTGTTCCATTTTACTTTTTAGCTAACAATGTTTCTCCTGAAACAGCTATTTGACCTACTTTAACTAATGGTTCATAATTTTCATAATAAACATCAGCTCTACTTCCAAATCTTATCATTCCAACTCTATCACCTTGATTTAATTCTTGATCTTTGTTTGCTTCACAAACTATTCTTCGAGCAACTAAACCTGCAATTTGGACTAATACGATATCGTTATTTTGATTATCTTTTATCTTAAAATAGTTTCTCTCATTATCTTCACTCGCTTTATCAAGTGAAGCATTAAAAAATTTACCAGGTTTGTATAAAATTTCTTCAATCTTTCCGCCACAAGGACTTCTATTTACATGACAATCAAAAACATTCATGAAAATACTAATTTTTTTAAATCTTTTATTCTCTAAATTCAATTCTTTAGGGCCATCTACTTCTTCAACTTTTATCACTTCTCCATCAGCAGGACTGACAAGGAAGTTATCATCATTAATAATAACTCTCTCAGGATCTCTAAAAAAATAGTAAACCCATATAGTTAAAACAAAACCTACTAATCCAAGAAAATCACTAAAAATATAAAATATTATAGTTATAATCCCAGCTATAACTAAAAACTTGTATCCTTCTGCGTGAATTTTTGGAAATATTTTACTAAACATATTCTTCTATTTGATAATTTTTCATTAATATGTATATAAAATCGCGAAATTCAATTAATAAGATATATATAAAATAAGTGAGCAAAATTAACGTAAAAAACCCTGTTGTTGAGTTAGACGGGGATGAAATGACCAGGATCATCTGGGATTTCATTAAAAACAAATTAATTCTCCCGTATCTGGATCTCGGTATTGAATACTATGACCTTGGAATGAAAAGTAGAGATAATACTGACGATCAAATAACAATTGACTCTGCAAATGCAATTAAAAAAATTGGGGTTGGTATAAAATGTGCAACCATTACACCAGATGAAGCAAGAGTTGAGGAATTTGATTTAAAAAAAATGTGGAGGTCTCCAAACGGTACAATAAGAAATATTATTGGTGGTACTGTTTTTAGAGAGCCAATAATTTGTTCAAACATTCCAAAATTAGTTCCTTCATGGACAGATCCCGTTGTGATTGGAAGACATGCGTTTGGTGATCAATATCGTGCTACAGACTTTAAAGTTCCTGGTAAAGGTAAAATGGAAGTTAAATGGACTTCAGAAGATGGTAAAGATGAAATTAAGTATGAAGTTTTTAATTTTACTGGACCTGGAGTTGCTCTTTCAATGTATAATTTAGACAAATCAATAGAGGATTTTGCCAGATCTTGTTTTAGTTATGGACTTATAAAAAAATGGCCAGTCTATATGTCAACTAAAAATACTATTTTAAAGAAATACGATGGAAGATTTAAAGATATATTTCAAGAGGTTTTTGATAAAGAGTACAAAAAAGATTTTGAGAAACATAAATTAACATATGAACATAGATTAATTGATGACATGGTAGCATGTGCAATGAAGTGGAGTGGTAAATATATATGGGCGTGTAAGAATTATGATGGTGATGTTCAATCAGATACAATGGCTCAAGGATATGGATCGTTAGGGTTAATGACTAGTACACTACTAACTCCAGATGGAAAAATAATGGAAGCTGAAGCAGCTCATGGTACAGTAACTAGACACTATCGAATGCACCAGCAAGGTAAAGAGACATCAACTAACCCAATAGCATCAATTTTCGCTTGGACTAGAGGATTAGCGCATAGAGGTAAGCTGGATGGAAATCAAGAACTTATAAAGTTTGCTAATACTATAGAAGAAGTTTGTATTGGTTGTGTTGAGAGCGGATCAATGACAAAAGACTTAGCAATATTAGTTGGTCCATCTAGTAAATACCTTACGACCAATCAATTTTTAGATGTAATAGATGGTAATTTAAAAAAGAAATTAAATTAAAGCCTTTATTTTTTCAAAAGCTTCATCAATTTTATTTTGGTCTTGACCTCCAGCTTGAGCAAAATCTTTCCTTCCACCCCCGCCCTTGCCACCAATTATCTCTGATCCTAATTTAGCAAATTTAACTGCATCGTATTTACTAATTAATTTTTCTGTTATACCAACTGCAAGACCAACTTTATTATCACTACTTGCGAAAACAACAACAATCCCCTCTCCTAGTTCTTTTTTTCCACTATCGACTAATTTTCTTAAATCTTTAGGTGGTAGATCTTGAACTTTTTGAAATCTAACTTTTACACCATTTATTTTTTCATCACTGATAATGTTTTTGGTTTTATCTTTCAGCACAGAACTAACATTTAATTGTTCAAGTTGTTTTGTGAGATTTTTTATAAGCTCTTTAAGATCATTATTATCAATGTTTGGCTTGCCACCTAATTTTATTATTTGAGATGATAATTCTTTTATATTTTCTTCATCTTTTTGAGTTGATAAATTTGATAATTTCTCTTTGTTTTTAATATAATCCTCTAACTGCTTATCTCTCAATGCTTCAACTCTTCTAACACCTGCAGCAATAGAAGCCTGACTAATTGTTCTAAATTTACCAATATTTCCTGTACTTTGGACATGTGTTCCACCACACAATTCTGTTGAAAAATAAGTTTCTTTTTCTTTACCCATTGAAACTACCCTTACTTCTTCTCCATATTTTTCCCCAAAGAATGCTAAAGCACCCTTATCAATTGCAGCTTTTGGAGTCATAATTCTGGTTGTAACCTCAGTATTTGCTTCAACATATTCGTTAACAAGTTTATCAATTTTCTGTAACTCTTCACTAGTAATGGGTTTCATATGACTAAAATCAAATCTAAGTCTATCAGGTGCAACTAATGAACCCTTTTGCATAACATGTTTTCCTAAAGTTCTTCTAAGAGACTCATGAAGTAAATGTGTTGCTGAATGATAAGCTTTAAGATTGTCTCTTCTTTCAACATCAATTTTCATTTCTACTACATCTTTTATTTTTACTTCACCACTTTTTACTGATCCATAATGCACAAATAAATCTCCAAGTTTTTTTTGTGTATCTTCAACTTCAAATACAGAGTTTCCAGAAACTATTGTACCTTGATCTCCAAGCTGACCACCTGACTCTCCGTAAAAGGGTGTTTGATTTGTTATAATAATACCTTTTTCATTAGTTGATAATTTTTTTACTTCTTTATTATCTTTTAAAAGATTTAATATTACTCCCTCAGATTGATTAGACTTGTAACCTAAAAATTCTGTAGGTCCTATTTTGTCTTTTATTGAAAACCAAATAGCTTCTTCAGAGCTATCACCTGAACCTTTCCAATTTTTTTTTGCTAGCTCTTTACTTTTTTTCATCAGATCATCAAATTTATTGTGATCAACTTTCAAAGATTTATTTTTTAAAATATCTTCAGTTAGGTCTAAAGGAAAACCAAAAGTATCATATAATTTAAATGCTACTTCACCTGGTAAAACTTTATCTATTTTAGAAATTTCTTCATTTAAAATTTTGATACCTCTATCAAGCAAGACTAAAAACTTTTCTTCTTCCATTTTTAGAGTTTCTTTAATTAAAGACTCAGATCTTTTAAGTTCAGGGTAGCTCCCTGACATTTCATTTTTGAGTGAGTCAAATATTTTATAAAAAATTGGTTCTTTAGATCCTAATAAATGAGAATGTCTCATTCCTCTTCTCATTATTCTTCTGAGCACATACCCACGTCCTTCGTTGGATGGTAACACACCTTCTGCTAAAAGAAATGAGCTAGCTCTTAAGTGGTCAGCTATAACTCTAAAACTTGAAATATTATTATCTTCCTGATCAACCTTTGTTACATCTGCTATAGAACTAATTAATTTTTTAAAATGATCAGTTTGATAATTATCATGTGTTCCTTGTAATAGTGCTGCAATTCTTTCTAAACCCATACCAGTATCAACAGATGGTTTTGGAAGATCTACTCTTTTTTCTTTTGTAACTTGCTCATATTGCATAAAAACTAAATTCCAAATCTCAATAAATCGATCTCCATCCTCATTTTTTGTGCCCGGCAAACCTCCTTTTAAATGATCTCCATGATCATAGAAAATTTCTGAACATGGTCCACAAGGTCCCGTTTCTCCCATTGACCAAAAATTATCTGATGTAGAAATTCTTATTATTCTATCATCACTAAAACCCGCTATTTTCTTCCATAAATTGAATGCTTCATCATCTTCATGAAAAACTGTTACATAAAGTTTATTTTTATCTATTCCAAAATCTTTTGTAATTAAATCCCATGCATAATGAATTGCTTTTTCTTTGAAATAATCACCAAAGGAAAAATTTCCCAACATTTCAAAAAATGTATGATGTCTTGGTGTATAACCAACATTTTCTAAATCATTATGTTTTCCTCCAGCTCTTACACATTTTTGTGAGGTAGTTGCTCTTTGATAATCCCTTTTCTCTAAACCTGTAAATACATTTTTAAATTGAACCATGCCAGAATTAGCAAACATCAATGTTGGATCGTTATTAGGAACTAAATTGCTCGACTCAACAATCTTATGATCGTTTTTCTCAAAATATTTTAAGAAAGTTTCTCTTATCTGATTTAATGATTTCTGAGCCATATTTTTAAAATACAGCTTTTTTATTCTATGTCTAGATAACGATAAGGGGGTAAAGGCGCTTAAAATAAGCGCCTTTATAATTTAAAGATGACCTTTAATTCTAGTTCTTTTTAGGAGGAGTAGCTTCTTTTTCAGCTTCTTCTTTTTCAGCTACTTTCTTCTCTTTTTCAATTTTTTCAGGACTTAATGGATTTCCTTCAATCTTTTTAGAAATCACACCAGCTTTTTCCCTAATTGCCATTTCAATTTCTGCAGCAACTTGTGGATTTTGAGCTAAATAGACTTTGGCATTTTCTCTTCCTTGTCCTATTTTCTCTCCTTTGTAAGCATACCATGCACCTGATTTTTCAATAATGTCGGCTTTAGCACCAAGGTCTACCAACTCACCCATTTTGCTAATTCCTTTTCCATACATTAAGTCAAACTCAACAACTTTAAATGGTGGTGCAACTTTATTTTTAACTACTTTCACTCTTGTAGAGTTACCAATAATTTCATCTTTATCTTTGATGGCACCAATTCTTCTAATGTCCATTCTTACAGATGAGTAAAACTTAAGTGCATTTCCACCTGATGTTGTTTCAGGACTTCCAAACATAACTCCAATTTTCATTCTGATTTGGTTAATGAAAATCATCAT
>ERZ802822.1722-NODE-1722-length-12961-cov-5.669202_pt1 | contig 12961 bp, 12 predicted proteins | sample MGYA00345649_ERZ802822 | MGnify/ENA primary metagenome ERZ802822 (study PRJEB30503, sample SAMEA104212359) | marine metagenome | biome: Westerlies Biome; feature: [SRF] surface water layer (ENVO:00010504) within the epipelagic zone...; material: water...
GCAGTCCTTTAAAGAACTTTTTAACCCCACTTTTTTCGCGGAAAAGGAGTTTACGGGAGGACTTCTTAAAAATTGCCATTGGTAAATTGAGGCTGGCGCTACAAAAGTAGCCTGCCTTAATTGAGAGTGATCTGCGTATGCCGCAAGGCTAAAGACTCTCAAGGGCACTCATCGCGACTCGCTTACTGGATAAAATTTTCTCATTATTTCATGTTTCAACAAATTTCAATACTCGGCCCCGGCCTGCTGGGTGCTTCGCTCGCTCTAGCAATGAAGGAGCGTGGGCTCTGCCAGCGAGTACATTGTTGGTCGCGACGCGCAGAGACGCGTTTGCAGGCGATGCAGGCGGATTGGTGCGATGCGGTTTTCGATCAAGCAAGCGCTGCCTGCGAGGCCAGCGACCTTGTCGTAATCTGCACGCCTGTCGAAACGATTATCCCTCTGATTGAGCAAGTCGCGCCTTCGCTATCACCGGAAGCCCTGGTCACTGACGTCGGCAGCATTAAGGGTCTAATTTGTCGCGAAGCGCAAAGCCTTAAGGTCAACTTCATCGGCTCCCACCCGATGGCAGGCTCTGAGCGCACGGGTATGGCCCATGCTAGCCATAACTTATTCGATGGTGCCGCCTGCTTCATCACGCCGTTAGATGGTGACAGCGACACTGAGATTGCGCGGCTCCAACAACTCTGGCAAGCCATTGGCATGCGAGTCGTCCCCACTACACCCGAAAAGCACGACGAAATCGTAGCGCACATCAGCCACCTGCCCCACCTATTAGCCTCTAGCTTGTGCGCTTACCTTTCTAGGATGGACGCTAACTGGAAGGGCCTAGCTGGAGGCGGTCTTCGCGATACCACCCGAGTCGCAGCAGGCGACCCAACGCTTTGGAAACAAATTCTCGAACAAAACCGCGAGGAAGTGCTCCGAGCAATCGACGGCCTCGAAAACGAACTTCAAGCCCTTAAAGGCGCTCTGCTCGATAAGAATACGCCTGAACTCATCGCCCGCCTAGAGCGAGGCAAACAATTTCGAGACAGTCTCTAGTTCCAATTGTCAGTATTTCCAAATTTCAGGTTTCAAAAACATGCCCGTCCCACTTCCGATTCAACCACTCCCCCGCGCCCTTGACCACACGCTATCGCTTCCCGGCTCAAAGAGTATCACCAACCGCGCACTGATCCTCGCTGCACTAGCAGATGGCGAGACTCATCTCGAAGGTGCCCTTTTTAGTCGAGATACTCGAATCATGCTAGCCGCACTCGAACAACTGGGCTTCGAAACCATATCCGACGAAGCGACTGCGAGGATCACAGTCAAAGGCCAAGGCGGTCGTATCCCTTGTAATAACGCACGCATCGACGTCGGTAACGCAGGCACCGCTGCGCGCTTCCTCACCGCCTTTCTCGCACTCAGTGATGGAGGCGTCTACCGCTTGGATGGCGATGCAGCCATGCGCCAACGTCCAATGGCGGGCTTACTCGAGTCCCTCGTCTCTCTCGATGCTGCCAATTTCAAATTTCATGGCGATCCCGCACATTTTCCCTTCACGCTCAATGCCAAGGGCTACAAAGGCGGCAAAACAACTGTGGACGCAAAGGCAAGTAGTCAAATCCTCTCCGCGCTTCTCCTTGCCTCGCCATGCACTGCAAACGGCTCAAGACAGGCAGGGAGCTCTATTAAGCTAATCTGCCCCGAGGTTCGCCCGCATTACGTCGCGATTACTTTAAAAATGCGTGAAGCCTTCGGTGCCGCCCCCGTCGCGGCGACCGAGGCCGGCGAATACGACCTCCCTCTTGCCTCATACTGCGCTCCCGCATCAGGAAGCTACGCGATCGAGCCAGACATCTCCGCAGCCAGCTACTTTTTGGCACTCACCCTCATCCACGGAGGCAGTCTGCGAATCCCAAACTTGAGCGACGATCCACTCCAAAGCGACGCCCACTTCGTCGAAGTACTTGCCCAACACGGCCTCCAAGTCGATGCCTCCCGCGACGAATGGACGGCTACCTGCAGCGAGACGAACATCCCCCAGCGCGGCCACCGCGAGATTAACTTTAACAGTATCTCTGACACTTTCCTCACCTACGCCGCAATCGCGCCACTCCTAGGCGATTCCGTCCGCATCACAGGCATTGCCCATACCCGACACCAAGAGACTGACCGTATCGCAGGCATGGCCGCCGAACTCTCCAAGCTCGGCCAGCTAGTCAAAGAGGAAGAAGATGCCCTCACCATTCAGCCCAAACCCAACGAGCTTCGCGCCCGCGCGATGCAGGCACGCAATGCCGACCAGCTACTCAGTATCGACACCTACGAAGACCACCGCTTCGCAATGAGCTTTGCCGTGCTCGCTAGTTACGATCTACTCGGCGATGGCAAACCCTGGCTTGCGATCAAAGACCCTAACTGTTGCGCAAAAACTTATCCTGGCTTTTTCGATGCCCTCGACTCACTCCGCCATGCCTAGCTCCAATAGTTTTATAATCATCACCATGGATGGGGGCGCAGCCGTGGGCAAATCATCCACCTCTAAAGGACTCGCCGAGCGCCTTGGACTCATGCACGTCGATACCGGCTCGCACTACCGCACTCTGACCTGCGCGCTTCTTGGATCTGACACAACTGCCGAACAAGGCGAGACGATTTCAAAAGTCCTAGAAACGCTTGAGCTGAGCACTCAAATCGATGGGCGTAGCGCCAAACTTGGCATTAACGGCATGGTGCCTGTAGACTCCGACCTTCGCTCGCCCGAGGTGAATGCACAGGTTTCAAAATTTGCCGCAATCCCCGAACTGCGCCAAAAACTTTTTGCCTATCAGCGCTCGCTCGCCGATCTCGCTCGTGATCAGCATTACGCCGGCTTGGTAATGGAAGGACGCGACATCGGTTCCATTATCTTTCCGGAGGCCGCCTACCGTTTTTTCCTCGACGCCGACGAGGCGACACGAGCCGCTCGCCGAGCTAAAGAAGGGCAAACCGATTCCATCGCTGCCCGTGACGAAATGGATAGAACCCGTCAGGCAGCCCCCCTCGTCTGCCCTAGGGGAGCCACCCAAATTGACACCGCGCACCACACGCTCGAAGAAGTTATCGAAAAAATTACCCATCACATCGAATCTTAACCAGGCTTTCGCCCTCCGTCATCGTTTAATGTCAGACAGCTCCATTCCGAACCCACAACTTTACGAACTCGTACGCACACTTGCGGCGTGGTATTTCACCACGTTTTACGATTATACCCAGAGCGGCCTTCAAAATGTGCCTAAGTGTGGTCCCGTCATCTTCGCCGCCAACCACGTTAGCTTCTACGACCCGCCCGCCATCGGGGCCTGTATCCACAGGCCGATCAACTACTTTGCCCGCGATACGCTGTTTAAAGGACTCTTTGGCAAAGCCCTACGCGAGATCGGCACTATCCCTGTAGCCCGGGAAAATGCTGACATTAAATCCCTCAAAGCCATCTTTCGGGCACTCAAATGCAAAGGTATTGTCGCTATCTACCCTGAGGGCACACGGTCATTGGACGGCCAACTAATGGAGCCCAAGCCAGGTGCGGGTATGATCGCCTGCAAATCAAAAGCTACCGTCATCCCCACCCGCCTCTTTGGCACCCACGAAGTCTTCGGTCGCACGGACAAAGCCCCAAAAATCGGCGGGCACATCCACATCGCCTACGGCGAAGCGATGGCCGCCACCGAGATCGACCCCGGCAAAACACACCCAGAAAGATACTTAGAAGCCTCACGCAGAATCATGGCACGCATCGCCGCACTTCACCCGCCCAGTGAGAAGATGATTTAATCTTTTATTGAAATACATTGAGGCCTGAAATTCAACTAACCATTACAAGGAAATCATTCTGCATTTCAAACAAGCAAGTTTACAGTGGCACATAGTCACCTGGAACCCATGATAACCCCAACATAATCTAGAGCCCCCATTCATACATTCCCCAGTCATAAAAAATTAACGCCCACTTAGGTAAATTAACGGTTTTAAATAGCAGCGCCAAAGATTCCCATTTCCCATGAGTAACTCATCCGATCGCTACGCCCAACGCGGCGTCTCCTCCTCTAAGTCCGAAGTACACGCCGTCGTGGACAATCTTGACCGTGGTGTATTTCCTGGAGCGTTTTGTAAGATCGGCGCGGACATTCTCACCGGCAGAACGGATAAGTGTAATATTATCCACTCCGACGGCTCTGGCACCAAGAGCACCCTCGCCTACTTGCACTATCGCGAAACGGGTGACCCCGCGGGCTTCGGTAAGACCGCGCAAGACAGCCTCGTAATGAACATCGACGACCTGCTCTGCGTCGGCGCGGTTGACGGCATTCTTATTTCCAGCACAATTAACCGCAACGCCCGAGCCATTCCTGGCGAAGCGCTGGGCCAACTCATCTCCGGCACCGAGGACTTCCTTGGCACTCTTCGTGAATACGGAGTTGGCGTCCACAGCGGCGGCGGCGAAACGGCCGACGTTGGGGACTTGACCGGCACCGTGACCGTCGATTCCTGCGCGGTCGTCGTCATGGATCGCGCCGATGTGATTGATAATGCCAAGATTAAACCTGGTCTAGCCATTGTCGGCCTCGCCTCGTCCGGCCAAGCCAATTACGAAACATTCGAAAATTCAGGCATCGGTAGTAACGGCCTAACCAGCGCGCGCCATGATTTGCTCTGCGATTACTACTTAAAAAAATATCCCGAAACCGTCGATCTCAACACCGACAAACAATACCTCTATTGCGGCCCTTATAAGATGACCGACCCACTGCCTGAGTCCAGTATGTCAGTCGGAGACGCTTTACTTAGTCCGACTCGTACCTACGCTCCCGTCATCAAGAAGCTGCTCACTGAAAATCGAGGCAGCATCCACGGTATGGTTCACTGCTCTGGCGGTGGTCAGACGAAGTGCATCCGCTTCGGCACGGGTGTGCATCACATTAAAGACAACTTCCTGCCGATTCCTCCAATCTTTAAAGCGATCCAAGAAGCTAGTAATACAAGCGACGAGGAAATGTTCCGCGTCTATAATATGGGGCACCGGATGGAGATCTACTGCGATCCCAAAGCCGCCGAAGCCATCATCGCCCAAAGTGAATCTTTTGGCATACCCGCACAAATTATCGGCCGCACTGAAGTCAGTGAACGCTCAGACGGCCAGAACCACGTCACCATCAAGCACGCGGACAAAACGCTAACTTACGAGTTAGAACATTAAGCGCGTTAAACATTTCGACTATGCCCTACCCCGATCTACTCGAAAAATTGCGGGCAACAGTTGGGGCGAAGAACGTTTTCACAGGCAAAAAGAAAACTGCTTACTATCGCTCGGGCTTTCGCTCGGGGGTCGGCGGTGCGCTCGCGGTAGTCTTTCCAGAGACGCTACTCCAGCAGTGGCACATCTTGCAACATTGTGTCAATGGGGGCTGCGCGATCATCATGCAGGGCGCCAAGACTGGGCTGACCGAGGGCTCGTGCCCTAGCGGAGACGACTATGTGCGCCCCGTAGTTATTATCAACACAAGGCGATTGACTAAGCTCATCCTTCTTGATGGCGGCAAGCAAGTGTTGGCCCTACCAGGAGCGACTCTCCACCAGCTGGAAAACCTCCTGCGGCCCCTCGGCCGTATGCCCCACTCCGTAATTGGTTCTACAAGCATTGGTGCGACTATCGTGGGTGGCATTGCGAACAACGCAGGAGGCGCACTCTGCAAACGCGGCTCATCCTACACCGAGCTATCACTCTTCGCACAAGTCGATGCCACCGGAAAGCTCCAGCTCGTCGACCACCTCGGCATCCGAAACCTAGGAAAGACTCCTGAGCAAATCTTTGAGCGTCTCGAAAGTGGCCAGATTGATAGCGCCGACCTAGAAGCCCACCATACACCCGCCTCAGACAGAGAATATGCCAAACGTATTCGCGATCTCGAAGGCGGCCTGCCCAACCGCTACAACGCCGATCCGAGGCGACTTTTTGAACTCAGCGGCAGCGCGGGGAAAGTCGCCGCCTTTGCCGTGAGAGTCGACACCTACCCGCTCCCTAAAAAGGAGCAGGTCTTCTTCATTGGCACGGATCAGCCCGATGACCTCACCAAGCTCCGCCAGCAAATTTTGACCAAATTCAAAGAGCTGCCCGAGATGTGCGAGTACATGAACCGTGACATTTTCAACGTAGCTGAGCGCTACGGAAAAGACGTCTTTCTTTCGATCAAACATGTCGGCACACGCCACCTGCCTAAAGCCTACGCGCTTAAGTCAGCTATAGAGCATCGACTCAACAAACTCCAGTTCTTGCCTAGGTTCCTGCCCGACCTCTTCCTCTACCATGTCAGCCGTCTCTTCCCGCAACACCTACCCCCCCGCCTGCTGGAGTATCGCGACCGTTTCAATTACTACTTGATGCTCAGTATGTCCGACGACGGCATCGAAGAAGCACGTAAGTACCTCGGCCAAGAATGGAAGCTGTGCGGCGAGGGCGACTTCTTTGAGTGCACGCCCCAAGAGCAAGAAGCCGCGCTGCTCCACCGCTTCGCCGCGGCTGGCGCTGCCATACGTTATCAAACCTTACATCAAAAAAACACCGAGGAAGTATTAGCCTTAGACATCGCACTACTAGGCAACGACCCCAACTGGATAGAATCCATTCCGCCCGAAATCGAAGCGCAGCTCGATCTGTCACTTGATTATGGTCACTTTATGTGCCACGTGTTTCATCGCGACTACATCTTTAAAAAAGGCACCGACCTACACGAGATGAAGGCCAAGCTTCTTGAATGCCTTGATAAAAAAGGAGCCAAATATCCTGCTGAGCACAACGTTGGCCACCTCTATGACGCTGAGCCGCATCTAAAATCTTTTTACCATGAACTGGACCCCACCAACACCTTTAACCCAGGTATCGGTAAAACAAGCAAAGCTAGGCCACCCGTATCGTCTTGCTAAGAAAACCCCACGCCATCCTTCGGCAATTAGGCGTAAGCTGTTCAGGTTAGGACGTTTTGTTTGTTAAGCTTTCTCAGCTAGTAGATTGAGCTGCTGACCATTTCTTGTTCTTTTTGCCGCGCTTTTTCTTTCTACCCTTGAGTAGCTTCTTCACCTTGGAGCGCTGATCTTCGCGTACGATGTAGCCGATGCACTTACGGGAGCCACACTTGCAAGGGTGGTCAAGGAAATGCTCCATGTCGTAGCCGTAATCGTAGACGAGCTCATCGCCTTTTTTGATGTCTTGAACTGCTACGATCCAGATTTCGCCATCGAAATTGATCGCTTCGCAATTTCCATCGCAAGAGTGGTTCATGTAGCGGGCAGGATTATCGCCGAGGCGCCCGTCGATGTCATATTTGTCGTCAAGCTCGAAGATGTAAACAAGGCCTTCACCTGTTTTGCGAGCTTCCTCCTCCCATGCGAGAGCACGCTTCTTCGATTCCTTCTTCGTTATTTTTTCACCGACGTATTGGATGATCTGAGTCTCCTCATCGATGTCCACTGTGGCGTATAATCCGCGCCCATGGATCTCAGAGGTTTTTACTTTGCAAAGTGATTTTGGCATGAGTCATTGATTAGGGAATACCTATTCTGCTTTCAAGTCGCGGGTCATTAATTGTTGCATCGCAGCCAAGGGATCCAAGCCACTGTAGAGTATCGCATAAATGGTGCCAAGTATCGGCGCGTCCACTTTTTTCTCCGCGCAAATTTGTTGGAGACATTTCGTCGCAGGATAGCCTTCGACCACCGACTTCTGACTTTCGACAATCGCAGTTGGCGTTTCACCCTCGCCTATTCTTTGTCCAAAGGTCCGATTACGACTCCACTCGCCAGAACAAGTCGCCACCAGATCACCAAACCCACTGAGGCCAGAGTACGTTTCTTTTTGCCCACCCAGTTTCACTCCGAGCCGCACCATTTCATTCAAGCTTCGCGTAAGTAAGGCTGCTTTTGCATTATCTCCCAATTGCAATCCATCGCAAAGACCCGAGCCGATGGCGTAAATGTTCTTTAAAGTCCCACCCAGCTCCGTGCCACGCAGATCATCAGAAAGGTAAGCACGTAGACCCGAATTGCTAAAGGCGCTTTGATATCGCTCGGGGTCTTCGCAATCGCTACCTACGGCGAGCACGGCGGCTGTCGGCTTACCCTCGGCGACCTCGCCCGCAAAAGTAGGACCCGACAATACGCCACATGCGATGCCGGACAAGGCTTCTTGCGCGATCTCAGCGGGTGTTTTAAAAGTCTCTAATTCGAGGCCTTTGCACATAATCAAACAAAGTTTTAACTGCCAAGCCCCCTCAAGGAATGGCTTAATCGACTCGCAGAGAGAGCGCATTGCCTTTGACGGACAAGCAAGGAAGACCACCTCGGCCTCCATAAGGACGGGGCCTACCTCACAGCCAATTTGAATGGTGTGGGGTAGTTTGTAACCCGGCAAGTAGTCACAATTTTCACGCGACGAGGCAATCTCGAGCGCGTGCTCCATACGGCGCGGAACCAGCGTTACCGAATGGCCGCAGCGGTCGAGATGGAGAGCCATTGCGGTGCCCCAAGCACCGGCTCCTAAGATGCAACAATTCATAATGGTATGGGTTGTGTATGATTAAGCAAATTTCAGGGAGTTAACGATTTAAAATGCGACAAATGAAATAAACTGAATGCCCGATCTTCGTTTGACAACTCTTTGTCTCTACGAGGACGCATGCCCCGCAGGATCTACCCTTGGCGCGCAAGCGATTAGCTGAGGTCGAGGCATGTTCATCGCTCCTACGCAAGCCGCGCTATCAAATCCTCGAAATCTCTTGGAAGCGGAGCCTCGAAAGTCATCCGCTCGTCGCGATCAGGGTGTTGGATTTGCAATTCTGTGGAGTGCAGCATCACGCGGGGCACTTCAATGTCTTTTAACTGCCCAGGCCTGAAGCCATAGGTCGAGTCACCGAGTAGAGGAAACCGAATTTCGCTCATGTGGACACGTATCTGGTGAGTGCGCCCAGTGTGTATAATGCAACTCATACGCGTGGCCTTCTGGCCGTAACGCGCTTCTACCTTCCAGTCGGTATGGGCAGGCTTACCACTATGCACGACTGCCATCCGGGTGCGCACCACGGGATGGCGGCCGATCGCTTCTTTAATTGTACCGCGGCTGACTTTTGGAATGCCGAAGACTAGGGCAGTATAGCGCTTGTGGGTCTTTCGTTCGCTAAAGGCAGCAGCCAACTTGTGATGTGCTGTGTCGTTCTTTGCGACGATGATTAGCCCACTGGTTTCTTTATCCAAGCGATGAACAATCCCTGGTCGATCCGGCGCACCAACCGTGCTGAGATTTTTGCCACAATGATGAAGCAACGCATGGACTAGCGTGTTTTCACTCGTCCCGTTGCCGGGATGCGTAATCATCCCTGGTGCTTTGTTCACCACTAAGATCGACTCGTCTTCATAGATCACGTCGAGCGGCAAATCGACGGCGGTCGGCGCAGTATCAAAGGTCGGTTCTTCGAGTACGGCGCGGAGCAGTCCTGATTGGCTTACCTTAAAGCGTTTATCGATGGTCTTACCGTCAAAGGTGACTTGCCCCGCATCAAAGGCGCGCTGTAAACGAGCGCGGCTGACATCATCAAACTCGGCCGCGAAGACCTTGTCTGCGCGCCCTACTTTAGCGCCGGGTGGCACTGAAAATTCTATGATGCGCTCAGGCATAATCGTTTGTATTGTATTCGCTTACGGGATGCCTTTGTTGAATTGGAAGATTTAGTTGCGTGATAACATTGCCCGGAGTGCTTGAAAAGCGGGCACGCCATGTTTGATAGAGTAATCACTCAGCCAACTCCTTAGCCGTCACGCAATCTTTCGCAATCTGGGCTTTCAACTCCTCCGCCGAAGCAAATTTTTGCTCGGGGCGGATGAACTTTAACCACTCGACCTCAATCGCATCGCTCATACTTAACTCTGTCGTATCTAAGGCATGGACTTCGAGTGCGGGCACTTGATCCGCATTAGCCACAGTCGGCTTTACACCGTAGTTGGCCACCCCCACTTGCCAAAGCTTTGATCCACTTTCACGGAAGCTTACTAGATAAACTCCATGACGCGGCATGCACTCTGGCTGCCATGGAAGATTCAATGTAGGAAAGCCAATTGTGCGTCCCAAGCTCGCGCCACCCACGATCCTACCCCTTGCGGTATAATTGTAGCCGAGTAAATCGTTAACGGCCTCGATCTCGCCCGCTTCGAGTTCTTTACGAATACGCGTGCTGCTGATTGGTTCGCCGTTATGTTTAATACGTTCAGCGCTGAACACTCCAAGGTTCAAAGCGCACCCAGATTCAACCAAAGTTGCCACGTCTCCCGCGCGCTTTCGGCCAAAGCGGAAGTTTTCGCCAACATAGATTGACTTGAGGGCGGGCAAAGCGCCCTTCAAATAGCTAAGGAACTCCTCGGCAGGAATCGAGGCAAAGGCATGGTCAAAGTGTTTACGAATCACGCAGTCGACCCCGAGATCCTGAAGCATCGCGGTCTTCGTCTCAATCGGCATGATGAGCCGTGTCGGATCTTCGGGACGAAAGAGACGACTCGGGTGCGGATCAAAAGTTAACACACCCGCAATGCTGCGCCGAGGGGAGCCTGTCTGGGGGGAGCTTTGTCGAGCTGCCATAGCGCCTGAGCGGCGCGCGGAAAACACGGCCGATTCAATCACGGCCTTATGTCCAAGATGCACACCATCGAAGACACCGATAGCCAGATGCAGTTCCCCCTTTAACCCGGAAAGTGCTTCAAAGTTATCAACGGCGGCTGGAAAGTTCATGAGCTTAATTAGTTTTGAGTTCCGCGCTCTAAAGCGCATGAGTGGGCACGGCTTGAATCACGGGAATCAGTTGTTTACGCAGAGTGGACGGCGACATCACTTCCAGCTCTTCAATCTTTGCGGCATTCTCGATGCGAAACTGCCCAATAGCTGTTCGGCGTAGCTCATTCAAATGACCACCACAACCGAATTTTTCCCCGAGGTCGTGCGCAATTGTGCGCACATAGGCGCCTTTACTCGTGCCTACGAGAAAGGAGAGTTCGGGTAGTGCATACTTAGTTAGGTCAAAACGGCTAATATGAATGACGCGCGGCTCGCGCTCGACGATCTTTCCCTGGCGAGCTAGCTTATAGAGCTTTTGGCCATTAATCTTTTTGGCCGAAAACATAGGTGGCGTCTGATATTGATCGCCCATGAAGGTCTTCATCTCGGCTTTTACTTGCTCTTCAGTCAGTTCGGGCACAGGGCACTCTTTAGTGATTTCGCCCTCAGCGTCTTGCGAGTCTGTACTCACGCCTAGCTTGACGGTTCCAGTATATTCTTTACCCAGACTCATCAGATATTGCGAAGCCTTGGTCGCCTTACCAATCAGAATAAGTAACAAGCCGGTGGCCATCGGATCAAGCGTCCCGGCATGTCCTACCTTTTTCATATGGTAGACTCGGCGGATTTTTGACACGACATCGTGCGAGGTAATGCCTTGCGGCTTGTCGACAAGAAGTATGCCTTCCGGCACGTCGTTGATTGGCTGGGACATAATGGAATGGGTTGTTAATTGCAGTGCTTGGCCTTATGAGATGCTACTGTAGTAAAGGATTGCCCTTGCCCGCCTTGAGAGCATCGCGCAAGCACGAGCCAAGCGGAAATAGAATTATAAATTCTTCAAATGTTCACCGATGGCTTGCATGAGTTGCGGATAAAATTCTTTGATCGAGCTGTTTTCGACATTGAGACCCGCCGCGCAAGCGTGGCCTCCGCCGCCAAATTTTTTGGCAATTTGATCGACACGATATTTCGGGTCTTTCGCGCGCAGGCTACCTTTGACGGCTCCAGCGCGATCTTCGATTAACACGCCAACTTCGACGCCATCAATGGCACGAGCATAGTCAACCAGACCTTCAGCATCATCAATCGTAGCGCCTGTTTCTCCGTAAACGCCGTTTTCAATTAGGCCAACGCAAACGCGGTCCTCAAACTCCATGGTAAGGGAATCGAGGAAGTTCTGTAACAGTTTAATTTTGGCAAAACTCTCACGCTCGTAGAGTTCATGCGCCGCGGCTGAGGGATTTGCACCACACTCGCAAAGGCGGCGCGCGATCTCGAAGGTATCGGGCGTGGTTGAGGGGAACCGGAATTGCCCCGTGTCGGTCGCTATACCTACATAGAGTGCCTGAGCAGTGACGGCGTCAACCTCGTAGCCATTGTCTAAGCAGAAGCCCGCTAGAATCTCTGCGGTGGCACAAGCAGTCGCGATGACTAGGTTTTCCTTACCGTACAGCTTATTAGAAATGTGGTGATCGACGTTCAGCGCGACTTCAGGAAAGAGCTCATTAAGGCGATCGCCTACGCGCTTGAAGTCAGCGCAATCAACAGATACGGCCACGTGACCATCGGGGGTAAAGTCGGCAGCAAGCGCCATCGGGGTCTCACCAACAAAAACTTCAAGGGTCGCTGGCGTGGCGTCGCGATTTAGGCCAATGGCTTCAATGCCGAGGCTCATTAATACACGAACAGCGGCGACAGTGGAGCCAATGCAGTCTCCATCAGGACGCTGGTGACCAAGCACGGCGACTTTTTGGCCTTTTAATTTTTCAATCGCGGCGGCGAAGCGTGCGCTGTCTTCGGCGTAGAATTTTTTATCTGTCATTTTGATTCTTGGTCGAGTTGATCGAGGATTTCGTTGATCTCCGCCCCTCGTTCTAGCGATGGATCGTAGGCATAATAAAAAGTCGGGAAGTATTTAAGCGTTATCTCGCGGCTCACCCGCTGACGGATATCTTTCCCGATCCTACGAAAAAGCTGTTGGCTGGCTGCGATCTCGGCATCGTCACCGAGCACCGAGTAATAGATCTTGGCATTACGTAAATCCGCAGAGACAGAGACATCACTAATTGTGATCGCTGCAGTATCGGCGCGATAATACCGCCGCATTTGTTCGCTGATCTC
>ERZ802822.1723-NODE-1723-length-12958-cov-11.258287_pt1 | contig 12958 bp, 11 predicted proteins | sample MGYA00345649_ERZ802822 | MGnify/ENA primary metagenome ERZ802822 (study PRJEB30503, sample SAMEA104212359) | marine metagenome | biome: Westerlies Biome; feature: [SRF] surface water layer (ENVO:00010504) within the epipelagic zone...; material: water...
ATGGCCACCTTCGAGGGACGTTTCACCGATGCGTCGGGACTGCGCATCGCCGTCGTGGTGGCCCGTTTCAATGATCTGGTCACCGGCAAGCTGCTGAGTGGCTGCCTGGATTGCCTGGCCCGTCATGGCGTGGATACGTCGGCGACGAGCTCCCAGCTGGATGTGGCCTGGGTGCCTGGATCCTTCGAGCTGCCGGTTGTCTCCCAGCAGCTGGCCCGCAGTGGCCGTTACCAGGTGCTGATCACCCTCGGAGCGGTGATCCGCGGTGATACCCCCCACTTCGATGTGGTGGTGGCGGAATCGAGCAAGGGCATCGCCGCTGTGGCGCGCGACACCGGGGTGCCGGTGATCTTCGGGGTGCTCACCACCGACACGATGCAGCAGGCCCTGGAGCGGGCCGGGATCAAGAGCAACCTGGGCTGGTCCTATGGCCTGCAGGCCCTTGAGATGGGCTCGTTGATGGGTGCTTTGCAGACTGCTGATTGACCAGCCCGATTGACCTGCGGCACCCTCGTGGTGCATGATCATCTGGTCGCAGGGAATACATCCCGAACGGCGACCTGCGGATGTAGCTCAGTGGTAGAGCATCTCCTTGCCAAGGAGAGGGTCGAGAGTTCGAATCTCTTCATCCGCTTGTTTGACGCCGCCGGATCAGCAGCTGCTGAGGCTCGGCATTGCTGAACCCCAGCTGCTGGTAGAAGCCGGCGCTGTTGGTGGTCATCAGGTAGATGCGCTCCACCTCCTGCAGGTCTGGTGCTTCCAGCAGCGCTTCCACCACGCGGCGCCCGAGGCCGCGGCCCTGAAGATCTCCGGCCACCACGATGTCCCAGAGCACGGCGCGGTAGCGCCCGTCGCTGGCGGCCCGCCCGAAGCCCACCAGCCGCTTGCCGCGCCAGAGGCTCACCACCACCGGACTGCCGGCCAGCATCCGGCGCAGATCGCCGCTGGAGCGCTGACGGGCCCAGAAGGCGTGCTTGTTGAACAGGCGCTGCAGTTTCAGCAGCCCCCGGCTCGGCCGCAGGCCCGGCCCCAGGCCCAGCCAGCGCAGACCAGGGGCCCCCGGGGCATGACGGAGCAGGCGGAAGCGTGTCATCCGTCCATCTTTCCAGCGCGCCGGAATGGGCGTCCTCAGTTCGCTGGAGCGCATCCTTTCCCTGGCTCTGTCTGATCAATCCCCAACAGGACGCTTCTGCACTTGATTTAGCGCACAACACAGCAATCATTCATTGATGAAGGTTTAAAGCCAAATCCCATCAAAGACGTCTGTCAATTACCACTTGAAATGCAGGAGGGGTCATATCTATCCTCTTGTTTTTGTTATTAATGGACTCAGCATAGTGCCGCCGATTTATTTGAATTATTTCATGATCCAGGTTTGAGGTTGCAGGCGTTAGCCTCGCTGAATGCATGTTAAACACGATGCAAAGATGAGGTTTTCCCCTTTAGCATTCTTGAAGATAGGTTGTGTGGATGTTGCATCCATGGAGAGTGATTCCGTGAAATTTTTAATTCCAAACTTTATGTAGTTTGGCTGGCTGTTTCGCTGCGGAAGGCTAATTTTCCGACTTATTTCCAGCATTTTTGAAACGCACGCGTTATGGGTGCTTGAGTCGGGCTGCCGCATATCAGAAGGTTCAGGCGGAACGTTGTGACTGTGCTGGCCTTGTCAGTCGTTCTGCTGGGTAGGCTTTCACTGCAATTCTGGTAGCTGCCGACACCATGCTCAAGCTCCTGCTGGGTGACCCCAATGCCCGCAAGCTGAAGCGCTACCAGCCGATCGTCACCGATATCAGTGTCCTCGAAGAGGACATCGCGCCTCTCAGCGACGACGATCTCCGCCGCCGCACGGCCGAATTCCGCGAGCGGCTGGACAATGCCGGCACGCTTGAGAATCAGCGGCCGGTGCTGGATGAGATCCTGCCGGAAGCCTTCGCGATCGTCCGTGAGGCCGGCAAGCGCGTGCTGAGCATGCGCCATTTCGATGTGCAGCTGATCGGCGGCATGGTGCTGCACGAAGGCCAGATCGCCGAGATGAAGACCGGCGAGGGCAAGACGCTGGTGGCCACACTGCCCAGCTACCTCAATGCCCTCACCGGCCGCGGCGTTCATGTGGTGACGGTGAACGACTACCTGGCTCGCCGCGATGCCGAGTGGATGGGCCAGGTGCACCGCTTTCTGGGCCTGTCGGTGGGGCTGATCCAGCAGGACATGCGACCGGAGGAGCGCCGCCGCAATTACGCCTGCGACATCACCTACGCCACCAATTCCGAGCTGGGGTTCGACTACCTGCGGGACAACATGGCGGCCGACATCAGCGAGGTGGTGCAGCGCCAGTTCCAGTACTGCGTGATCGATGAGGTGGATTCGATCCTGATCGACGAAGCCCGCACGCCGCTGATCATTTCCGGTCAGGTGGAGCGCCCTCAGGAGAAGTACCAGCAGGCCGCTCAGGTGGCCGAATCCCTGGAGCGGTCGGCCGAGATGGGCAAGGACGGCATCGATCCCGAGGGGGATTACGAGGTGGATGAGAAGCAGCGCAGCTGCACCCTCACCGATGAGGGCTACGCCAAGGCCGAACAGATGCTGGGGGTGCAGGACCTGTTCAATCCCCAGGACCCCTGGGCCCACTACATCACCAATGCCCTCAAGGCCAAGGAGCTGTTCGTCAAGGATGTGAACTACATCGTCCGCGATGGCGAGGCGGTGATCGTCGATGAGTTCACCGGTCGCGTCATGCCGGGTCGCCGCTGGAGCGATGGCCAGCACCAGGCGATCGAAGCCAAGGAAGCTCTGCCGATCCAGCCCGAGACCCAGACCCTGGCCTCGATCACCTACCAGAACTTCTTCCTGCTCTATCCCCGTCTGGCCGGCATGACCGGCACGGCCAAGACCGAAGAGGTGGAGTTCGAGAAGACCTACAAGCTTGAAACCACGATCGTGCCCACCAACCGGGTCCGGGCCCGTCAGGACTGGGCGGATCAGGTGTACAAGACAGAACCGGCCAAGTGGCGCGCCGTCGCCAACGAAACCGCGGAGATTCACCGCAAAGGCCGGCCGGTGCTGGTGGGCACCACCTCCGTGGAGAAGAGTGAGCTGCTCAGCTCCCTGCTGGCGGAGCAGCAGATTCCCCACAACCTGCTCAATGCCAAGCCTGAGAACGTGGAGCGCGAGTCGGAGATCGTGGCCCAGGCCGGCCGTGCCGGCGCCGTCACCATCGCCACGAACATGGCTGGCCGCGGCACCGACATCATCCTGGGTGGCAACAGCGATTACATGGCCCGCCTCAAGCTGCGGGAGGTGTTGCTGCCCCGCCTGGTGCGCCCCGAGGATGGCCACAAGCCCCCGGTGCCGCTGCAGCGCAGCGCAGCGGCCGGTTTCTCGGAGGCCCCCCAAGCGCCGGCGCGCAGCAGCGAGAGCCTGTTCCCCTGCACCCTCACCGATGACACCGATCAGCTGCTGGGGCAGCTGGCCCGCGATCTGGTGGCGGCCTGGGGGGATCGCGCCCTCACGGTGATCGAGCTGGAGGAGCGCATCGCCACAGCCGCCGAGAAGGCTCCCACCGACGACCCTCAGATCCAGTCCCTGCGGGAGTCGATCGCCCGGGTGCGGGCGGAATACGACGCGGTGGTGAAGCAGGAGGAGGAGCGGGTGCGTGAGGCGGGAGGTCTGCACGTGATCGGCACGGAACGGCACGAATCCCGCCGCGTCGACAACCAGCTGCGTGGCCGTGCCGGCCGCCAGGGAGATCCGGGCTCCACCCGCTTCTTCCTCTCCCTTGGCGACAACCTGCTGCGCATCTTCGGCGGCGACCGGGTCGCCGGCCTGATGAACGCTTTCCGGGTGGAGGAGGACATGCCGATCGAGTCCGGCATGCTCACCCGCTCTCTGGAGGGGGCTCAGAAGAAGGTGGAGACGTACTACTACGACATCCGCAAGCAGGTGTTCGAATACGACGAGGTGATGAACAACCAGCGACGCGCTGTGTACTCCGAACGCCGGCGTGTGCTGGATGGCCGCGCCCTGAAGAAACAGGTGATCGGGTACGGCGAGCGCACGATGAACGAGATCGTGGAGGCCTATGTGAATCCGGATCTGCCGCCGGAGGAATGGGATCTCGATCAGCTGGTGAGCAAGGTGAAGGAATTCATCAACCTGCTGGAGGATCTCACCCCGGATCAGATCCAGGGCCTGGGCATGGAGGAACTCAAAGCGTTCCTTCAGGAGCAGCTGCGCAATGCCTACGACCTCAAGGAAGGTCAGATCGAGCAGCAGCGTCCCGGCCTGATGCGGGAGGCCGAGCGGTTCTTCATCCTCCAGCAGATCGACACCCTCTGGCGGGAACATCTTCAGGCCATGGATGCCCTGCGCGAATCCGTCGGCCTACGGGGCTACGGCCAGAAAGATCCGCTGATCGAATACAAGAACGAGGGCTACGACATGTTCCTCGAGATGATGACCAACATGCGCCGCAATGTGATCTATTCGATGTTCATGTTCCAGCCGGCCCCTCCTCAGGCGGAGTCCGCCTGAGGCCAGCGGGCGTCGTGGAGGCTTCCACTGTGCTAATCCGAACCGGCATGATCTGTTGGTTTGAGGCTGAAAAACGGGGCTCGATGCTCACATTCCCTCAGTAGCGAGACAGAAAAGGTGATCCACGCTTTCCAGGGCCCACGGGTACATTTTTTGGCTCTATTCTCATTCCTAAAGTTGTAGTTAGAGCCTGCGGGACCCCAACGACCATCGCTATGAGCTGAGTCATCCTCAGATCAAGCATTTCTGGGAGTGGGGCTGATCAGGTTCAGCCGGTGTTCTCCCCCAGGAATTCAAGAATTTCCCGGTCCTTGAGGCTCTGGGCCTCGCCGCGGCAGACCTCCCGCACCTGACGCCCGGCTGCCACCTCCTGGAGACAGCGCTGCAGATTGAGCACCGTGCTCTCCAGCTCATCGATCCGCTCCATCAGATTTCGGATCACATTCGCCTCGGCATCGGGCAGGGCGGAGTGAGCCAGGGGATTGATCCGCACCCCGCTCTGGTGGATCACCCGGCCTGGGATGCCAACCACGGTGCAGTCCGATTCCACGTCGCGCACCACCACCGACCCGGCTCCGATGCGGGTGTTGGCACCGATCGTGATCGCGCCGAGCACCTTGGCGCCGGCACCGACCACCACGTTCTCCCCCAGGGTGGGGTGGCGCTTGCCGTGCTCCTTGCCTGTGCCGCCCAGGGTGATGCCCTGATACAGCAGACAGCGGTTGCCGACCTCAGCGGTTTCACCGATCACCACACCCATGCCGTGGTCGATGAACACGCCGCGGCCGATGCGGGCGCCGGGGTGAATCTCGATGCCGGTGAGGGCGCGACCCAGCTGACTGATGCAGCGGGCCAGCAGTTTCAGCGGCAGCCGGCAGCGCCAGAGCGAATGGCTGAAACGGTGCAGCGTCAGCGCATGCAGGCCCGGATAGCAGGACAGGATCTCCAGCCAGCCGCGGGCAGCCGGATCACGCTCGCGGATGATCGCGAGATCGGCGCGGATGTGATCGAACATCGCGGGGGTGTCAGCTGGCGGCCGCTGGGGTCTGCAGGCCGATCTCCTTGCGGAGCAGTTCGATCGTATCGGTGCTGAGGTAGCTCTCGGCGCAGTGCACCTGGGGCATGCGCATCAGCTGCGAGCGGTTCTGGCGCAGACTCTGCTCCACCAGCGGCAGGCTGGGGCGATCGCACAGCACGTGGCTGGAGGCCCGCAGCAGCGCCAGCAGGCGGCTGCCCACATCCGGGGTGGCGGTCATCAGCAGCAGTTCGTTGCCGCGCATCGAATGGAGGATCACCTCCGCGGCCCGCAGAATGCCGGGGCTGATGCTCACCAGGCCCACGCAGCTGCCGGGGCGGAGTTCCTTCAGCATCGCCAGTTCCTGGCGGAAGTCGTTGAGGTCCACGGCGACGGCACGCACCCCGTGCTTCTTGGCCAGGTCCTCCACCGGCTGCAGGAAATAGCGGCTGGTCACCACCGTGCCGTTGCTGGAACTCTCCAGCACGCTTTCCAGCTCTTCCATCGGCACCACTTCGACGGGCACATCGAGGCAGGGCTCGAGTTCCTCGGAGATCAGCATCGACGCGCCGATGTCTTCTCTGGGTGTGCTGACCAGCACCCGGGCGCCGCAGCGCAGCCGCCAGTCGATTTCACGGGTGAGCATCTCGCGGGTCTGCTGCAGGGTGCAGCCGGCGTTGAGCAAACCGTCCACGCATTTGCGCACCTCGCGATCGAGGTCGGTGACGCCGCGGTTGCGGATGTGGGGAGGGGTGCGGATCTCCCGTGGTTTCTGCTGATCGCGCACATAGATGCCGGATCCGGCCATCGCTTCCACCACACCGTCGGTTTCCAGCTGCCGGTACACCTTGCTGATCGTGTTGCGGTGCAGGCCGGTCTGCATCGCCAGCTGGCGCGTGCTGGGCAGCCGGTGGCCGGGGGGGTAATGCCGGGCCGCGATGGCGAAGCAGATCTGGTTGTACAGCTGGGTTGATGCCGGAATGTCGCTTTCCTGCTGGATGTGGAATCGCACGCCGGTGGGCCAGGTCGGAATGCGGCCACCATAAGGACCGGAACCCGCGGTGACAATTGGGTGTGTGTCCTGCGGACCTGTGACAATCTCCAACTCCCGATACAGCGACTGGGTTCAGGTGGTGGACGGTCCGGTGCCGCTGCGCTGCTGGTGGGCGACCCCCGATGCTGGGCAGGACGATATTGATGCAATAACTACACAAAAACGTGTAGTTATCGTGCTGCCTGAGGTGTTCGGTGTGAATGCCTGGGTGCGTGGTGTCGCTGATCGTCTCGCCGCCGCAGGAGTGCCGGCTCTGGCGGTGCCGTTGTTCGCCCGCACAGCCCCCGAGCTGGATCTCGCCTATGAAACGTCCGATCTGGCTCAAGGACGGCGTCACAAGGACGCCACCACCACCGATCAGATTCTCAGTGATCTTTCAGCGGCCATCACCTGGCTGGCCCGGATCTGTCCTGGAGCCGAAGTCAGTGTGGTGGGGTTCTGCTTCGGGGGCCACGCCGCTCTGCTGGCGGCCACCCTGCCGGCGGTGAAGCACAGCTTTGATTTCTACGGTGCCGGCGTCAGCCGCATGCGGCCCGGCGGTGGACCGCCCTCCCTCGCGCTGCTGCCCAGCATCCAGGGGCAGCTCACCTGTCTGTGCGGCACGGCGGATTCTCTGATCCCTGCTGAGGATCGGGCGGCGATCCAGGCCGCGCTCCGGCAGAGCGACCCGGAGGGAGATCGCCTTCGCTATGTGGAGCTGGAGGGGGCGGACCATGGCTTCATGTGCGACGCGCGCAGCAGCTACAACCCGGAGGCGGCCCGTTTCGGATGGCAGCTGCTGGAGCGTTCCCTCGCCTAGGCCTGGCGGCCGGCCAGCTTGGCGGCGGTGGGACGTGGCGGTGACGGGATGGTGCGGACGGCCTTGCTGGGAGCCGCCTCCTTCTCATCCTTCTTCAGGAGCGGGGTCTTGCGCGGAGTGAGGAACATGATCATGTTGCGGCCCTCCCGCTTGGGTGCCTGCTGGATCTCGGCCTTCTCCTCGAGGTCCTTGGCCATCCGCCGCAGCAGCGTCTCCGCCAGGGCCGTGTGCTGAATCTCCCGGCCTCGGAAGATCACCGTGCACTTCACCTTGTCGCCGGCTTTGAGAAAGCGCTGGGCCTGACCGATCCGCACGTCGTAATCGTGCTGGTCGATCTTGTAGCGCATCTTGACCTCCTTGACTTCGGTCTGGTGCGACTTTTTCTTGGCCTCTTTGGCTTTCTTTTCCTGCTCGAACTTGAACTTGCCGTAATCCATGATCCGGCAGACCGGCGGGTCAGCCTTCTCACTCACCAGCACCAGATCCAGCTCCCGGTCCCGGGCCACATCCAGCGCTTCCTCCCTGCTGATCACGCCGAGCTGACTGCCGTCTGAGTCGACCACCCGCAGCTGGGGGTAATTGATCCGGTCGTTGATGTTGGGCAGCTCCCGCACAGGAGCACGACGATCAAAACGGGGACGTGGGGGCATTCAGGAGGAGAAGGGGACAGGAGCAGACAGCGGGTGACTCACGGTGGCCTGCATCCTTCACCTTAGGTGTCGCTCGATCAGCGTCATCGCCTCCGCTTCGGAATCGTTGCTCTCCAGCCAGTGGGGGTTGTGCTGCCGCCGGAACCAGGTGCGCTGCCGCTTGGCGAACTGACGGGTGCGCTGGCTGGTGATCCGGATCGCTTCCGCCGTCTGCATCGCCCCTGCCAACACCTTCAACGCCTCGCCGTAGCCGATGGTCTGCAGCAGCGGCAGGTTGTCGCCGTAACGCTCTGCCAGGCGTTGGGTCTCCTCCACCAGCCCGTCGCTGTACAGCTGTTCGGTCCGCTGCTGAATGCGCCCCCGCAGGTCCACCGGATCGAGCCCCAGCTCGAGCACCCGCCACGGCGGCGGCTCCGCGGTGGCCTGACGGCTCATCGGTTGTCCGGAGGCGTAGAGCACCTCCAGCGCACGCTGGGTGCGCACGGCATCCGCAGGGGCGATCCGGGCGGCGGCGGCGGGATCCGCGGCTTGCAGCAGCGGGTGGCAGATGGTCTGGCCGAGCGCGTCGAGCTGCCGGCGCAGCTGCGGTTGCGGCGGCACGGCAGGCGGTCGCAGGCCACTGGTGAGGGCTTTCAGGTACAGGCCGCTGCCGCCCACCAGCAGCGCCATCCCTTCCCGTTTCAGCACCGCGTCGATGCAGGGGTTGGCTTCCGCCTGGAACTCCTGGAGGGTGATCGGCTGGTCCGGCGGGCGCAGGTCGAGCAGATGGTGCGGAACCCGCGCCTGTTGGGCGGCGGTGGGCTTCGCGGTGCCCAGATCCATCTCCCGGTACAGCTGGCGGGAATCCACGTTGATCACCGGCAGTCCGAGCCGCTCGGCGATCCCCAGGGAGAGGGCCGTCTTGCCGCTGGCGGTGGGCCCGAGCAGCACGATCACCAGCGGGTCTGAGGGCATCAGCAGCGGGCCGGGGGGTGCACCCCTGGATGAAACGGCGCGTGAGAGGCCTCTGGAAGCCTCTATGGACGGCCGGTGGTAGATTGAGCCTGCCAGGTCGAGGTTTCAGGCTGTTACAGCCTTTTAGAACCCTGTCTCCTGGCTCAAGAGCTGCGGCATGAGCGACGCTTCCAAGGTCCAGAACGCTTACGGCGCTGAGCAGATTCAGGTGCTGGAAGGGCTGGAGCCCGTCCGGAAACGCCCCGGCATGTACATCGGCTCCACAGGGCCGAGGGGTCTCCATCACCTGGTCTACGAGGTGGTGGATAACTCGGTGGATGAGGCTCTGGCAGGCCACTGCGATCAGATCGTGGTGGTTCTGGGGGAGGACGGCTCCGCTTCGATCAGTGACAACGGCCGCGGCATCCCCACGGATGTGCATCCCCGCACCGGCAAGAGCGCCCTCGAGACGGTGCTCACCGTTCTGCATGCCGGGGGCAAGTTCGGCTCCGGTGGTTACAAGGTGTCAGGCGGTCTGCACGGTGTCGGTGTCTCCGTCGTCAACGCCCTCAGTGAATGGGTGGAGGTCACGGTGCGGCGTCAGGGCCAGGTGCACCGTCAGCGCTTCGAGCGGGGTGCGCCCATCGGCAGCCTTGCGTCGGAACCGCTCCCCGACGGGGAACAGGACCGCACCGGCACCAGCGTGTGTTTCAAGCCCGATCAGGAGATCTTCACGGTCGGGATCATCTTTGATTACGCCACCCTCTCGGCACGGTTGCGGGAGCTCGCCTATCTCAACGGCGGTGTCCGCATCGTGTTCCGTGATGAGCGTGAATCAGCCCGCGAAGCCGATGGATCTGCCCACGAGGAAATTTATTTCTACGAGGGTGGCATCAAGGAATACGTCTCCTACATGAACAAGGAGAAGGAAGCCCTTCATCCTGAGATCATCTATGTGAATTCCGAGAAGGATGGCGTTCAGGTGGAGGCCGCGTTGCAGTGGTGCGCCGATGCCTATTCCGACAGCATTCTCGGCTTCGCCAACAACATCCGCACCGTGGATGGTGGCACGCATATCGAAGGCCTGAAGACGGTGCTCACCCGCACCCTCAACGCCTTCGCCAAGAAGCTCGGAAAGCGCAAGGAAGCCGATTCCAACCTCGCCGGAGAGAACATCCGTGAGGGGCTCACCGCCGTGCTCTCGGTGAAGGTGCCGGAGCCGGAATTTGAGGGTCAGACCAAGACGAAGCTGGGCAACACCGAGGTGCGTGGCATCGTCGACAATCTGGTCGGTGAGTCGCTCAGTCAGTTCCTCGAATTCAACCCCTCCGTGATCGGCCTGATCCTGGAGAAAGCGATCCAGGCCTTCAATGCTGCCGAAGCGGCTCGGCGGGCCAGGGAGCTGGTGCGCCGCAAGAGTGTGCTGGAGAGTTCCACGCTTCCCGGCAAGCTGGCCGACTGCAGTTCCCGTGATCCGGGCGAATCTGAGATCTACATCGTGGAGGGAGATTCCGCTGGCGGGTCAGCGAAACAGGGGCGGGACCGACGTTTCCAGGCCATCCTTCCGCTGCGCGGAAAGATCCTCAACATCGAGAAGACCGACGACGCCAAGATCTACAAGAACACCGAGATTCAGGCTTTGATCACGGCGCTCGGGCTTGGCATCAAGGGAGAAGACTTCGATGAAAAGAATCTCCGCTATCACCGCATTGTGATCATGACCGATGCGGATGTTGATGGCGCTCACATCCGCACGTTGATTCTCACTTTCTTCTATCGCTACCAAAAAGCGTTGGTTGAAGGTGGCTACATCTACATCGCCTGCCCGCCGCTCTACAAAGTGGAGCGAGGTAAGAATCACACCTATTGTTATAACGAATCGGATCTGCAGAAAACCCTGAAAGGATTTGGCGAAAAAGCCAACTACACCATTCAGCGGTTCAAGGGCCTTGGAGAAATGATGCCCAAGCAGTTATGGGAAACCACCATGGATCCCAGCACGCGGATGATGAAGCGCATCGAAATTGAAGATGCACTGGAAGCGGATCGCATCTTCACGATTCTGATGGGCGACAAAGTGGCGCCCCGTCGGGAATTCATCGAAACCCACAGCGCTGAACTCGATATGGCGGCTCTGGACATCTGATGGGGGCTGTTCCGATGGGAGGTGTGTTGCGTTGGAGCTGGCTGCTGGGGGTGGCGCTGATGGTGCCGGCAGCCCTACCGGCTGGTGGCGGTGAGTTCCGTCAGCCTCAGGTCCGTCGTCGCTCCGGCAGCGGTCCGCTGCACATCGGTTCCGACTGCCCGCTGCGGCTCAGTCCGCTGGCGGTGGCACCGAGCCTGAGCACTCTCGCCATCGGAACCCCCTGTCGGCTGCTGCGCCGCTGGCCGGGGGACGACGGCCAGGACTGGCTTCAGGTGCAGGTGCTCAGCGGCGACTGTCCACGAGGCTGGCTCCGTGCCTGAAGCTCTGCTGGTGGCGATCGGTGCTGTTCCAGGAGCCTGGCTGCGCCTGAAGATGGTGAACCATTTCGAGCCGATGGTTCCGAAGAAGCACTGGGGCACCTTCACCGTGAACGTGCTCGCCTGCTTCGCCCTCGGTCTGGTGCTGGCATTGGAGGAAACCTGCTCCGCCCGCACCGGGATCGTGCTGCTGATCGGGGTGGGCTTCTTCGGCAGCCTCAGCACGTTCTCCACCTTCGTGGTGGAACTGCTGAATGAGCTGCGGGCCGGCCATGCCCTGGCCGCTGCTGCTCTGGCGGCAGCCTCGGTGCTGGCAGGTTTGCTGGCTTCCGCAGCCGGATACGGACTGGGGATGCATGCCTGAGTCAAGACCCCCCCTGAGGATTGAACTGGAGGAGCTCCTGCTGGTGGCCCTGGGTGCCGTGCCGGGGGCCCTGCTGCGCTGGCAATGGGCTGTTCAGCTGCAGGATCGCAATGTTCTGGTGAACACCCTGGGCGCCGCGATTCTTGGCCTGCTGGCCGGTCTGCCGGCGGCACCACGGCGTCAGCTGCTCCTGGGCATCGGCTTCTGCGGGTCGCTCACCACCTTCAGCAGCTGGATGCTGGCGGCGATGCGTGATCTCAGTCGCGGGGAGTGGGGTTCAGCGGTCGGCCTGATCGCTCTCACCCTGGGGCTGGGCCTGGGAGCTGCAGCGCTCGGACTGATGCTGGGTCGGATGTGGAGGAGATGAGCAGGGTCGAGCTCGTGTTCACCCTCCATCAACGGAATCACCTCGATCACTACGCCATGGCCTTGGCTGCGGCCTATGTGTCCATCCGTCAGCGCACGCATGCCGTTCTGAGGCTTCATGTCGTGACGGATCAGAGCGTTGGAGCGACGACCCGTCAGCGCCTGATCGCCAGCCTGCGTGGTGGTGATGAGATCACATTCGTGGAAGCGGCCTCTCTTCCGGAGGCAGCCGATCTCGCCTGTCAGCTCGATGGCGATTACTCGCCAGCGATCATCTGGCGGGCTTGGATCGCCGAGTACCTCCCGCAGCTGGATCGCTGTCTTCTTCTCGATTGCGATCTGCTGGTGCGGCTGGATCTTGCTCGCGTCTGGGAGATGTCTCTCGAGGGATGCGCCTTGGCAGCTGTTCTTCGAGGCCGACCCCATGCCGAGGACTATCACGCCTGGTTGGGGACTCCCTGGAACCGCTACTTCCGCATGGGGTGCACTCTGATGGATCTGGAGATGATTCGCTCCAACAACGCGTTTCAGGAGGGTCGGCGTGATCTGCTCCTGGAAGCCTCAAGTCTTCGAGCCAGCCTTCCTGCCTGTGGCTTGCTGGAGCAGTCGCTGTTCAATCGATTTTTCGCGCACTCCTGCCGCCCCATGCCCTTTCCGTTGATTGCCTCGGATCGGCTCGAGCATCACCCCTCGTCCCAGCAGTGGTTGGCTCTGCTGCGGACCGGGGGTGATTGCATCCTGGACATCAAGGGCTGGAGCAATCGTTCGCCGGAGGCCTTGCAGT
>ERZ802822.1724-NODE-1724-length-12957-cov-20.656677_pt1 | contig 12957 bp, 11 predicted proteins | sample MGYA00345649_ERZ802822 | MGnify/ENA primary metagenome ERZ802822 (study PRJEB30503, sample SAMEA104212359) | marine metagenome | biome: Westerlies Biome; feature: [SRF] surface water layer (ENVO:00010504) within the epipelagic zone...; material: water...
GCGCTTGCCAAACCTTCTTCAAAGGGGCGCTCTTCATCTACTTTGGCTGCCAATGCGTTGATGGCAAGGTTTTCATCTGCGGCAATTTGGCGAAAGGCGGTCCAAAATCGATCTTCAAGCGAAACGCTTGTGCGATGGCCGCGCAGGGTTAATGAGCGTTTTTTAGGCTTGAGGCTCATCGATCGATCTTATGCCCCTCAAGATGCGCGTCTAGACGATTTTGCGCATTTTGGTCTGCCTTTCTCTGGGCTTTTGTCCGCCCAAATTTCACCGCGTTTTCAGCGGCTTCGTTTTTTTTCAGAGCAGTTTGTTTTGCTTTTCGAAATTGGTTGAGATTGATCGCTTGGCTCATGCTTTGGGCCCGACCATGTTTTCTGGGCGTACCACCCGTTCGAAAGTTTCTGCATCCACAAAGCCAAGTGCGATGGCTTCTTGTTTTAACGTGGTGCCGTTTTTATGCGCTGTTTTGGCAACTTTTGTGGCGTTGTCATAGCCAATCTCAGGCGCCAAAGCGGTGACCAGCATCAAGCTTTCGCGCATCAGTTTGTCGATACGGGTTTCATCGGCTTCCAACCCATCGATCAAATTATCGGTGAAGGCATCGCATGCATCGCCGAGCAACTGCATCGATTGCAACACGTTATAGGCCATCATGGGTTTATAGACGTTCAGTTCGAAATGCCCTTGGCTACCAGCAAACCCGACAGCGGCATCATTGCCAAACACTTGCGCGCAGACTTGCGTGAGGGCTTCGCATTGTGTTGGGTTTACTTTGCCCGGCATGATCGAACTGCCTGGTTCATTCTCGGGCAAGATCAATTCACCAAGCCCGCAGCGGGGGCCTGAGCCGAGCAAACGAATGTCATTGGCAATTTTAAACAAGCTGGCTGCCGCTGTTTTTAAGCTGCCCGATATTTCTACCATCGCATCATGCGCTGCCAAGGCCTCGAATTTATTTGGCGCTGTCACAAAGGGTAAACCCGTGATTTTCGCCATATTGCGGGCGACAAGAACATCCCAACCATGTTTGGTATTCAGGCCGGTACCCACCGCGGTACCGCCTTGGGCCAATTCATAAATATCTGTAAGGCTGGTTTTGATCCGCTTGATCGCCATCGCAACTTGATGCGCATAGCCTGAAAACTCCTGTGATAAAGTCAGCGGCGTTGCATCTTGGGTATGCGTGCGGCCAATTTTGATGATGCCCTCAAAGGCCTCAATTTTCACCAAAAGGGCCTTATGCAGTTTTTGCAAACCAGGCAACAAAACCTTTTCGGCAGTCATCGCGGTGGCAATATGCATGGCGGTTGGGAATGTATCATTTGAGGATTGGCCCATATTGCAGTGATCATTGGGATGCACCGGCTCTTTTGAGCCGATCGTGCCACCCATTAGCTCGATCGCTCTATTGGCGATTACTTCATTTGCATTCATGTTAGATTGGGTGCCCGAGCCCGTCTGCCAAACCACCAAGGGAAAATTATCGTCAAACTTGCCGTCGATCACTTCCGTAGCCGCCTCGATGATCGCGGTTGCGCGCGCGCTGTCCAAGCTGCCAAGTTCTAGATTGGTTTCTGCGCAGGCGCGCTTAATCACCCCTAAGGCGCGAATAATTGCAATAGGCTGGCGCTCCCATCCGATCGGGAAGTTTAAGATCGAGCGTTGCGTTTGGGCGCCCCAATATTTCGTATGATCAACCTCTAACGGACCAAAGCTGTCGGTTTCTGTTCTGGTCTCTGTCATGGGGGGATCTCCGGTTTGGGTTATTTCTATCGCTTTTAAAGCCGAGTTGCTGCCTGAGCAATATCCCGGTTTATACAAATTGAAGGGTTTATTTTGTTTGGTTTAAGCGGCGCATTTATTTCCGGAAGCTGTCCAAGCTGACCACATCTGCTTTTTGTGTATCGCTGTTGGTCTTCTTAAGCTCGGGCTCATTTAATCCAAGAACCTCTAGAGGTCTTTCTGGCGTTTCCTGGGGATCCAAGTCTTCATCAGACTCCTCCTCATCGTTTTTTTCAAACCGAACTCCAAATTCGACTGAGGGATCCACGAAGGTGATAATCGAGGCATAGGGGATATAAAGCGCTTCGGGTTCATCGCCAAAGCTGAGCGTTACGGAAAATCCATCCTCTTGAACCACGAGGTTTTCGAACCAATGCTGCATGACGATAGTGATTTCGTCGGGATAACGCGTTACCAGCCAATCGGCGATTTCAACATCAGGATGCATTGTATCCAAGGTAATGAAGAAATGATGCTCTCCTGGAAGTCCGTTATCGGCCACGCGTTGCAAAACTTCTTTTATAAAGCCGCGCATCGCCCGATTCATGATATTTCCGTAGTCTAAACCGCCGTTCATCTCGATCCCCTGCTTATTTGCAACCACAATAAAAGGTTTTGCGCATTGTGAAAGAGTGCTCGGCGACAAATCCCAAAGATTTTCGATTTAAGCTGATAATCGCGGGTCTACAGCCGATTTTCGCGCCATGCCGGGGCAGAGTTTAGAAATATCCGAGCAGACATTTTACAAAATGCGCGCCCTGTCCGAAGGCGGCGGTAAATCCCTAACATCGGCGCCAAATTCAACAAGACCGTTTTTAAGTGTCATGATGAGCACGGCTGTCTGCGGGCGCTTCAGCCCGCTGGTGCATGCCATAATCCCGCAAAACATGGGTGACTTTCAGCCGGTAATCTGAAAATATCCCTTCTCGCCCCAATCTTTGCGCGGCCCGATGCTCGGCCAGCGCGCGCCATCGGTCGACAGCGGCTTGATCTTCAAAAAAGGAAATAGATAAGAGCTTGTCGGGGTTGCTCATGCTCTGAAAGCGCTCAACGCTTATAAAGCCTTCAATCTCTTCTACCATCGGGCGCATAGCGGCGGCGATATCTAGATAATCCTCCTTGCGCCCAGCCGCTGGTATAACTTCAAAAATTATGGCGATCATTTGCGCCCCCTCTCACGTACCCATCACATCTTGCAACAGTATTGCAGACAGTTTTGGTTTTGAACAGGTTGCCTGAGGGGCTGTAACAAATTGCGAATGGCAGAAATCGGCCTGCGGCTTGATAGAATGCCCAGTTGTTTTTGCATAGCGGGTATGTATCGGCAGATCTAACTAACCTGCGGGATCTGCACTATCTCTGTGGCAGATAAAGGAGAGTACTATGTCTAAATTTGTATTGCAGCTTAGCCGAAAATTCTTGGCCTCATTCGATAAATCAGCCGCATGCCACACTGAAAAGTCACGCGGTTTATATTTGTGAGGATGTTCCAATAGGGCAGGGCGCCGCGGTTAAATTTTGTGAAAACATGTTGCTTGCACCCTGCCTTTGGTTCATCCAAGGCGGTTTTTTGACAAATTTTGGCAGATGTGCAGCCGCGCAGTTGTGTTGTTGATCTACCTAGCTTTTGGAAAGATTGTAAGATTTGTTCTAACGGGGCCATCTGAGATTTGAGTTTAGTGAGTTTTAAAAAACAGTCGGTTATTTTTGAGCTAAAATAGTTTTTCAGAGGTAAATAAGAATGCATATGGGATTAAAGACACAGCTTACAGGCGCATGTATTTCAGTGGCTCTGGTTATGGCCCTTTGCGCTTAAAATCACTGTGGCTTGGTGATAATACCAAGGCATAATGATCAATCTGATATTTCTGACACCCGATTTTTCCCAAAGTTATGTGGCGTCTAAAGAGATCTAAATATTTCGAATTTAATTGAACCCAAATTATTTCTGATTGGCGATTGGTGCAAAGCCTGCATAGATCAAAAGTACGTGTGGGGATGTTGGTTTTTTATCTAGAGGGGGTTGAGCGCGAACAGTACCTAAACGCATCTGGCCGAGACGGTGTTTTGCCGCCTCACCACATATCCGCAGCGAAGTTTTGGCAATTGGCCGCGATTTTCAACAGATTTTGACCTGATGATTGCCAAAAGGGAGCATTTTCCTCTTTTGGCGTATTCAATTTTCAGCGTTTGCAAGAAATTTTTTCAGTCCAATCATGGTGTGCCGCCACTGTAAATCTTAAAAATCAAAGGCTGTTTTCAAAACGCCGTTGAGCCTGATGAGGCTCCAAGAGCTTAACCCATCAAAAGAGAAGGAAAAGTGAAGGCTTCTGTTGCCAGGTGCCTTCGAACCCCGCCTAAGGCTGCAAAGCGTTAGGGCTTAAGTTTTCAATAGTTCCGGTCGCTTACGCGGCCATCGCCATTGGAGCACGATTGTCATTTGCAATTGTACATTTTGAACCGATACGGTGGTATCTCGCCGAAACAAAGCTAACCCTTTTACACGTTCGTCGATCCTATTTCGACCCCTCAGCCGCCAAATGAACGGTTTTTGGTGGAGTCGCCGGGTACCGCCCCCGGGTCCGATCCGGTTATTATGAGCGCGTTTATGTTCATAGTTCCAAAGAACGATATTAGAATATGATAGGCTTGGGCTGATTTCAATAGGCAATGCCGGGACCACCTAGATTTAAGGCTTTTCTAAGCTTTGATCTTTCAATCAGGCTTGAACTGTTTGGCTATCAATGTCGGCTTTGATTTTTTGCTTGGCTGCAAACACATTATCCGCCAGGTTTTTCGTGTAATCGCTTAGCGCCAGTAGCGCATGCTCTATCTGCTGTTGATTACGTTGTTCAAGCGCATCTGCGATATCTGTATGCAAACTGATGATTTTTTCTCGGTTGCGCGCGGTAAAGGTGATCATATTCATCAGCGGTTGCATCGCTTCAACAGCTCCGGCCAATTGATAAGATAGGATCACGTTATGCGCCGATTCCACCAAGGCCCGATGAAAAGTCACATCTGACGCACACCAGCCTTCATCGCTTAAGCCCGGTTGGGTTTGACGGTGTATTTCAGCGCGCATGGTTGCCAGCTGGTCTGCCGTTCGGCGCTGGGCGGCGAAAGGCGCGCAAGAGCGTTCAAGCGCAAACCGCGCCTCGCAGGCCACGTCAAAGCTGACATCATTCATCGATAACAGCAGTGTTGAGGTGGTGATTTGTTGGCTATGGGCCTCTTCATAGCTGATCTGGTTGATAAACGCCCCGCCAAACGCGCCGCGCTGCGTGCGGATCAAAGATTGGGCGGCCAGCCGTTTTAACGCTTCGCGCACGGTGGGGCGCGAGACTTCGAATTGCTCGGCCAGCTCGGCTTCTGAGGGCAACCGATCATTCACGTTCAACTGACCGCTTATAATCGCGTCGCGAATGGCCTTCGCGATTTGGGCTGAGTAATCAGCATTTTTTGTGGGATCAATTTTCATTTGTCAGACAATTAAAAGTCTGACATTAAAACGCAAGCCCTATCTGTGAGTCGGTCTTTGACCCTGCCTCAGCGATCATATTAACAGGTCTACTTTATGAACCAAAAACTAATCCCCTTTAGAAACGTATTTTGGCTTGGTTTCTTTGCCTGTATTCTGCTGTCGTGGTGGGTTTTGTTTGATATGAGTCTGTCAATGGGGCTGGATCTGATTGGACGGCCGGGTATGATGGCCGAAAAAATGCGTGGTATGGACCCGAGTATGGGAATGCCGATGCCGATGGCGCGGTTTACCCCGGTATTTGGAATGTGGGCGATCATGATGGCGGCGATGATGCTGCCTACCATGGTGCCGACCATGCGCAGTTATGAGGATTTGATGATCAGTGCGGATGGCACGCGGGCCGGTTGGCTGGGCGTGGTTTTGGGCTATATGATCATCTGGCTGGCTTTTGCTGCGGCGATTGCATCAGTTCAATTGTTGATGCTTTATCAAGGCATCGTCGACATGTTGGGGATAGCCAAATCAAAAGCAGTCTCCGTTGCGTTGTTGGTTGCCGTTGGCGCGTTTCAATTCACCCGCATGAAAGAGCTGTGTCATGGGGTTTGCCACAGCCCAAGCTTTTATTTCTTAGGGAAGTGGAAGCCGGGTTTTAAAGGCGGCGTTCGTATGGGACTGGGCCTTGGTGCCTTTTGCGTGGGCTGCTGTTGGGGCTTTATGGCTTTGGGGTTTGTCGGGGGCGTTATGAGCTTGCTGTGGATGGGGGCTGCGACTTTATTCATGGTTCTGGAAAAATTGCCTCAAATAGGACAGCGGGTTACAAAGCCGATGGGTGTTTTATTGATCTTGGGCGGCGGTGTTCTCGCCTTTGCGGGATGAAATTTTAAATGGGAGTGATGATAAATGGCGGTTACAAAACGTCCAGATGCGGATAGGTTGCCGATCAGTCAGAGAATTGATCAGCGCATGGATAATCCCAAACGCCGGAAGATGAATCCCACGGATTGGGCGATTAAGGGCGAGTTGTTTATGAATTGCTCTTGCACTGTCTTTTGCCCCTGCGTGGTGTCTTTGGGCGCGCATCCGCCCACGGAAGGGCATTGCCATGCTTGGATGGCGGTCGTGATTGATGAGGGCCATTATCAAGGTGAAAGCCTATCAGGTTTGAATATTGGTCTGCTTGTCGACATCCCAGGGCGGATGGGCGAGGGCCAGTGGAAAGTGGCGGCCTATATCGATGAGCGCGCCAACCAAACCGCCTATAATGGCTTGCTGAAAATTTTCAGCGGTGCGGCTGGTGGAACGACGGGGTTGTTTACCATGCTAGTGTCTGAGATTATTGGCGCCGAGCGTGAAAAAGTGGAAATAATGCGCGAAGGCAATCGCCGCGGGCTGTATATCGGCCGAAAAATCGCTGGCGAGATTGAAGCTTTGGAAGGCAAAGATGCGGACAGCGCGGTTATGATCCAAAATTCCAAATATTGGATGGGTCCGAATATTGTTGCGGCGCGCGGTTTAAAATCAAAAGTGCGCGACTTTGGGCGTGTTTGGGATTTTGGCGGCAAGTCAGCTGAAATTTGTCAAATTGATTGGCATGGGCCGAAATAGCGGCTCTTTTCGTAAATTTTTGGGTATTCCCATTTTGTCAAAGGTTGAATAACGATGGCTTTGATTTCTCCTTCGCGCCGTTTGCGGCGCACTCCGTTCTCTGATGGCGTGGAAGCTGCTGGGGTGAAAGCATATACGGTTTATAACCATATGCTGCTGCCAACGATGTTTCGTTCGATCGAAGAAGATTACCATCATCTCAAATCTGCGGTGCAGATCTGGGATGTGGCCTGCGAACGCCAGATTGAACTGCGCGGCCCTGATGCAGGGCGTTTAATGCAAATGCTGACCCCTCGGGATTTGCGATCAATGCTGGCGGGGCAGTGTTTTTACGTGCCGATCGTGGATGAAACCGGTGGGATGCTGAATGATCCGGTTTCCGTCAAGATTTCGGATGAGCGTTGGTGGATTTCCATTGCCGATAGTGACCTGCTGTATTGGGTTAAAGCGATCGCGCATTCTTTGCGTCTTGATGTTTTGGTGGATGAGCCTGATATCTCTCCTTTGGCCATTCAAGGCCCAAAGGCGGATGATTTGATGGCGAGCGTTTTTGGAGATGCTATTCGCGATATTAAGTTTTTTCGGTATGGGATGTTTGATTTCCAAGGCCGCACCTTGGTTATTGCGCGGTCGGGATATTCAAAACAGGGCGGATTTGAAATTTATGTCGAAGGCTCGGATATCGGTATGGATCTTTGGAACACGTTGATGGAGGCTGGAAGGCCGTATGATGTGTGGGCAGGTTGCCCTAATTTGATTGAGCGGATTGAGGGTGGTTTGCTGAGTTATGGCAATGATATGACAATACAAAACACGCCCCATGAATGTGGTTTGGGTAAGTTTTGCAATACGCAAACGGCGATTGGATGCATCGGGCGCGACGCGCTGTTGCGGGTTGCCAAAGAAGGCCCTGTAAAACAGATCCGTGCGCTGGAAATTGAGGGAGGGCCCGTAGGCCCTTGCGATCAGCTCTGGCCGGTGATGGTTAAAGGCAAACAAGTCGGCGCGGTCAGTTCAGCCGCTTGGTCTCCTGACTTTAAAACCAATGTTGCGATCGGTATGGTGCGGATGACGCATTGGGATGCCGGCACCGATGTTGATGTGATGACAAAAGATGGCGTGCGCGCAGCGCGCGTGCATGAGAAATTTTGGATTTAAAGGAAAACCTATGTTCAATGCAGTTTTGATTGAAAAAGACGAAGATGGAACGGTAACCACTGGGATAAAAGCGTTGTCCGAAGAGCAATTGCCAGATGGGGAGGTGACCGTTGCGGTGGAATATTCCACGGTGAATTACAAAGATGGATTATGCTTTACCGCCAATGGCGGTGGTTTGGTACGCAATTATCCGCACGTGCCGGGGATCGATTTTGCCGGAACGGTTGAGAGCTCGCAAGATCCCCGTTATTCCGCAGGTGATAAGGTGGTTCTGACCGGTTGGCGCGTTGGCGAAGCACATTGGGGGGGCTTCTCTCAAAAAGCGCGGGTGAAGGCCGATTGGCTTGTGCCGCTACCCGATGGCGTGACACCGCGACAAGCGATGGGCGTTGGCACCGCGGGACTCGCTGCGATGTTTGGTATTCTTGCGCTTGAAGATCACGGTCTCGCACCTGAGAAAGGTACGGTTTTGGTGACAGGCGCCGCGGGAGGCGTGGGCTCAATTGCAGTCGCGATATTATCGAATTTGGGGTATAACATCGCCGGCGTGACGGGGCGACCTGAAAGCGAATCCTATCTAAAATTATTGGGGGTCAGCGAAATCATACCGCGCGAGGAGGTGAATGAGGCGATCAAACGGCCGATGGAGTCGGCGCGTTGGGCGGGGATTGTGGATGCGGTTGGCGGCGAAATGCTGGCACGCGTTTTAGGCCAATTGGTTTATGGCGGTTCGGCCGCTGCGATTGGCAATGCGGGCGGTGCGAAACTGCCCGCTAGCGTTATCCCATTTTTATTGAGAGGCATTAACCTCTTGGGCATTGATTCGGTTATGCAGCCTTATGAAAATCGGCTTCGCGCCTGGCAGCGGATCGGCAAAGATTTACCGATGGACAAGCTTGAGGCAATGATCAGCCCGGCGGTGTTGGCTGATATGCCCCAATTGGGGGCTCAAATCCTGAAAGGTCAAGTGCAAGGGCGCGTGGTTGTGGATGTGAATCGGTAGAGCCCTCTAAAAAGCTCCGCCGCGAGGTGTCAAAACCTTGCTCGGGCGGAGTTTTCGATCACAATTGTAATTTGTTGAAACCAAGTTGCCCCCGGACTCTTCTTGATAAAAAACGATTTGAGCATCTTCTTGAGCCTCTCGCCAAATTATTTGTTTTCCCGAGTCAGTTTCGGTGGATAGCTGCCAGTTTCAAGTGGCCCGTAAAAACCAGTGCTCACGCTGCCCGACATTATAGGAAAATCGATCAAGAAACCCTTTTCACGGTTTAACGTGTTCAAGCACGGGTCGAAACGAAGTAAACGAGGCAACCACAGTATAGCCTCGCCAGAGACGGCTAGAAGAAGGGCGGGTATACTTTAGATGAAATCACCATCGGGCCCATTGGACCTCAAAGCAAGATAACCCCCATGAGCAGTAGACAAGTGTTCACAAGCGCAGCGCCAGCAATTTCACGTAATCCCTGCGGTTTCTAGGCTGAATAGCCTTGCACCGCCGCTACAATCAGCGGTGCCCAACCAGTATATGTTGTTGTCGCAATCGAAGCGGACATCGGATGGAGAAGGCGAGTAGCCTGCCAACAAATGACGCAGTTGCCACAAAGAACCAAAGAAGCCACTGTTTCATAGGCTTACACCTCCGCTGAAGTTTCGGATTTGCGTGCCAGCGCAATCGCGATCAGTGCTACACCGTTTGAGATCAGTTCGATGGCCAGATAGACGCCCAATACCACCGCTGCAGAGTGCGGGAAGTTGAAGAAAATCATCATCGCCAGTATGATCGACAGAGCGCCTGAAATGACCATTATCAAACGGAAGGGACGAAGTTCGTCACTGAAAGCTAAAACCAGACGAACGATACCTACGATCATCATGACGACGGCAACGGCATAGGTTATTGATATCAGGCCGCGCAATGGATGTGCAATCAAGTTGACACCAATGAACAAAACAAGCAGGCCCAAAAGCACTGTTGAAATGCGCGCGCCCCAGCCCTGATCGCCGAAGGCTGAGAACAGCATAATCACGCCTACTAATATAAATGACCAACCAGCCAAAAGCTCAGCGGTCAAAGAAGCCGCCAAAGGATTCGCCAAGGTGGTAAAACCGCCCAAAAGAGATACTACACCAGCGATAAGCCAAAAAATCCAATGTTTCATTTGCTTTCCTTTCACTAATTGGAAATGCGATTTAAAACAGGCGCGGGCGTCTAGTGATCCCGCACCTTTTATAGTCAAATCGTATCTGGCTTTTCGGCTTTGGCGTGCGCATCCGCGCTTGGGTCAAAAATAATCTCGACGCCGGCCTTTTCGCGTATGCTGTCTTTATAAATAGCCTTTATCAGCGCGATCCCCATCAATGCCATCACCATACTGAAGGGCAGGGCGCCAATCACCATAGCCGTTTGGATTGCCTCTAAGCCCCCGATAATCAACAGCGCGCCAACCACTAAGCCCAAAGCCGAACCCCAAAAGATAATATGCGGGCGCCCTTTGGGCCCTTCATCGCCACCGGAATTGATGGTGTTAATGATCAAGACCGCGGAATCGGCTGAGGTGACCAAATAGGTCAGCAAGAGGATCACCACGACAACCGCCATCATTCAGGCCTACGAGCTGCTAAGAATAACGTCGAGCATCACAAAAAGCTGTGCTTGTGAACCCGCCGTGATGATGCTGTCGCCAGCGGTGCCATCCAGCGTTAAATCAACGGCGGTTCCCCCCACTATGGCAAACCAAATAAAACACATGGTGGCGGGAATAAGCATTGCGCCCAAGACATATTCGCGAATGGTGCGGCCTTTTGAAATTCGGGCAAGGAAAACACCAACAAAAGGTGCAAAAGCGATCCACCAAGCCCAGTAAAACACCGACCAGGCGCCTTGCCACGCGCTTAACGCATCGCCGGTTTCACTGCCGTCGGCCTTCCAGACGGTGAATAAGGTTTTCGGAAGCGTGACAAAATAATCAAACATGCCAACGATCAGCGCCTGCAGGCCAAAGAATGTACTGCCGAAGACAAGGAAAAAGAACAATATGAAAAAGCTTAGACCCATATTGATATTTGAAAGCCATTTGATCCCTTTGCCCACGCCTGAAAGCGCCGATAGGGTTGAGGCGCCCATTATCACCAAAAGCGCAAGGATAATACCGGCGGTCGAGGCCGTGCCTTCCGCGTTTAACACCCAATCTCCGATACCCACACGGTGCAAGCCTGCAACAAATTGCTGAACGCCAAAGCCCAAGGTTTGGGCCACGCCAAGCACCGTGGCCACAACGGCTACGATGTCAATAATGCTGCCGACCGGTCCCGAAAGGCTTTTGCCGAATAAAGGCGCAAGACCGGATCGAATGGTGAGGGGCAGGTTACGCCGATAAGAGAAATACGCCAGCGCTAGGCCGACCAACGCATAGCAGGCCCAGGCAGAGACGCCCCAATGCAAGAATGACCAGCGGTAAGCTGCGCGAACGTTATCGGCCTCATATCCCGTGGACAATCCGCGAATGACGTCGGGATTATTACCAAAGTGATAAATTGGCTCGGCGGTTGCAAAGGTGAGCATTCCGATCCCGATCCCGGCGCCGAACATCATCGAAAACCAAGAAAAATTCGAAAATTCGGGTGTGTCGCCAGGCCTTCCAAGCAAGAGCTTGCCCGAGCTTGGAACCAAGGCAAATAACAAACAAACCACAACATAGAAGGCGACGACGAAGATATACCAACTGGCAAAATTGCTTAACAGAAATGAATTTAAGGCGCTTAAGACATTGCTGGCGTTTTCTGGAAAAACGACCGCCCAAATAATCAATGCGCTTACTAATATTTTAGCACTGATGGTGACGTCCTTGCTGAATCCGGAATAAAACCCCGTATCAGATGTTTCTATTGGAAGGTTCATTAATGCTGGCTTTCTGGCCATTTTGTTATCCTTTTTACTGGTAAACGATCTTGTCTGACAAAATTTTTTAGCTTTGCGTTTAGATTAGTTTGCCGCTTAACCCTTAAATCTTATCAGTTTTTTTTACGTTTATTGCGCTGCACTCATGGTTGGCCACTGGCTGCTGCATGGGCGTATTTAAAAATATTCTTTAATAAACAATCTTTAGTATTGGCTTTATATACAAATGTATAAATTTGCTCAATCTGTGAAAATTGGGGGGTGGCTTGGTCGAATAGGCTTGTAACTGGGGCTAAAATTAGGTCCTGTCTTCCTCTCATTATACCGGTGCTGCATGCTTGATTGTGCGTTTGTAAGATCTCAATTTCCCGCTTTCAGCGAAGCTGCTTTGCAGGGGCAGGCATTTTTTGAGAATGCCGGTGGCTCTTACACCTGTCAGCAGGTGATCGATCGTTTGTTCCGATTTTACACACAGCGTAAAGTTCAACCCTATGGGGCTTATGCAGCCTCTGGGCTGGGTGGCGCCGAGATGGATGAAGCGGGTGCGCGTTTATCCGCCATGATGGGTGTTGCGTCGGAAGAGCTTAGTTTTGGGCCATCAACGACCCAAAATACCTATGTGCTTGCGCAGGCTTTCAGGGCTTTTTTGGCAAAAGGCGATGCGATTATTGTAACCAACCAGGATCATGAAGCCAATTCGGGGGCGTGGCGGCGGCTTGAAGATGCGGGCATTATTGTCAAAGAATGGGGTTTAAACGCTTTAACCGGCCAACTGGATATTGCCGACTTAGAGAATCTATTGGATCAAGACGTAAAATTGGTGTGTTTTCCGCATTGCTCAAACGTGGTGGGGCAAGTGAACCCGGTTGCGCAGATTGTTTCTTTGATACATGCAAATGGATCTTTCGCCTGCGTAGATGGGGTGAGCTATGCGCCGCATGGCCTGCCAAACCTTGCCGAATTGGGGGCAGATATCTATCTGTTTTCTTCCTATAAAACCTATGGTCCGCATCAGGGTATTATGGTGGTG
>ERZ802822.1725-NODE-1725-length-12955-cov-11.579826_pt1 | contig 12955 bp, 17 predicted proteins | sample MGYA00345649_ERZ802822 | MGnify/ENA primary metagenome ERZ802822 (study PRJEB30503, sample SAMEA104212359) | marine metagenome | biome: Westerlies Biome; feature: [SRF] surface water layer (ENVO:00010504) within the epipelagic zone...; material: water...
ATCTAATGTTCTAAATTTTTTGTCGTATTTGACAACTATATCCACTTCCTCATCGCTATCAACCGGCATGAATTCAGAAACTTTTAATCCGTGTGTCAACATTTGTATTGAATTACCAACAGAGACAAGATCCACACCATATTTATCTGCCTTTTCTCTATTGATTAATAACTCCCATTCAATTCCAGTTGATATTGAATCGCTGTCAATATTTTTAGCCCATTTTTGACTCTCTAGAAACTCATAAAGGATTTTGGTTTCTGTTCTTAACTTTTTTTTATCGACATTTATAATTTAAATCTCGATATCTTTATCTTTTGTTGGGCCATCCTTTTTCTCAACAAATTCAATATAAATACCAACAAATTTTTCAGTAATCATCTTTAAATCATTAATTATATTTTCTGATCGATTAATGTGGCGTGGGATTATAACTGTAATTAAATTAGGTAAATTTTTTTTTAATTCGATATGTAATTTAGATATTAATATCTCTTCAGTATTGTGAGTGCTACCTGCACAAAAAACTTTAAATTTTTTAAATTAAATTTAAGATCAAAATTTATATAAATATTAAATATGTTATTATATAATTTTAAATACTTTTACATTCGGTATGTTGCATTATTTTAACCAATTCAATATTCATTAAATTACACAATTCTTGTACATGTTGCGAATTTTTATAATCATTTATATAATATATTTTTTTAATACCGGCGGCCAATAATACTTTTGCACAATTAATACATGGATAATGTGTAATATATGCTGTACTATTATTTGTAGATACACCTCTTTTTGCGCAATCTATTAATGCATTTTGTTCTGCATGAATAGTTGCTAATTCGTGGCCATTTTCTTCAATTGATATATGTGGACATCCCGGTAAATGGCCATTGTATCCTTGTGCAATAATTCTATTATTTAATATTAATAAACACCCCACGTGTAATTTTTTACATGTAGATCTAGTAGCTGTAATTTGTACAATTTGAGTAAAATAACTACCCCAGGACGGTCTGTTTTCAGTGTCTAATTCCATTTATATTAATATATATATCTATATTAATATATATCTATATTAATATTTCTTTATAGTATTATATTTTACCGAGATAGAAGTAAAGAAGATAGTGATAGGTGTAAAAGAGTATTTAAAAAGTGTAGAGAATATTTTGTATGATATAAAAAGCCATAAAGTAGTAGGAAAATATTTAGAATTAGAAAAAAAAATAATAGAAATTTAAATATATAATGGAAGAGATATTGAAACGAATAAAAATTTTGGAAAAGAATCAATTGAAGGAAGAATTGAAGGAAGAATTGAAGGAAGAATTGAAGGAAGAATTGAAGGAAGAATTGAAGGAAGAAGTAAATATGCGAATAAAATACCAAAATTATATAAGAAAACATTATTTAGAAGAAAGTAAAAATAAGAATTGGTTAAATAGAAAAGAAATTTTAGAAGAATTAAAGAATAGTTGGAGAGATTTACCAGAAAATAAAAAATTAACTTATTAAAAAAAAAATTTTAAAATACTAATATCTGATAAAAAAAGAGCGGAGAGATATAGAATATAATGTGGGATGTAAACTGTGGATTTGTCGAAGAAGTAGAGTTAGATGAAGCGATCAGTATAAATGATCAACTAGAGAGAAAATTTAAAACATTAAGTGAGAGACATGGCAAGAGACATGGCAAGAGAAATTGATGAAAGGAATGTAGATGTTGTGAAAGGAATAAAACAAATAAACCGAAAGAAATGAAACGATGGGTAGAATTACCATTTCACGGTACACAAACGACCCCATGTAAGTGGTAATTTAGACACGATACAAGAATTATTTGTAGACAATTTGAAGATGTAATGGGTAAGGATGTAGAGGTAGAATGTAAGCCATATTAATAAAAAGAGAGAAACCCCCAAAAAAAGAACATGTGCATGATGTGTAATTTTTTCTCTCAATAATAATGAAATACTTTAGTGGTTATGTAACTGATTTAAGGTTTTCTCACTCATTTCTGGGTTATATGGTATATAGGTTTCTGGTAGATATAGGGTCAAATTATTATATATGATATAAATCTCTCAATTTTTCAAAATAAGATGGAATAAATGAACGGTTTATGTATAGTATAAAAAAAATTGAAATAGAATTAATGAATATAATCAGTATTACCCAAACAAACAACGAACAAACAAACAAACAAATGTCGATGACCCTCGAGATTGTTGCCCAGCGCATTGCCCTTCTTGAGGAGCAGATGACCCTTGTGATGGAGAAGGTTGGCATTGAGGCGCCGACCCAATCCACCAAGAAGGGAAAGAAGGCCGCGAAGGCGGTGAAGGCGGTGAAGGCGGATGGAGAGCCGAAGAAGAAGCGTTCGCCAACTGGGTACCTGATGTTTGCGAGCGCGATGCGCCCAGAGGCGAAGGCAAGTCTGATCGAGGATGGAAACGAGTCACCCAAACCGACAGAGGTGATTACTGAGGTGGCGAAGCGTTGGAAGGCTCTTGACGATGAAGAGCGTGAGAAGTGGAATGCAAAGGCCAGGGAGACCGCGGAGGAGTCAGATGCGGAGTAGATGCGGAGTAGATGCAGAACGGGACGGAAAAAAGAAAACCCCAAAAAAAGAGCATGAGCATGAAGCAGTAATTTTTTCTCTCATATTTTTCATTATTTTTTCATTATTTTTTTCATTATTTTTTCATTATTATCTCTCAATAATAATGAAATACTTTTCCATTTAAAGACCGATAAATAGATATATATAAAAATAAATTTTTATAAAAGTTAATAAAATAACTATAATCTCTCATTATTTTTATAAAAGTTAATAAAATAAATGAATTTATGTATAGTATAAAAAAAATTGAAATAGATTTTAAGATAATAATCTAAATTACTCAAACAAATAATGACGACTATTGAGATGCGCGTTTCTGAGCTCGAGGCGACGGTTGCCCTCTTGTTGGAGAAGGTTGGCGTTGAGGCGCTGGCCCAATCCAAGAAGAAGGCGGGAAAGAAGGAGAAGTCTGCTGTTAAGGCTGATGGTGAACCGAAGAAGAAACGGGGAACGACAGGGTATCTTATGTTTGCAAGTGCGATGCGCCCAGAGGTGAGGGCTGGGTTGGTCGAGGATGGCAACCAGTCGCCAAAGCCAACTGAAGTGATCACTGAGGTGGCTAAGCGTTGGAAGGCACTAGATGATTCCGAACGTGAGGTGTGGAATGCGAAGGCTAAGGAGGCGAACTCAGGGTCAGAGGAGGACTAGATACATCCCGGAAAAAAAAAGAGAAAATCCCAAAAAAAGAAGCAAAAAAAACCCAAAAAAAGTTTTTTTTTCTAAGTTTAATTTATACATTCATGGCTCGAAAAAAAAGTCTAGATGATGATCAAGTAGCAACTCCAGCGCGAGCGGAAGTGATCACTGAGGCTGCTAAGCGTTGGAGGCACTAATGAAGCAGTAATTTTTTCTCTCGTATTTTTCATTATTTTATTTCAAATATAATGAAATACTTTAGCGGTTATGTAACTGATTTCAGGTTTTCTCACTCATTTCAGGTTTTCTCACTCATTTCTGGCGTAGGGTATATTAGGTTGTAAGGATCTCGGGTATAAATTTGGGGTTAAGAGTGACGGCGGGTGGTTGGCGGGTGGTTGGCGGGTGGTTGGCGGGTGGTTGGCGGGTGGTTGGTGGGTGGATCGCCCATACATGCTCACTCCTAACCAAACCTTTAAATTATTATTTATAATAAATAATAAATAATAATCTCTCAACAAATACACAATAATAAATATTAATAATTATAATGCTCGATTAGAAACACTTGAGCTCACAGAAATGATATGCTTGCCTATCCATCAAAGATCGCCATTAATAGGTGATGGAATGAGTAGGAGATATACTCTTCAGCAACCCCGGGCTAAGGAGACATGACTACCATTTCCCATCTATTGCCGAGCAATAGTCTGTTTCCACTTAATAACCCCATGAGCAATAAAATGGGGGGCGATTATATTCGTTCTCCTGAACGCCGCCACGCGTCACTATAATACTATATCATTTTTTATATCATTTTTTATTATTTTCTCTCTAAAATAATAAATTTTATATATCTCTAAACAAATTATTTATACAATCTCTCCTTTTACTAATTTAATTTCAGAAATTTTATAATTTTTAACATCACCATTTACACTTTTTTCATCCGTCACCGAATATTCTCCACAAGCATTATCCTCATTCGCAATATTTTCATTATTATTAATACATTTATATTTAACAGGTTTTACAAATTTTGACGAAGAACACCGCCAACCATATAAACAACCAATAATAAATAAAACGCCCAATAAAACCCAAAAATCATCACCAAATCCCCCAGATAAGTATATACAATTTTGTATATTAGTACAATTATTAAATCTATCATATGCATTTAAATGTGGATACGCATAATAATTTTGATAACCAACATGGTTAAAATGATTATGATGATTATGATGATTATGATGATTAGCTAAAACATTATCTAAAACATTATCATATTCTAAATCGATAATATACATATTATATTATAATTCTATGTTTTTATATCTAATAATTAAAATATATTATTATATTAATTTTATATCACAATCTCTCAACAAATTACAATTTTAAAAGAACTTTATCAACAATCGAAGCTATATTTTTAGAAAAATGTTTTATTAAGAATACTTCCAACAGAATAAAACCACCAGAAATTAATAATCCAACCCCAACAACAATAAACCATAATAAATTATTGTCATTAATAAACGGTTTAATGAATTCATAAAACCCATGCATAAAATTAACAACTAATCTACCAGGTAACAAATAGGTAACCAATAAAATAATCATAACCTTTGAAAATCCAGTACTTAATTTTTTGTCAACAACACTGGCTTTAATAACGATAAATAATACACTCAGCAATGCAATATAATTAATAAAATTTTGACTTATATAACCAATTGCCGGTCTATTATCTAAATATAAAAATTCAAATATTCCACTATTGAATGGTCCATCTAAAAAACTAAGTGACGTAGCAATTAAATCAACATTCGGATAATAAACTTCTAATAATTCATACAATCTATTTTTATATAATAAAAATGGAATAATTCCTAAAAAAACTATATAATAAAATAGGCAACCAGCAATATTTTTTGATATAACAGTTTTATCGCGACTAAATCTTTCTTTATATTTTTGATTATCAGTTAAATCTCCAGTCCTATTAAAATGTGCATTCAAAGAATCCATATATTATATAATGCTATATAATATATCATATATTATTTTCTCAAACTATTTCCTCAAATCTTGCAAGAAATATTTTTTCTAGATATATTATAAGAATTAATTATATCAATAGACTGTTTATGGTTAACGCATGGAACATTATTAATAAAAATAATAATATCATTTTTTCTTTATCCAGAATGATATGCTCTGCCGATACTATCAATTTTTGATATTTTTACACCTGGTCCATAATTATTAATTAAAGTAATATGCAAATCAGTATTAAGATTATCATCAAAACATATAATTACATTTAAAAAAGTCTACTGCAAATACCATTTTCGTGACTATTATCGCTATGAGAAATAGTTTAGCATATTTGAGAAAACATCATCAAATTCAGGATCTAATTTTATCTCAAAAATAAGTAATCTGCATTTCGGACATTTATTCGATTTATCACACCACTGTATTAAACAATTAAAGCAAAAATGATGCGAGCACTATTATCCTGCTCACCGAAATAATGATTCCAGTTACGATCAGTATGACTAATTACATCCCGATTTCGATTAGTCTCATAGCGCATACGAGGCTCATCACTTTCCCCATTTTCCTCGTGCGCATGACGCTCATCACCATCATGATAAATAATATTATTAATATTATTATTATCGCTCCGATTATTATTGCTCAGATTATTATCACCAGTAAAAGACGATGGGATACAACCCATCCGAGTAGGCGGAGAATTTAATAATTGGTGCCCGGCAATATTAGATCTACACAATGGACATCTACCATCATGGTCGAAGCACCCAGTAATACATGATCTATGAAATCGATGACTACATACAGTATAAACAACTGCACCATTATTAACAAACGAATCTAAACAAATACAGCAAACATCTTCGTCATCAGAAGAATTCCCCCCATAAGAATTTCCATCAGAATAACAAACATCTTCGTCATAAGAATAATTCGAATTATTTCTAATGGTCATTAAATAAATTTTCACCAACTAGCTAAAACAATAGAAGAGTTTAAAATACTTTGCAATTTTTTTAAATAGATATATTAAAAATATAAAAATATAAACTATAACCCTATAAAATAGATGTCATATAAATTAGTATTATTAGTAAGATCAGATTTAAAAATGAGTAAAGGAAAAACAGTAGCACAATGTGGACATGCAGTAGTAGACGCAACAATATCTGCAATAAATACCCCAAACAATCATAAATTTATAGAATGGAGAAAATCGGGAGAAACAATAATATGTTTAAAAGTTCCCGATGAATTAACATTAACAACAATATTAACTATAGCAACAAGAAAAGAAATAAAAAATGGAATAATCAAAGACGAGGGCTTAACAGAAGTAGATCCGAACACAATAACCGTCGCATATATGGGCCCAGATAATATAGAAAAAATAGACAAATTGACAGGTCAACTAAAGTGCCTATAATCCAAATATTTATTACACGTTTAGAAATAAAATTATATTTAATAAAAATATATGATTATTATATATGAAATTTAATAAAAAATTAACAAATATCTGTATAATAATTTTATTAGCAATAATATTATTTTTAATAATACTCCCCCAAACAAACCCAAACTGGTTTAAAAGCAACCTTGTCGAAGGCTTATCCACCAATAATAATACCAACGCGTCAACTGGACCTACAAAAGAAGAAATGGAAAAAACAAAGGCATGTGATAACATAAATAGGATTACATATGTTGCATATAAAAAAAATTTAGAAACGGAATATTCAAATAATTATAGGGAACAGTTATCGAAAAATGACCCCGAATACGCGGCCACTTTTATAAGAGATTACGGTCAATGGAAAGACATTGTACCAAAAGAAACATTTGATAGTTACAAAAATAATATTCTAACTAGTTTAGCTTGCCCACAAGCAAAATCAGAAGCAAAACCAGAAGCAAAACCAGAAGACAACTCGGGCGATAATAGCAATTTTTTTTAAATTAATATTTTACAAAAACAATTTAAAAAGATAGCACGATAATACATCATAAGATAAACATAATTATTTAAAGATGCTCCTATAGCTCAGTTGGTCAGAGCGTTGGTCTTATGAGCCGAAGGTCGGCGGTTCAAGCCCGCCTAGGAGTATTTCGTTCCCATGGTGTAGTTGGTCGAGCACGGAGGACTTTGAATCCTCAGACGTCGGTTCAAATCCGGCTGGGAACTTTTTTTTTCAAATTTTTTAACATTTTTCTCTTTTGCTCCATTAGCTCAGTTGGTTAGAGCGTGCGGCTGTTAACCGCAAGGTCACTGGTTCGATCCCAGTATGGAGCGTTTTTTTTTATGTTTATCTTATGATTTTTTATAAAGCACGGGTGCCCGAGTGGTCTAAGGGGGTAGACTTAAGACCTACTGTCGAAAGACGCGCGGGTTCGAACCCCGCCCCGTGCATTACCTTTTTACCTTTTTACCTTTTTAATGCCCCACTAGCTCAGTTGGCAGAGCGCCAGACTTTTAATCTGGTGGCCAAGGGTTCGATCCCCTTGTGGGGTAACACGCTTTTTAACTTTTTAACTTTTTAACTTTTTAACTATGCCCCCGTGGCCCAATGGATAAGGCACCAGACTTCTAATCTGGGGATTGCGGGTTCGATCCCCGCCGGGGGTTTTTCTTCTTTTTTTTTCTTTTTTTTTCTTCTCTTTTCAAATACTTTTCAACGCACGGTTGGTGTAATGGTAACATGGTCACCTTCCAAGCGATTGTCCGAGATTCGATTCCTCGACAGTGCATCACATATCCTCCCATAAAATTCATAATATATATTATTTTAGACAATTAAAAATAATATATATAAATTATAATAATGAATAAAAATACAAATTTGTATTTAGGATTATTTCTAGGATTAATTTTAATAGTTATTTTAGCTCCATTAATAAAACAATTATTAAATAAATTTAATATAATTGAAGGAAATACTGGAGGAAATACTGGAGGAAATACTGGAGGAAATACTGGAGGAAATACTGGAGGAAATACAAGTGAAAAAATAACTATATTTGATGCATTAAAAAAAGAGTTAATGGATCAATATACGGATGATATAAAAAATATTGAAAAAAACTTCACGGACATTTTTACAACCGCAGGATTGAGTGAAACCGAAATAAACGACTTAATAAGAACAGATTCGAATGGAATCATAATATTTAATCCAGATATACTTACTGGGAAAAATCCGACTAATACTAATAAAATAGTAACGATATTAAATACGCCAATGCCCACTAATCAAGCATATAAAGGCACCTTTATACCATATGTATTATATGGACAATCAGTTTATTTACAGTTAGAAAAGCAGGGTTTACTACCCAAACTTTTGGCTGACAAATCGTTTCAGGATAGACCCAAAGTCGGAAATTCTGCAGCCAACACCTTCTTTTGAAAATCTGGATTTACTACCCCAACTTTTTGACTGAACGCCCGTTTACGACAAGGACCACATTAAGACCAATAAAAAATGCATAGTGGTTGAGTAAATCATTATATAAAAAATAATTAGATAAAATAATTAGATAAAATAATTAGATAAATATATATTTTATTTAATTATTATAATGACAATATTATCGGCAAATCCTTTAACGCCTAATATATTAGAAAGTCAAGCATCTGCATCAACAGACGGCGTATCAGCATCCACATCAGCATCCACATCAGCATCCACATCAGCATCCACATCAGCATCCACATCAGCATCCACATCAGCATCCACATCAAAAGAAACTCCACAAGCATCTTTGGCCCAAAATCTGGAATCTATCCAACAAAATCAACAAGAAATCCATCAATTAATTGGCCAACGTAATCAAATAATAGATACTCCATTAGATACAGAAACAGTCGATGCAAGATTAGATTATACAAAACTAGACAGTAATAGTATAAATATGCAAATGATATTATTATCAACCGTGGCTGTAATATTAGTAGCAATATTAGCACACAGAATAATGACTCAATAATCCAAAACCAATCAAAAACCAATCCAAAACCAATCCAAAACCAATCCAAAACAAAACCAAACAAAACCAAACAAAAATAAATAATATAATAATATTTAAATATATCACAATTATTTAAATATTATCAAAACAAAATGGATACGTATTTTTATAATTACTTAGCAAATACCGATAAATTATTTAATAAAAACATATATGATAATAAAATATCAGTGAAACCAGATACCGAATCATTTAAACAAAAATTAATTTATAAAAAAAAAGATAATCCCGAAACAAAATTCATATTAAATATCTTTTCCGATACATATATTGAATGTACAATACCATTAAAATATAACAATTATTATTATACCGCAATATTTGATTACAAGGATGAAGACAATATAAAATATGTTTATGAATATTTACAAATACATACATTATTACATTAATATATTGAAAAAACAAAAATTTAAAGATTTTTATATAAAGATATTTTTATATAAAAATATTATATAATGTCGCAACTTCCAGAAGAAACTAACACAACACCACCTCCAGAGCCAACTCCAGAGCCAACTCCAGAGCCAACTCCAGAGCCAACTCCAGAGCCAACTCCAGAGCCAACTCCAGAAATCAACACAATATTAGAATTAGATAATATTGGCGTAACAACAAATAGACAGAAAAATAATCCAAGACAAAATTTAAGACAAAGACTCAAGCAGAGATTAACAACAAAAAAAGTAGAAAAAACAAGAACAGAAGAAGAGAATCTTGCAATATTTACAAGTGTTACAAATACTTTAAAGGAAAAAGTTAAAAATATATCATTAAGACCAAATACAATTCATTTAGTTATTAAATATGTAATGGAATTAGTAGAAGAAACACCATTAAAAGGAATAGAACAAAAAGAACTATCATTAAAAGTATTAAGAGAATTATTTATAGATTTAACAGAAGGAGACGATGAGAAAGTGCTTTTACAACTATTAGACGATGAGACAGTGGGAAATATGATCGATCTTATCGTAGATGCAACACATGGAAAAATAAATGTTAATACTGCCATAGTAACATCAATAACCTGTTTATCCGCCTGTATACCCATATTGTATAAAAAACTGTAAAAAAAACACACAAAACCACAATCACCACCATAACAATCACCACAACTACCCTCACTCATCTTCCTCATCTTCCTCATCTTCCTCATCTTCCTCATCTTCCTCATCTTCCTCATCTTCCTCATCACCCCATTTGCCAGTAGATTTTGCTCCCCAGTTAATTTTAAGACCCCCATCAACGATTTCGCCAGCCCCAGCATCGCCAGCCTCAGCATCGCCAGCCCCAGCATCGCCAGCCTCAGAATCATCATCAGACTTAATCGCCTCATAACCTTCAACATCTCCTTCAATTTCTAAGCATTCAAAGATTGAATTATTCATCTGACCTTCAACAGCAACACCAACCACCACTACTTCAGAATTGCCACGCCTCTCCTTTCCCTGAACAACAATAAAACCATTATTCCTGTTCACGTTAGTACTAATACTATTATTATAACCATTATAATCATTCTTTTTCTTCTTCAGAACAGAGCAATATTTAATCGTATGCCCCATATCATGACAATACCGACACTCAATACCGGACAAATAAGTACACGTCACAACTCCCTCGTTATCTCTAATATTGTGCATATTGAAATCCGATTTTCCAGCATCAAAGCAGATTTTGCAAAACAGCGCCTGCGTGTTAGTCATAGTTGAAGATTGCGTTTGCGACATTCGAATCAAAAAAGTTAGTTCAGGGTACTAACAATATTACTGATAAAATATATTTCAATTTTATTTTATCAGTACATTTTTCATTTTCTAACCAATAGAACTAGAACTACTAAATCTCATATTTTTTCCCGAAGTCATCTCAACACCACCTCCACCAACACCAGCTCCACCAACACCAGAACTACCCGTGCGAGTAACAATATTTATACATTTATTGCTAATAGTATTTAATAAATTATCATTATTCATATATTTATTATATTTTTTGTAAAAAGTATATAAATCATATTCAGATAAACCATCTAATACACTTTTATCATTAAATGTCATTAATTCTTGCAATAATTGACCACCAGATTTTTCAGGATTTTTATAATCTTTTGGAATACAACAACACTTACATAACCGAGGAAAACACACATTTAATAAATCATATACCATAAATCCAACCCAATGACGTCTTCTCAATTCGGCATTTAAGATTTCTTGTTGAAACATACGATCAATAATCAAAAAGGCAGTATTTAAATATAAAATAGTATTAATATATTTTTTCTTTGATAAAAAAAGAACAGTCAACTTATTCTTTTCTATTTGTGATAATTGTTGTCCCGATTTTCTTAAAATACTAAAATGTCGAATTTCATTTTTAACATCTTTCAAATGTGTAATAATTTTAGATTTATAATCATCTATTTTTTTAATTATAGAAAAAATATTAGTATTATAAATAATGGGATATCTATATCGAATAATTCTTGGTATAATAAATTGATTTGTTTGTTTGATATCACTGATTTTTTTTTCAATAATATTAATTTTTTCTTTTAAAGAATTAATTAAATCACTCTCAGCGTTACGTTTTTTTTCATACATTACCTGTGAATCATTATTATTTTCAGGCATATTTATCAATAAAAACTTATCAATGTTATTTAATTTTTGAATTATAGCATTATTAATAACATTAGCTATAATATCACTTATTTTATCACACATTTGATTGTTTACAGATTTATCAAAGTTAAATGTATTTAAACTCGAATCAATACAATTATAACCATCAATATCATCATCATTTTGTTCGGGCCCGTTCTTTTGCCATTGTTGTCGCTGTTGTTGTTGTCGCTGTTGTTGTTGTCGCTGTTGTTGTTGTCTATTTTTTTCAATCCGCTTTAAATTTTTATTTTTCACATTCTGCTTATAATAAAAACTATTATTACTACAATACAGATCACTATTACTAAATAATAAAATTTGTCCAGATTGAAATTCAACGTAATTTTGTAATGTATCATATTGATGGCTGGACGTTTTATATGCTTGAGCCGCCGCATCAAGTTTCATAAAACTCACAATTGCCAATAAAAATGTTAGAAAAGCATTCAATCCCGAAAGAATATAAGTACCATATTGTAAACTTTCCAAAGGAGATTGGGCAACGCTACAAACAGAAGTAATTAAAATCGCAGGCATCATTAACATATTAAGATATTTGACAGTATGGCTTCGAGCTTCCATATAAATAATTTTTTGTCCCTTTAAATAACTAGCCAATATATCTAATGCGGAAGAATATTTATGAACAGTATCCAAATCATAATATTTATTAACTTGATATTTAACATCATTATAAGTTAATTTTCTATGTATATAATCTTTATTAATAGGTTTATAAAATTCATATTCATCGGGAGATTCATAATTATCTGATATAATAGAGAATTCAGAATGTTCACTAAAAATATCTGTATCACTCGGTTCACTTCCAACACCAAATATATTATTATTATTATTATTATTATTATTATTATTATTATTATTATTATTATTATTATTATTATTATTATTATTATTA
>ERZ802822.1726-NODE-1726-length-12944-cov-40.030077_pt1 | contig 12944 bp, 11 predicted proteins | sample MGYA00345649_ERZ802822 | MGnify/ENA primary metagenome ERZ802822 (study PRJEB30503, sample SAMEA104212359) | marine metagenome | biome: Westerlies Biome; feature: [SRF] surface water layer (ENVO:00010504) within the epipelagic zone...; material: water...
TTGTTATGACGGTACTGATTACCTGTGCCGTCTAACGCTACGTTGCCTTTGTAGCAGGGTCAAGACTGAGAGCCCCCCAGGGCGAGGCTCGGCTGATAGGGACTTCACGCCCGTGATACGGCACGAATTAGGCACAAGCGGCCTCGACGTCTGCAACTTCCTCAGGGGTCAGTCGCGGGTCACGCTCTGCCTGCAAACACTCCTGAAGTTCATCCCGATTTTTCACGCCCAGAATGACTGAGCCAAGGTCGGGAATAGACAGTGCGTAACGGTGTGCAAGCCTGGCAGGGGTCTGCCCCCAGTCAGCCGCAAGTTGACGAAAACCTTGCGCGCGATCGAAGTCTAGTTGGTCGGCGTCATCCACGGGCAATTCACGATCCATCTGCGACGTCAGCGCACCCGCCTGCACTGCCCGAATAGCCAGCGCAGGTACGCTGTTCGCCCGGCAGGCATCAAGTACACGACGGCAATCGAACGACTCGGTGACATAGGCAATGCCACCCACAGAGTTAAGCGGATTTACCGCGCACTGCACTGCAGTCGGAGGCGTATCTGAAGCGATGACCGATTCCAGTGCGGACTGCTGACCCAGTGCAAACCCCCAACCGCCGATCTTCCCCTCTGCCTGCAAGCGATCAAAGGCTGGGATCACAGACTCGTATAAGTACGTGAGTGGGGTCGCAAGACGGTCGCGGACCTCGTTGTACTTGGCTAGTACATGGCCATCTTCGATTAACTGCGAGTGAAGAAAGAATAAATCGGCCCGTTCAATGCCCATGGTTTTAAGCGAGCGTGTTAGCGATGCATTGAGTTTGTCATAGGTCTGCTCGGGTGAGACATGACCCAGTCGGTACTTGGTGGTAAATCTCAGATTGGACTTATCCGTTCCCTTAAATGCCTCACCAATCACAGACTCGGCCTCGCCGCGACCATACATGGGCGCCATATCAAAATGCGTGATACCCGAGTCCAGTGCGAGCCGCGCCGTAGCGACCGCTTCATCGCGTGTGGTGGCGCCCCAGACCTGCCCAAGACCACCGCCGCCCAAGGTGAGCGCGCTGACCGATCCAAAAGGTTTAAATGGCCTCATTTCCATGACTGACGATCCTCCGCGATGACATCCTGACTCGCATGTGCCGCTGTCAGGCTAGGGGTGTGAGAATAGGACGTCAAACCAATCCAGAGCCGCAGGGTCTCTCTTGAGAGAAATACGGGTTGGCGAGAGTCGCTAGGCGGCGTCGATGATCGCCAGCAACTCCTGCGTTTTGGCAGCCATCAGCGCCTCGTCCCCCCGGCTCTCCACATTGAGTCGAACCACGGGCTCGGTGTTGGACATGCGGACGTTGAAACGCCAGTCGTCGAAGCTGAGGCTCAAGCCGTCCATGTGCTCGATGCTGTTGGCACCGGCAGCGTATAAATTTTCCACCTGTTTGATGAGTGCCGGCGCGTCGGTGACTGTTCGATTGATTTCACCCGAGCAGGGAAAGGCCGCCGCCCGTTCTTCGACCAGTGACGCAAGTGTCTTGCCCGTGTTAGACATGATCTCGGCTACCAAGAGCCAGGGAATCATGCCGCTGTCGCAGTACGCGAAATCACGAAAGTAGTGGTGTGCACTCATTTCACCGCCATAAACGGCATCGACCCGTCGCATGGTCTCTTTGATAAACGCATGCCCCGTTTTACTTTGCTCGGCTCGACCCCCGGCGTCATTGGCCAAGTCGATGGTATTCCACGTAAGGCGCGGGTCGTGCACGACTATCTGATCATGGGACTTCGCGAGAAACGCCGAGGCGAGTAATCCAACAACGTAATAACCCTCAACGAATGCACCGGTGTGGTCGTAAAAAAAGCAGCGATCGAAATCACCGTCCCAGGCAATGCCCATATCAGCGCCGGTTTCACGAACGAGTTCTGCTGAGGCAATGCGATTTTCCTCCAACATGGGGTTTGGAACGCCGTTGGGGAAATGGCCATCCGCTTCGTGATGTAGCTTGATAAAGTCAAACGGGAGATGCGCCTCCAGAAGATCTAGCACGCGACCTGCCCCACCGTTACCTGCCGTGCAGACAATTTTCAGGGGTTGCAATGCGTCGATGTCGATATAGCTCAGTAGGTGCTGAATGTAAGCGTCGCTGGTATCAACCGCGTCATAGGTTCCGGGCGCGGCAGCAGGTGTGAAAACGCCGGCCTCGGCTTTAGCTTGAATGTCTTTTAAACCGGAATCACCCGAAATGGGTTTGGACTCGGCCCGAACGAACTTCATCCCGTTGTAGTCTTTTGGATTGTGGCTTGCGGTGACGCAAATCCCCCCACCCACTTTTAAATGCGATGTCGCAAAGTAAATTTCTTCGGTACCGCATTGCCCAATATCGACAACGTCAACACCCTGCTCGCGAAGACCGTCAATCAGCGCCGCTTTAATCGACTCAGAGGTAAGTCGTATGTCATTCCCAACCACGACTGAACCAGGGTTGATGACCTCGGCATAGCCCTGACCAATTCGCTTGGCGATGTCCTCGTTTAGCTCATCGGGAATGCGCCCGCGGACATCGTAAGATTTAAAACAGCGAATCGGCTCTGGCATAGTAGGGTCCCTTGATAACTGGCGGCTTAATACAAATTTTCGTAGACAAAGTTAGTGGCTTCGACAAAACCCGGAACGCTTCCGCAGTCGAAACGTTTGCCGTCGAACTTATAGGCCAACACACAGCCCTTGCTCGCTTGGGTTTGCAGTGCGTCGGTGATCTGAACTTCACCATTCGCACCCGGCGGTGTGTCACGAATGATGTCGAAAATATCCGGCGTTAGTATATAACGCCCGATCACTGCTAGGTTGCTTGGCGCGTCCTCCGCAGCCGGTTTTTCCACCATTTTATCGACGCGGTAAAGACGATCACCCATGGCCTCCCCCGAGATGACACCGTAGGCGCTTATTTGATCCTCAGGCACCTCCATGACGGCCACAATCGAGCAGCGAAACTGGTTGTACAGTTCGGACATTTGCTTGAGGACACCATTGCCGTCCTGATTGATGCACATGTCATCAGCGAGCAACACACCGAAGGCCTGGTCGCCTATCAGCGGCTCTCCCGTCAGGATCGCGTGCCCCAATCCTTTCATTTCGCGCTGGCGGACCATCGTGAAAACGCCGTTATCAATGACATGACGGATGCCTTCGAGGTACTTCTCTTTTGATGTGCCTGAGATCTGGTGTTCCAGCTCGTAGGAGATGTCGAAGTGATCGGCAATGGCGCGCTTGCCGCGGCCTGTCACAAAAGCGCAGTTATTCATGCCCGCCTCTAGAGCCTCTTCGACGCCATACTGGAGCAGCGGCTTATTGACCACAGGCAACATTTCTTTCGCCGTGCTTTTCGTGGCGGGAAGAAACCGTGTGCCGTAACCGGCAACGGGAAATAAACACTTTTTAATCACTAGCCTAACCTCCAAATTGATCCATGCTTAGCCGCCTGAGCGGCCATAAACGTCTTCAAACCGAACAATATCATCCTCTCCTAAGTACGTACCCGACTGAACTTCGATCAGTTCTAGGGTGGACTCACCGGGATTGCTTAACCGGTGTTTAGTGCCCACAGGGATGTATGTGGACTGATCTTCCTTGAGTCGGAGCGTTTGATCACCATTCACTACATCAGCCGTTCCATGCAAGACCACCCAATGCTCGGCGCGATGATGGTGCATTTGCAGAGAGAGTTGTTGTCCCGGATTGACTGTAATCCGCTTCACTTGAAAGCCATCTCCCGAGATTAGGGACTCGTACGATCCCCACGGTCTAAATACCCGCTGATGGGTATCCGCCTCGCTTCGCCCTGCTGCTTTCAGTGCGTTGACGATATGCTTCACGTCTTGGACTGAGTGACGATCAGCTACTAAGACTGCATCGACTGTTTCCACTATCACCAAGTCCACAACACCTGTCGTGGCTACCAGTCTCGACTGGCTGCGCACATAGCTACCCTGCGTATTATCGACAATGACGTCACCCTGCACCACGTTGCCGTCCTCGTCCTGATCACCAGCCTCCCAGAGCGCCGACCACGCACCAATGTCGCTCCAGTCGCAATCCAACGAGACCACAACACCATCGGGTGTCTGCTCCATGACGGCATAGTCGATGCTGTCCGACGGACATCTAGCGAAGGCGTCAGCGCTGGGGCGGACAAAATCCATATCGTACTCAGCCCCGCTCATGGCCTCGAGACAGGCCGCGGCCATAGCCGGCTGACACCTGCATAGTGACTGCAAAAATGTCTGTGCTGTAAACATGAACATGCCGCTATTCCAGACGTAGTCACCCGAGGCGATATAGGCCTCGGCCGTTTCCTGATTTGGCTTCTCAACAAATTTGTCGAGCACCGCAACATCGGGGGAGAGCGCCTCGCCTCTTTTGATATAGCCGTAACCTGTTTCGGGCTGGGACGGAACAAGGCCAAACGTCACTAACTTACCTTGAATCGAAGCTGTCGCAGCGTTGCCAATAGCCGCTAGCAGCGCCGCGGGCTTACCCACATAGTGGTCTGCGGGAAGGATCAGTAAATTAGCATCGGCGTTCATCTTGGACGCCTCATGTGCCGCAAGAGCAATAGCGGGCGCCGTGTTTTTACCCTCGGGCTCCAGAATAATCGTTGGCGAATCGATGCCAAGTTGGCGCAATTGCTCAGCAACCATGAACCGGTGCTCTTCATTGCAGACAATGATCGGCGACGCGTGCTCAAGACCGCTGAGCCGAGACAGCGTTTGTTGCAGCATCGAGTCACTACCCATTAAATTCAGATATTGCTTGGGTCGACCCTGTCGCGACACAGGCCATAAACGACTTCCAACACCACCGCACAACAGCACCGGCACTATGTTTGTCACGTGGTTTGTCACGTGGTTTGTCATGTGGCTTTCCATGTGGTGTGTCATGTGCCCTGTTCTGTCAGGTGCGCGGTCATCTGGTTCCATACATTCGAATACTTAATGTCGATAAAGCAAACGCCGCGTTACGTCAGCCTCCAGCTTACGCGAGGCTCAGCCAGTCGCCGCGGCTCTGGTGCACTACAAACTTCTATCAGCAAATACGCGTTTAAGAGTTAATTTTCAGTCTCCCCCTGCGAGCCTATTACAAAGTTATGACAAATTGTTACAGTTACAGTCTGTGTCGCCCAACGAATGTCATCGTCCATCAATTGTGACATCCTCCACTTCACCTCAGGAAAGCGAGTGCAAGTCATTTCGCTCCACGGTACCCTACGCAAATGACTGAAGAATTTATATTTACTCCCAAGAATGCCTACGCCAAAGACGAGTTAGTCGCCTGCGGTATGGGCGATTTATTCGGCCCCGGTAACGCGAAATTGCCCATTGATAATATGCTGATGCTAGACCGTATCAGTGAGATTAACAGTGATGGTGGTAAAGCAGGTAAGGGCATTATTATGGCCGAGCTCGATATCCACCCTGACCTTTGGTTCTTTGATTGCCACTTCCCTGGAGACCCTGTGATGCCTGGGTGTTTGGGTCTCGATGCCATGTGGCAGCTCGTTGGTTTTTTTCTCGGCTGGCGAGGTAATCCTGGTCGAGGACGTGCGCTGGGCTCGGGTGAAGTGAAATTCACGGGGCAGATTCTGCCCAGCAGTAAATTGGTCACGTATAAAATCGAAATGAAGCGCGTGATTGAGCGCAAGCTCGTTATGGGCATAGCGGACGGCTCCGTCTCGGTTGATGGCCGCGAGATTTACACCGCCACCGATCTTCGGGTAGGCCTCTTCCAATCGACGGAAAACTTCTAATGACACAACGCGTTGTGGTGACGGGCCTAGGCATCGTCTCAAGCCTTGGCAATCATGCAGATGATGTCACAGACTCACTCAAAAACGGACGCTCCGGCATTACCTACAGCGCCGCTCAAGAAGAGATTGGCATGCGATCTTGGGTATCGGGAAAACCCGATATCGATTTGTCTGAGCACATTGACCGAAAGCAATGGCGCTTTATGGGCGATGCGGCCGGCTATGCGTTCTTAAGTATGGAACAGGCCATCGCCGATTCAGGGCTTACTCCCGATCAGGTATCAAACGTTCGCACTGGCATCATTGCCGGATCGGGTGGCGCCTCATCGGCCAGCCAAGTCGAAGCAGCTGACATCCTCAGAGAACGCGGTTTGCGGCGTGTTGGTCCATATCGCGTCACGCAGACCATGGGCAGTACCGTCTCGGCCTGTCTGGCTACCCCTTTTCAAATAAAAGGCGTCAACTACTCTATTTCATCGGCTTGCTCAACCAGTGCCCACTGCATCGGCAACGCTATGGAACAAATTCAACTCGGTAAACAAGATGTCGTATTCGCCGGTGGTGGTGAAGAGCTCGATTGGTCTTTGAGCTGTCTCTTCGACGCCATGGGGGCGCTGTCAACAAAGTACAACGAGACGCCAGATCGCGCATCTCGAGCCTATGACGCAGATCGGGATGGCTTTGTGATCGCCGGTGGCGGCGGCATGCTCGTCCTCGAGTCGCTTGAGCACGCTCAGGCCAGAGGGGCGAAGATCTACGCAGAAGTGGTGGGCTACGGTGCCACCTCCGATGGCCATGACATGGTCGCACCCTCTGGTGAAGGCGCTGTTCGCTGCATGCAGCAGGCCATGGCAACGGTTAGCGGCGGTATTGACTACATTAACGCACATGGCACCAGCACACCGGCTGGCGATATTCAGGAACTGAAAGCGGTCCGCGAAGTCTTTGGCGATCAAACGCCAGCGATCGCATCGACAAAATCACTGTCCGGACACTCACTCGGCGCAGCTGGCGTACAAGAGGCGATCTACTCGCTTCTTATGATGGAGAATGACTTCATTGCAGCGTCTGCCAATGTCGACAATCTCGACGAAGGCGCCACTGGTATGGACGTGGTTGGCGAGGTCCGCACAGGCGTGCGGTTAAATAGGGTCATGTCTAACAGCTTTGGCTTCGGTGGCACTAACGCGACGCTCATCTTCCAGCGATTTGAGGCGTAGCGCTCTACCTAATCTGATGTTGCTTAGCGGTATCAAACGATAAAGCCAGCCCGAATACCGCGACTCTGGCGTCACATGGGACTGGCGTACGAAAAGCGGCTTGCTTCAGCATGGTGCTTAGCCTAAAGACAGCTACGCAGCTGCTTTTTTTTATAAGTCGCCGCTGAGCACCTTGACGAAGTTACAAGGGCGATGCGCTGCATCGAGCTGGTCGCGTATCAGGCCATTCCACGCCGTTTTACACGCGCCAGTAGATCCGGGCATACAAAAAATCGCAGTTCGATTGGCGAGACCGGCAATAGCGCGCGACTGGATTGTTGAAGAGCCAATTTCATCAAAGCTCAGTGCGCGAAAGACTTCGCCAAACCCCTCGATGGTCTTGTCAAAGAGAGGTGATACTGCCTCGGGAGTCGAGTCTCTACCTGAAAACCCGGTCCCACCGGTTACCAAGACAGCGTTCACAGTAGCATCAGCGATCCAAGCGGAAAGCCGCGCGCGAATTTGGTACACATCGTCAATCACAATACTCCGATCAGCCAGCGTGTGGCCCGACTCAAGGAGCGACGTTTCCAGAAACTGGCCAGATGTATCGGTATCCATTGTTCGCGTATCGCTAACCGTCAATACGGCCACATTTAATCCTTCACTCATCATTTATCGATGACTCCCTCAGCTTTAACGTACAACTCGAGATAACGCGTAACAGCGCGATCAATAAAATGGCGCCAGGGCAGCTGCTGAATGCCGAACTCTCGTCTGATCTTACTGCACTCGAGCGTGTGGTTGAGCACCGACTGATTATCGTTGGTCTCATTTTGGAGTAACTTGCGCGCATTAACGAACGGCTCATATTGCGATGCACAGGCCATTGCAGCTTCAGCAAAATCTAAATAACCCGTCTCGCCGAGGCTACAGTAATGGAATACACCGTAGCGATCCGCCCCGGTACTCATTTGATCCAGAATCCCCATACACACCCGCGCCACCTCACCCACGTGAACCGGATTGCCCTGAAGGCGATCGGATACTTGAACGGTTTGACTCCGCCGAAGAGTATCGAGCGCGGTGCACAATGCGTTCGGCCTTCGCCCTGCAAACAGACGGCCCAACCGCAAAATAAATACGTCGTCTAATCGTGACGTGAGTATGTTTTCAATGTCGAGCAGAACCCCACCTAACCCGCCGGTCACATCTGGCGTGTCGCTCTCCAGGTACGGGCGTGTCATTTTCCCGGAGAACACAAAAGCACTCGACAGGTAAAAGTAACTCGCACCCTCGCGCTCACAGGCGTCGGCCAACCAGGCCGTGCGCTGCACTTCTCGCTGCCCAATGCGATCCGAGGAATCAATTTGAGTGACTATACGCGTGTCTAGGACAACATCCGGCGCGGCATCCCGGACAACACGCCTCACCTGACGTGGACGAGCCCAACGCGTCCCATCCATACTCACCCCAATGAGCTCGTGACGCCTAAGCGGATTGGCGAATGCGCTGATCGAATAACCAACCGGCGTGTCATTGCCCAGAACGAGTACACGCATATGACGCCCTTACCTCACAAAAGAGATGTTGCCTGCGTTGATACGCACTAAAACGGAATATCGTCCTCGGGGAAATCAGCTGGTTGTGACGTGGGGGCTGGCGCCGCATAGTCAGTCGCTGGCGCAGACTGATTCATGGGTGCTGGCGACGGTGCATAGCCATTGTTGTCCTGGCTCATATTACGACTATCGAGCATTTGCATTTCATTCGCTACGATTTCCGTTGAGTAACGGTCCTGGCCTGACTGATCTTGCCATTTGCGCGTACGCAAGGCTCCTTCAACGTAAACTTTGGATCCCTTCCTCAAATATTCAGCAGCAATTTCTGCCAGGCGATTGAAAAAGACAACGCGATGCCACTCGGTACGCTCCTGCATCTGTCCTGTATTTTTATCCTTCCAAGACTCCGAGGTTGCGATGCTGATATTGGTCACCGCACCACCCGAGGGTAGGACGCGGTGCTCGGGCTCATTGCCCAAGTTACCCACCAAAATTACTTTATTTATGCCGCGCGTAGCCATATCTCTTCTCCTGTGTCGCCCGAACCAAACAGAAACGCACCTGCGCCGGACGGTGTGGGGTTTGCTCCCTTGTTGACACTATACCAATCCCAGCGTTTCTCGGGGAGATCTATACTGCTCTTTATGCGGCGTTGGAGGTCTCCGGTGACGTCGAATGCGACACACCTAAGACAATCGCCCATAGCAAGGTCAGCAACGACATACCTAGCCATACACCGGTCGTTCCGGATAACTCCAGCAAGAGACCGCCCAGCAAACCGCCAAAAAACACCCCGATAAACTGCGATGAGGCAAAGACGCCCATCGCCGTACCACGTGACGACTCGGGTGCATAAATAGATGCGAGCGACGGCAACATTGCCTCCAACGCAGTAAATCCTGTGAAGAATAGCCATAGCCCAACCAGAGTAGCCACGAAACCGCCAATCGCCATAGCGACAAGACCGAGCAGCAGAACGGTCAAACTGATCAACAAGGTCTGGGTAGGTGCCTGGATGTAACGCCGGCCCTTAACCAAGAGGTAAATGCCTGGCACCGAAAATACCAGGGCACCGAGGTAGGCCAAAGCATGGTGCTCACGGGCGATACCTGCCTCGCTCTCAAGACCCGTGGGGACGACCACGAAGACCGCCATAAGTAAGAAGTGAAGAGCAAAAATACTGGCATACATCGTGTTCAAGGACTTGATGGACAAGACCTCCGCTAAACGGTTTCGCTGAAATCCAACCGCTGCATCGCGCGACGCCGCTGCTCGTCGATCCGGTTTGGGTAAAAAGCACACCACACCAATCCCCGCAGTCGCCAGTAGCGCCGTCACTGAAAAAACACCCTGCAGGCCGCCAAAATTAGCAAAGGTAGGACCTAAGACCAGCGCCAAACCAAAGGCAATGGCGATGCTCCCACCGATAATCGCACTGGCTTTGGCGCGCTGTTCTACGCGCGTATAGTCTGCCACCAGCGCCATGGTTGCCGAGGCTATTGCGCCTGCGCCCTGCAGAAAACGACCGGCAATGACACCCCAAATCGACGATGACAGCGCGGCCACTACACTGCCCAACATAAGTAGACTGAGACCAAATACGATGACCCAGCGCCGGTCAATACGGTCAGACAACCACCCCATTGGGATTTGAAGCGTCGACTGAGTCAACCCGTAGGCTCCGACCGCCAAGCCAAGCAAAAATGGCGTCGCGCCCGTCATGTCGGCGCTGTATACGGCGATTAACGGCAGTACCATGAACAATCCCAGCATACGCACCACATACAATGTGGCGAGCATAGAAACGGCGCGGGTTTCGGTGGGCGTAAAAGACGACACGTAAATATAAAGCCTTAAATAAAAATATAGGTTATCACGATCGCGACAAATCTCGGCGCTCACGGTCTAGAGGTCTCCGATCAGCGTATACTTAATCGTTTTGGTCAGTCGACGCTCGACACAGACAGAGTCAGTAGTATGGACACAATTCAGGTACGCGGCGCCCGCACCCACAATCTCAAAAACATCGATCTCGACATCCCACGCGACAAATTAGTGGTCATTACGGGCCTCTCTGGCTCAGGCAAGTCGTCGCTTGCGTTTGACACGCTTTATGCAGAGGGGCAGCGCCGCTACGTGGAGTCTTTGTCAACATACGCTCGGCAATTCCTATCCATGATGGAAAAGCCGGACATCGATCATATCGAGGGACTTTCACCTGCCATATCCATCGAGCAGAAGTCCACATCGCACAACCCCAGATCAACCGTTGGCACTATCACCGAGATTTACGACTACCTTCGCCTCTTATTTGCTCGCGTTGGTGATCCCCGGTGCCCAACTCATGGCATCACGCTCAAGGCTCAAACGATCAGTCAAATGGTCGATACGGTCATGGCTATGCCGGAAGGCGAGCGCCTCATGTTGTTGGCGCCACTGGTGAGAGACCGCAAAGGCGAGCACCTGCATGTCTTTGAGCAAGCACGCGCCGCAGGCTTTATTCGCGTCCGAGTCGACGGCATTGTCTGCGATCTTGACGATGTGCCTGAACTGGATAAGAAGAAGAAACACCGCATCGATGTGGTCGTTGACCGCTTCAAGGTGCGCGATGATCTAGCACTGAGATTGGCCGAGTCATTTGAGACAGCCCTCGAGCTCACTGACGGACTTGCCAGTGTCGCGCCAATGGACGGAAGCGAGAAAGAGACGTTGTTTTCTGCGCGCTACTCCTGCCCGCAGTGTGGCCATTCCATCGACGAGCTGGAACCGAAGTTATTTTCATTTAACAACCCAGCAGGCGCCTGCGATAGCTGTGACGGTCTGGGTATGACTCAATACTTTGACCAGCAGCGCGTAGTCGCACATCCAGAATCTAGCCTTGCGGCAGGTGCCATCCGTGGCTGGGATCGCCGCAACGTCTATTACTTTCATTTGTTGACCTCGCTTGCGACACACTACGGTTTCGACATCGACAAGCCTTTTGACGAGTTGGCCGAAGAGCACAAAAGCATTTTGCTGCACGGTAGCGGTGACGAAGAAATCGAGTTTGCCTACATCAATGATCGCGGCAGCGTGTTTAAGCGGCGCCACACCTTTGAGGGCATTCTCCCGAACATGGAGCGCAGGTACCGCGACACCGAATCCTCGGGCGTTCGAGATGAACTGTCGAAATACGTATCCACTGCGCCCTGTCATACCTGCAGCGGCACACGTTTGTGTGCAGATGCGCGAAGTGTGTACGTCGATGAGCGAACGCTACCGAGCATTACTGACATGCCGGTTGGCGATGCTTACGACTACTTTGAAGCGCTTCAGATGGAGGGTCGTAAGGGTGAGATTGCCGATAAGATCCTCAAAGAACTGCGGGCGCGATATCGCTTTCTCGTTGATGTCGGATTGAACTACCTGACATTAAATCGAAGTGCGGAGACACTATCGGGAGGGGAGGCTCAGCGCATCCGCCTCGCCTCGCAAATTGGTGCAGGGCTGGTCGGTGTCATGTATATCCTCGACGAACCATCAATTGGCCTGCACCAGCGTGATAATGAACGATTATTGCGGACGCTCACCCACTTAAGAGACATCGGCAATACGGTATTAGTAGTAGAGCACGACGAAGACGCCATTCGCGCCGCAGACCATGTCATTGATATTGGCCCTGGTGCTGGCATTCACGGCGGCAGGGTTGTTGCCGAGGGCACGATGCAGACCATTATGGATGCCAAGGGCTCACTGACAGGGGATTACCTGTCCGGACGCAAGGCCATAGCAGTTCCCAAAAAACGCCGAAAACCCGATGCCAGCAAGCAGTTGACGATTACCGGTGCTTCGGGAAATAACTTGCAGGGGGTCACCCTGACGCTTCCGGTCGGACTTCTCACCTGCGTAACGGGTGTGTCTGGCTCCGGGAAATCAACGCTGATTAATGGAACGCTTTACCCGCTGGCTGCCACCCAGCTCAATGGTGCAACGACGCTCCGAGCGGCAGCACATGACGAGTGCATCGGTCTCGATCGTTTTGATAAATGTATCGACATAGACCAGTCACCCATCGGTCGAACCCCCCGATCAAACCCCGCCACCTACACGGGCATTTTCACCCCGGTGCGAGAGTTGTTCGCAGGAACCCAGGAATCACGGTCTAGAGGCTATAAGCCCGGACGATTTAGTTTCAATGTCCGAGGGGGACGTTGTGAAGCCTGTCAAGGCGATGGCGTTACTAAGGTAGAGATGCATTTCCTACCGGATATCTACGTCCCCTGCGATGTCTGCAAAGGCAAGCGCTACAACCGAGAAACCCTAGAGATCAAATATAAGGGCAAGAACATCGCCGAAGTGCTCGATATGACGATTGAAGATGCTTTGGAGTTTTTCGAACCGGTGCCCACTAT
>ERZ802822.1729-NODE-1729-length-12932-cov-14.163205_pt1 | contig 12932 bp, 8 predicted proteins | sample MGYA00345649_ERZ802822 | MGnify/ENA primary metagenome ERZ802822 (study PRJEB30503, sample SAMEA104212359) | marine metagenome | biome: Westerlies Biome; feature: [SRF] surface water layer (ENVO:00010504) within the epipelagic zone...; material: water...
AAAGAGTAAGAGCGCACATCTCCATTGCGCTGGGCGTGGAATCCCTTTGTGAGGAGTGCCTTATGCTCTGCTTCCAGCTTCTTCAGCGGCGACTTTTTAAACAAACCAAACATCGTTCACCTCTTCTAACTCGGCTAGAAACATCAATACGCCGAAAACTACCACGCGGATTCGAGCTTTAAATCGTCTGGGGTCTTCAGATAAAAAAGACCCAGGTCCCAGGCGACTTCGAGATCTGAATCGATGGCACGGTAACGTCAGTCCCACACTTCGAGGTTGTCTGAGCGCACAATTCTGCGGGTTAAAGCTGTCGATAAGACGACGGACATGCCCGCATCACTCATGATGTCAGCTACGCCAACCTGCTCCTCTTGGGCTAACGCCGCAAAGATGTCCTGCACACGCTGCAGCAAATAAAATCGATGTGGCTGGGCAAGCGCCGTGATCGTCTCGCCCCGCAGCGTGAAATCAGCCGTACCCAAAGCCTCCGCGAGGCGGCCCACCGCGACCGCACCGGATTCGGGCTGATGCTTGGCGAGCCAGCTATTGATCAGATCTGCCGCAGCCAGCGTCTCGGGCACAAAATCCTCGGCCAGTATTTTCAGTACCGGTATGAGCGTCTCGGGTATCTCATCGTTTGCCAGAAAATCACTGCCGGCATTGAAGCATTCCGGCACATCTTGATCTTCACGATTCATTCGCTCTACCCACCGGTAAACAGCTGGCGCGCGCTGTTGCATGAGCCGCGCGGGATACGGGTCGCGCCCTAAATGCGCATACATTGGCGCGAGCAATCCGAAGTCACCAATGCAGGGCCGCCAGCCTAAAAGGTAGGGGTAATGTTCGAAATGCGTATTCAGCGCGTCGAGGTACTCGAGGTACAGATCCTCGACCACCGGCTGACTCTGCTCGGCCACACCAAAGATCATCGCCGCGTGGCGCATGCGATTCATCATCGCCTCGGTTTTCTCTTCACGCTCAGGCACATCGCGCTGCGAATGCAAAAAGTGATAACGCACAAATGCGAGGTTGTCGTCTGGGAAGTTCCAGCGGTAGTGCATGGCCGGTCGCAGAAGGCCGTCGGTGCCGATCACATCAAACAGGGCGCTGATCACTTGTTGGCGCGCACCCGGGGGCTGACAGGGCCGCCCATTCGCCGCCTCAAAGTGCTCAATGATGGCAGCCCCATCGCGAATCACTTCGCCCTCTGCTGTGACCAAAGTCGGGATGGTCGGCAGCTTGCTTTTCGGGAGGACCTCCGCCTTGAAGCTCTCGTGCCCCGTTGAGCGCTCTTCGAAGGGGATGCGGTTTTTGATGAGATAACTGCGCGCACGCCCCGAGTAAAGCGAGTGCGGCATGGCATAGAGGATGTGCGGCTTGTCCACGCTAGGGTTTTCGCCTCGAAAGGTAGGCCACTAAAAAGGGTAACAGGATGAGCAGGGTGAGAAGCCCCACCAGCAACGGGGTGCGCCACTGCTGATGCAGCGTATTGATCAACAACTGCTTGATATGACCATACCCCGCTGGCATATCCAGCACCTTGTTCTCACGTTGATAGCGCTCGTAGGCAGACAACATCTGCTGCAGGCGCGCGGGCTCTTCTTGCGCCAAGTCTCGAGACTCCCCGGGATCATTTTTGATATTAAACAGGCGCCACTCGCCATCACCCAACGGTTTGCGGTTCACGACAATTTTGTAATCGCCCTGAAATAGCGCGGCATTGCCCGCTAGCTCATAGCCCACCGCGTCATCAGGGCTGTATGCCCGCTCGGTGCTTCCCGACAGCACGGGGGACAGGTCGCGGCCAATGATGGATTCCACGGGACGACCACCGTGCCGACCGTCAGGAGACTTCACACCTGCCAAGGCGAGCACCGTCGGCGTGATGTCTGTGACAAAGGAAAAGGCATCGCTCAGCACACCCTGTCTGGGTAAAGCAGCGCCGGCAACAATCAGCGGCACCCGCATGCCGCCCTCCCCCGCATAAAACTTGTAGTAGGCCAGAGGGCTCACTGCCGCGCTGGCAAAGCTGGGACTGATGGTGTTGTAGCTACCTTTCAAACCGAGCATCTCGTAATCGTTGTTGTAGCCCAGCGCACTCATTTGTCGTGAAGTCATGAAATCATCTGGGTCAGCAGATCCCGACGCCTCGGCGCCGTTATCAGAGGTAAAGATGAAGATCGTATTGTCGAACTGACCCTGACTTTTCAGATAAGCAATCAACCGACCAATGTGGTGGTCCATCGCTTCGACCATACCCGCATAAACGGCCATCCGTTTGGCCTCATAGCGCTGCTGATCAGCATCGAGCGCCTGCCAATTTCCGGTGGTCGGCATACCGACCATCGCGACATCGGGCGGGATGACCCCAAGCGCTTCAGCACGACGCCGGCGCGCGTCACGGATCGCATCCCAACCCTCGTCATACTTACCCATGTACGGGTCAATAAAGGCCTGTGGCGCCTGCACGGGTATGTGCACCGCCTGAAAAGGGAGGTAGGCAAAGAAGGGGCGCCGGTCCTCAATTTGGCTATCAATAAACTCGATGGTTTTATCCACCAGGAACCGAGAAGAATAAAAATCCTCGGGCAGCTGATACGGCTCACCGTCTGCAAACCAGTTGGCGTTGTCATAGAGCGGGATATAAGGCCGCTGCTCCCAGTTGTCGGCGCCGGAATCGGCCAATGCGACCGTGCGCTCAAACCCCCGCTGGCTCGGCAGCAGGCCGGGCGCGCTACCTAGGTGCCACTTGCCCGCCATGTAGGTGTGATATCCCTCGTCTTCCAACAACGTTGCTACGGTCACCACGTTGTGACCGAGCACTCCCTGATAGTGCTCATAACGCCGCTGTTCAGGCGCCAGCATTTCAGGAATATTCGGCACACCCGCCAAGTGGGCATCGACTCCCGTCAGCAGCATGGCCCGCGCAGGCGCACAATTGGCAGCCGTGTGATAGTTGGTAAAGCTCACCCCCGCCGCGGCCAGTGCCGACAGGCTAGGTGTGCTGATCTCGCTGCCATAAGGCGCGATATCAGAGAAGCCCAAATCATCGGCGAGGATTAAAACGATGTTAGGTGGGGGCTGTGTCGACGCAGCATTGGCCTCACTGGACTCAGCGAGTGATTGCGCAGCCGCCGCGCTGACAAGCGCAGACCGCAGTGCGATTGAGAGCAGTGCGCAACAGAGAGTGAAGCGTTTCAAGCGCTCAACCTTGAGTGGCAAGGCGACGTGATGCGATCAGTAAAATCAGCGCCACAATGACCTCGGGCGCGATGAGGCCGGTCGCCAGCGCCGCATCATGGAGCAGCCAGGCCAGAATGCGTCCAACGGCAGTCAGCGAGAGCAAAATCATCGGCGGGTAGTACCAAATGGCGCGCCCGGTAGTGAGCCCCATCAGAATGCTCACGCCAAGCGTCAGGAAGAAAGCTGACATATCGCCGATTTGAGAGCTCAGGCCAACGCCAGTACTCAGTGCCAAACCAAATTCAGGCGCTACACCAGCCGGCGCCAGCAGCCAACGCAGGCCCGTAACGATAAAGAGCACGCCACATAGCAGCACAATCGCTTTAAGGGCGACGTTCACAGGCTTTATCCGCGGTTCGCGATGACTTGCATCATGCGGTGCGCCGTCTCGAGACCTGAATTTTGGTTTTGCCCGGTCACAAACCGTTGTTCGTCATCCACCACCACGTGCGTGGCAAACAAATCCCGGAAAGCCGTCTGGCTCTCAAACAGTGCTCCCGCTTTGCGCAACTCGGTCTCTGGGTGCAGGGGTGTTATTTCAATGCCGAGCTCCTTGACTTGCTTATCAGTGACGCCGGTCATGCGGCGCCCGGCGATCAAGGTGTTGCCCTCTTTATCTTTCGCATTGACGAGCCCGAGCACACCGTGACACACACCGCCAATTACCGCCGTGCGTTCCCCGTAATAGGCCTCGCTGACTTTGCTTGCCATGACCGGTGACTGCGCCAGATCATAAGCGGCTCCCCAACCCCCAGAGATGAAGACAATGTCGTACTGACTGATATCAACATCAGCAATGGCGAGCGAGTTGCGCACCTTGGTTTGAGCCACAGAGTCGTTGAGGTAGCGCTCGTCTTCAGGTGAGCGAATCACATAGGACAACGTCTGCGGGTCGATGGGTATCTGCCCGCCCTGAATACTGGCCATGTCCACATCCATACCCGCGTCCAGGAAGCTGTAGTAAGGATGCGTAAATTCAGAGGCCATCACCCCCGTCTCGGGGCCCTCGGTCTCTCCGGGAGCGGCCAGCACGCTGTGGCTGGTTGTAATGATCAGGGCTCTTTTACCGGGCAAATCAACCTGCGCGCCCTCGTAGTCGGGGTGCAGCCCCGCTGCGTGCAGAATCGTCGGTAGCGCGGTCGCCACAACGACAAGCAAGCTCAACAGAATGCCCAACCCGGCTAGCACCTTTTTCATGAGAACTCTCCTTTTAACTCAGCGACGCGATGCCATTAATAAATTGGCAGTATTTATGTCATATTATGCGGGTTCGTTAGCCCCTGCAACAGTGGCTCATTTGGTTCGCAGGCACAAAACAGACGTAACTTAGGCATAAAAAAGCCCGGCAGCTGCCGGGCTTATGCAACACCTAACCAGTGCGTTTAAACACGCTCGATAATAATCGCCGGCGCCATACCGCCCGCCGCACACATGGTAATCAGCGCGTAGCGGCCGTTCTGGCGCTCAAGCTCATCGAGCGCCGTGCCCACCAGAATCGAACCGGTCGCGCCGATGGGGTGGCCCAGTGCCATCGCACCACCATTGATGTTGACCTTCTCGCGATCCAAATCGAGTTTGCGAATAAACCGCTCAGCCACGACTGAGAACGCCTCGTTGATTTCCCAGACATCGATATCGTCTTTAGTCAGGCCAGCTTTCATCAGAACCTTCTCTGCCGCCGGTACCGGCGCGTTCAGCATCAGCGTGGGGCAATCGCCCATGTTGGCCGTGGCCACAATTCGCGCCCGCGGTGTCATGCCGCTCTTTTCCATATAGGCCTCTGAGGCCAGCAACAAAGCGGCGGCGCCGTCGACCACACCGGAGGAGTTGCCCGCATGGTGGATATGGTTGAACTCGGTGATCTCGGGGTACTTCTGCTGGATGAGTGCGCCGTAGGTGGTACCCGCTTCATCCACCGGCACGTCCCGCACTACGCTGAAGACGGTCTTCAGCTCTGTCAGTCCCTCTTTGGTAGTCTCAGGCCGGGGGAATTCCTCGTGATCGAGTGCGACGGTGCCATCGGGGTTTTTGACCGTGACCAGAGACTTGTCAAAGCGACCCTCGGCAATGGCCTGCGCGGCGCGCGCCTGACTGACCAGCGCGAGGTCATCCACCGCGTCGCGATCGATGCCCTCAAGGGTGGCAATAGCATCGGCACAGACACCCTGCTGTGACTGGGGGTGCATGGCGCGCAGCTCGAGGTTGCCCGAGTCGATCATGGGCGGCTGTGCAGGGTCTGCAATCTGGCCGTGATAGCTCATCATCTCGGTGCCACCTGCGATTACGAGGTCTTCCATGCCCGACATGATCTGCGCCGCGGCGAGGCTCACGGTGGTAATGCCCGAGCCACAGAAGCGGTCCAAGGTTACGCCAGAGGAGCGCACGTCGTAGCCGGCGTTGAGTGCCGCCATGCGGCCCAAATCGCCGCCCTGCTTGCCCGCTTGCGATGAGGTGCCCCAGATGATGTCGTCGACCTCGGCAGTATTGAGGTTATTCCGCTCGGCCATAGCGGCGAGCACGGTGGAGCCCAAGTAAGAGGGATGTAAGTGCGCGAGCGCGCCTTTTCCGACCTTGCCGATCCCGCGGGGGGTACGACACGCATCAACAATATAGGCATTACCCATGGTTTTTCTCCTGAAACATCTGGCTGTGACGCGCGTAGGCGCGCCTTTGCGTTATTAGTGACCGCTGAAGCAGTAAAAAGGACTGTGAACGCTACGTGGCACAGTAAAGAGGGTCAAGTCTCAGATACCAGCTTGCGGAGCGCGGTTTTGAGAATCTTGCCGATGTGACTCCGCGGCAGCTCATCCAACTGTTTAAGGGCCGAGATGCGCTGGGTTTTGCCCAGCTCGGCATTGGCGCGAGCGCAGACTGCAGGGAGATCCAGCGTCTTTCCTCCCGCCGCTACCACAAACCCCAGCGGCGTTTCGCCCCACTCCTTGGAGGGAATGCCAATCACGGCCGCATCCACTACTTCAGGCTGCTGCAGGAGCGCATCCTCCAGATCCCGCGGGTAAATGTTAAAGCCGCCTGAAATGATCATGTCTTTGGAGCGGCCAAGTAGCGTGACGAAGCCCTCGTCATCAACGCGGCCAATATCGCCCATGCGCTGCCAGCGCTCGCCGCTGTCGTCGTACCAGCTGGCCTCTTCGGTTTTTTCCGGCTGGTTCTGGTAGCCCGACATCATGGTGGTCGATCGTCCCACCAGCTCGCCAATCTCGCCCGCGGGTAGCCGATTCAGTTGCTCATCGATCGTAAAGACCTCGCTCCCGCCCCAGGGAATGCCCACAGTGTGCAGCTTGTCGGGGTTGGTGTCGGCGCGGAGCAGGCACACCACGCCGCCTTCGGTCATGGAGTAGATCTCGATCAGTGCACCCGGCATGCGGCGCACCACTTCTGCCTTGAGCTCCGCTGAGAACGGCGCGCTGGTGCAGTATTTGAGCGCCATGCTCGACAGGTCGTACTCATCAAACTGCGGGAAGTCCATCAACCGCTGGTACTGCACCGGCACCAGAATGGTGTGCGTTGCCCGATGCTGCTGAGCCAGCTCCAGCCACCGCGCGCAATCGAACTTGCGCATCACCACTGCGGTACCGCCATAGGCCACGGTGGCCACAAAAATGCCCAGCGTGGTGTTGGAGTACATCGGCGTCGACAGCAGCGTCACCTGATCCGGCAGACCTAGCCCGCTCTCTTCCCCGACCGCCATTTGATACCAGCGCATCTGGCGACTGTGCACGATGCCTTTTGGGGTGCCTGTCGTGCCGCTGGAATAAATAATGTTGTAGGGGTCTTGGGGGCCGGTCTCGACATCAAGAGGTGTCGCACCCTCATCGGCCATCCAATCGAACAAGAACGGCGCGCCATCACAGTCGTCCTGTGCATCCATCATCACGTGCTTGAGGGAAGGCAGCGCGACGCCACTGTCGGCGAGCTCCGCGCGCTTAATGTGATCGATAAACAGGTGCCCTGCGCCACTGTCGGTCATCATGGCGGCAAGTTGTTGTGGGGTTGCCGAGGTGGTTAGCGGTGCGGCACAGCCGCCCGCGGCAATGGCACCGAGATACACCAGCGCGTAGCGAATGGTGGTGGTGCCGAGTATGGAGACTGCTTGACCTTTTTGCAGGCCCTCGGCTTGAAGCTGCGCGGCAATACGATTCACCAGCGCGGCGGTCTCCGCCCAGGTCAGCTGCTCCTCGCCGTCATCGAGCGCAATACGATTTGGCTGGTTTGCGGCGTGAGCGTTGATGAGCCAGCCCAGTTCGCCATAAGGCTGCTTAAGGTATTGCAGGGTTTCAGCGGCGGGTGTTGAGGTATCGGGAGTCATAGCACGCTCGGTTTATATCCGCGGATTGGTTGCCAACCGCGTTGTATCACGAGCGTGTCTTGAGTGGGAGGTTTTAGGCGCTGGCGCGAGCGGGTTTCCGGTTGCGGCCGCCAGACTTTGCCGACTGTCCACCTTGACGTTTGTCTGCATGACTACCGCGATGCTTTTTGGCACCAGCCTTTGCCTTATTAGAGGGGCGCTTACCGCCGGTTTTATTTGGAGGGCGCTTACCGCTGGTTTTGTTGGAGGGCCGCTTACCACTGGATTTGACTGGCTTGGTCGGCAAACGATGCTCAGGCTCAAAACCCTCGATCTCTTCCCGCGGGATAGACTTTTTGATCAGCCTCTCGATTTTCTGAAGCTGGGACACTTCGTCTGCGCTCACTAGCGAGAGCGCAATGCCCGCCTCTCCCGCGCGACCTGTTCGCCCGATCCGGTGCACATAATCTTCCGCGACATGGGGTAGATCAAAGTTCACGACCCGGGGTAACTGCTGAATATCAATCCCCCGCGCAGCAATGTCGGTCGCCACTAATACTTGTAGTCGGCCATCCTTGAACTGCTTGAGCGAACGGGTGCGCGAGCCCTGTGTTTTGTCGCCATGAATCGAGTCGCTACTGATACCAGCCTTGGACAACTTACGCGATATCTTGTCAGCACCATGTTTGGTGCGAGAGAAGACCAGTACCTGGCCCCATCGCTCGCTGGTCACCAAGTGCTTCAACAGATCTGTTTTCCGCGTTTTGTCGACGGGGTATACAGTCTGATCGATACGGCTCACCGTGGTATTGGCCGGCGTGACCTGAATTTTTTGTGGCTGATGCAGGAACTCGCCTGCCAGAGACTCGATCTCGCGAGAGAACGTGGCGGAAAACATCAGCGTCTGGCGCTTTTTGGGCAACTCCGCGTGGATGCGGCGCATCGCGGGGATAAAGCCCATATCGAGCATCCTGTCGGCCTCATCCAGCACCCACATCCTCACGTGGTCGAGCCGCACCGCACCCTGCCCGAGCAAATCCAAGAGCCGACCAGGGGTGGCGACCAAAATATCGGTACCCCGCGCCAGATGGCGAATCTGCGGTCGGATGTTGACGCCGCCACACACCATTTGGCTATGCAGTTTGAGTCCCGCGCCGTAGCCGCGGATGCCATCAGCGATCTGCGCCGCGAGCTCGCGGGTAGGGGTCAAAATTAAACAACTGACGTCTTTGGGCCCCGGGCGCGCACCCCCCTTGAGCATATGAAGCACCGGTAGGGTAAAAGCAGCCGTTTTGCCCGTTCCGGTTTGCGCAGCGGCCATCAGATCGGAACCTGACAGCACCTGCGGAATAGCCTTGGCCTGAATCGGCGAGGGCGTGTCGTAACCCTTGGCCGTAATATTTTGTATGAGCTTGGCGTTCAGGCCCAGCTCGTTAAATGCGGTCATCGTGTGCTCTGTGTTAGGCATCGCGCTTAGGTGCAACGCGACACGAGGAGGGTGAGGGTGTTGCTACGCATTGCAACCCTCAGTGGATGGCGCGCAGTATGCGGGGGCAGGCCGACAATACAAGGTTTATTTCACCGCACTATCTACCAAAGCTATTTTTAGGATCGCGACGGTGTCGCCTCTGGCGTCATCGCCCCAAGACCTCGCCACATCAACAGCACCGCCAGCGGAAGGAATATCGCTCCGACCAAAGACAGGGAGGCTCCTACCGCCTGAGCGTCTGCGAAGATAAAGTCGTTAGCCAATGCCACACTGGCGGGCCCCAAAGCAAGGCCAATCAGATTCGTGCTCAGTACATAGCAGCCAGCCATTAAGCCCCGCATCTCGTTCGGGGAGGCACTTTGCAGGCCCGTGGCGAAAAGCGCCAAAGGAAACGTCACGAGATAGCTCGCACCCGTGATCAATACCAACGTCCAGATCAACGACTCAGCCAGACCAGCACCAACAAGCACGGGAATAAGCAGACTCGTGGACCAAATAGATGCGATGAGAGGAGCACGGGCAGGGTCCACGTAGTTTGCCAGCCACCGCGCCGCCACCGGGCCGCTCAGGACCCCCGCTGAACCTGCGATCAGGGCGATAGTTCCGTAGTAGCGGCCTGCTTCGACGATCTCTAGTCCGTGCTCTCGAATCAGCAAGCTCGGCACCCAGGCCTGCAAAGCGTAGAGCACCAAGACAATGAAAGGCGCACCCAGAAGATAGGCGCCAAATACGCCTCGGCGCGGCCAGACATAGTGTGCGATATCGTTCCAGCTGAGCGGCTCAACTGCCTCAGTCAGCCGCTGCGTACGGGGAGGCTCTTGCAGCAGAGGCAACAAAAACACCATCATTAGCCCCGGTAGCGACACCAATATGAAGGTAAGTTGCCAAGGTGCCAACGCACCGACCATGGGCAATTCAATAACGCCCAATCCACTGGCCCAACCCACCACTTCCGCACCTAAAATCAGTGACAAACCGGCGCCGAGATAAGGGCCCATTAGAAAGATGCTCACTGGCAGCGCGCGCTTATTCTCGGGAAAGTAATCGGCCAACAGCGACCACGAGGCCGGCGTCACACTCGCCTCACCCGCCCCAACACCCATGCGGGCGACACCGAGCTGCCAGAAGTTCTTGGCCAAGCCACAAGTCACACAGCTGATCGTCCAAACCAAAATCCCGATCACCAGAACACGAATACGGTTGGCGCGATCGACAATACGCCCCAATGGAATGCTCAGAATGACATAGGGCAAAACGAAGGCCAGGCCTTGGAGGAAGCTGACTTGAGAGTCGGACAGCGACAGGTCGGCGCGAATCGGATCAACCAGAAGATTAATGATCTGTCGATCGATAAACGAAAAGGTATACGTTGCCGTTAACAGCACCAGCGCCCACCAAGCCGCGCTGCTGCCAACGCGATCTTCATTCGTCACAAATCTCTCCTTCAACGTCCACTCTGAGCGTCAGCCACTGCGAGCGGCACAGAGAGTGAACACCGAGGTCAAAAAAAAGGGAAGGCGACAGCCTTCCCTTTTTTTGAAGCCCGCAGAAAGCGGCCTTTTTATTTTGAGCGGGCCGCTAAAGCGCGGCCATGCCTGATATTGGACCTCACGGCATCGCGGTATCCACCGTGACGCTCTTCACTGAGCCAGTGAAATGTGAATCACGGACATTCTCGAATGCGGCCACGACCTGCGTCGCGTCGTCTTTGCCCACATCCGCCGTCTCGTCACCAGAGAATACGGCGGGCGTGGTGCGCTCTACCCGTCCCTCGCTGACCTTCTCGCCATTGACATAGAGCGTCGCCAACCCACCTTTACCCGGGCCGCCGCCGTCATAGGCGAACTCCACCTTCACCTCGGCAGAACCGGCTGGCAGAGCTTCATCCGATGCGATGGTGTACTTCTCCAGCCCGAACCAGTTGTAAGTGTAGGCAGGCTTGCCGCCGTCCATGTATAGCGCCCAACCGCCAAACTTGCCGCCCTGAGTCAGGATAATGCCGCGGTCGTTACCGACGAGCTCGACATTCGCAGTGACTGTCTTGGAACGGTTCTTGATGTTGATGAACGTGTTCTCAAGCATGCCGTCCATGCCATCGGCCAGCGTCAGGCTGGTGCGGCCACCCATCAGGTCGGGTCGCCCTGCCTGCGCGGGATCAAACCGCTCATAGCGACGATCATCAAGCGGGTAGACGTTATTGGCGATAGCCTCGCGATCAAATATCGCCTGCAGCTCCGCCAGTTTTTCGGGGTTCTCCGCTGCCAGGTCATTGGCCAGACTGAAGTCTACGGTGGTGTCGTAGAGCTCCCAGATATCTTCCTGCAAGGTGCGGATGGGATTCGGATGCCAAGGTATACCGTGCACCACGCGGGCCAGCCAGCCCTCGTGATAGATCGCCCGGTTACCAAACATCTCAAAGTACTGGGTGGTATGACGCTCCGCTGCGTCGGCGTCATCTGTGGCATACAGCAAGCTCACGCCATCCATCGGCAGCTGCGGGATGCCGTTGATCGTGTCGGGCATCGGCAGGCCCGTTGCTTCCAGCACCGTGGGGCCGATGTCGTTCACGTGCGACCACTGGCTACGCACCTCGCCACGTGATTTAAACCCATTGGGCCAGTGCATGACCATGCCGTTGCGCGTACCGCCGTAATCACCAGCGACCTGCTTGGTCCATTTAAAGGGCGTGTCGGTCGCCACTGTCCAGCCCGCGGACATATGTGGGAACGAGTCGGGACCACCCCAGTCATCGGCGATCGCGAGCATGCTCTCAACGGTCTCAACGCCGAAAATACCGTTGAGACTAAGCATCTCGTTGAAGGTACCGATCAAGCCGCCTTCCGCGCTGGAACCGTTGTCGCCCATGATGTAAACGAACAGGGTGTTATCCAGCTCACCAAGATCGTCGATGGCATCCACCAATCGACCGATCTCGACATCGGTGTGCTCCATGAAACCGGAAAAGGTTTCCATTTGCAGTTCGAACAGTTGCTGCTCTTGTTCAGTCAGCTCGTCCCAATCCTTGATTTCATCGGGCTTGCCAGCGAGCTCAGTGCCTTCGGGCACGATGCCCATGGCCTTCTGCCGAGCCAGTGTTTCTTCACGCAGTGCGTCCCAGCCGTCAGCAAAGCGGCCCTTGTACTTATCCCGCCACTCCACGGGAACATGATGCGGCGCATGCACGGCTCCCGGTGCGTAGTAGATGAAGAAAGGTTTATCGGGTGTCACGGCCTGCTGGAAACGCACCCAGGAGACCGCTTGGTTGGTCATATCAGTCGTAAAGTGATAATCGGGGTCGTCCTCACGCTCAAGCTTGGTCACGCCGTCGAAAATGACCGGATCCCACTGATTTGTCTCACCGGCAATAAAGCCGTAGAACTTGTCAAAGCCCGAGTTAGTGGGCCAACGGAAGAAAGGACCGGAGACTGAGGTCTCCCAGGGTGCGGTTTCATGCCACTTACCGAATGCCGCCGTGCTGAAGCCATTTTGGCGGAGGATTTCGGCGTAGTACTTGGCGTTGTCGGGGCGCCGGCCCTGATTACCCGAGAAACCGGTCGCGATCTCCATCACGGAACCCACGTTGACCCTGTGGTGATTGCGCCCGGCGAGCAGGGAAGCCCGGGTGGGCGAGCACAGCGCTGTGGTGTGGAACTGGTTAAAGCGCAGGCCGTTTTCTGCCAGCTGAGAAAAGGTCGGCGTCTCGATCGCGCCACCGAAGGGCTCTGTGGCACCAAAGCCAATGTCGTCGATCAATACGATGACCACATTGGGCGCGCCTTCAGGAGGCGTAATATCAAACGGCGGCGGCGGCGTCACATTACGCGCATCCAGCTCCGTGATAGGTGCGGCTACCGGTGGCTGGATGGGCAACGATGTGCGATCCAACGCATCGCC
>ERZ802822.1730-NODE-1730-length-12931-cov-5.570328_pt1 | contig 12931 bp, 14 predicted proteins | sample MGYA00345649_ERZ802822 | MGnify/ENA primary metagenome ERZ802822 (study PRJEB30503, sample SAMEA104212359) | marine metagenome | biome: Westerlies Biome; feature: [SRF] surface water layer (ENVO:00010504) within the epipelagic zone...; material: water...
ATTTGCACTAAAACCTTACTCAAATAGTTCTGGATAATTCAGCTTTACTAAATCAAAATTGATCCTAAATTTTGCTCCATAGTCGTTTAGCCTTAATTCATCTCCTGCAGAAACAATCTCTCTACCAAAAAGCCAGCCCAGGCGGCCAGAATCTAAGTTCCCTCTTTCAAAGGGCATTTCTCCAAAATAATCAATTAAGCATTTTAGAAAAACTAAATCTGCTTTCCTATATATTGCAGGAGAGTCTGCCCTTCGCTGACGAGAAACTATTACTGGAGGCTTTTTCTTTTGGTGCCTAACGGTAAACTGAAAATCAGTTCCTGCAAGGCGCCCCGGAAATTGCCGATGTTTCAACATGGGCCCACAAAGCAACATGAAAACAGCATGAAGTCCTTTGCAGTTAGCATGACATCCGCTCCAAGCGAACTTACTTGTATTTACCACCCATTGTGGGTTCCATTGTGATCTCGCCAGTGTCAACCGGCTCAACGGGTTGGGCACATGCTGCAAGACCGGCAACCAAACCGAAAACAACAATCAATTTACACTTGTTTAACATTTTAAACTCCTAAGTTATCCAGAAACCGTGATGGCTTATCTTTAGACTATGCGGTCACAGATTCAAAAAGTGAATACGTTTCCGACTGTACCACTAACATACCTAAAAATTTAGATAAATGAAATTCTGTAATTTTACTGTAATTAAAATTAACCAAATGCGATGGAATAAATGACTGATATATAACAATTTTGCAAGGGCAAAAGGGCCGTGCTTCCATTCGGCCAACCTTCAATAGGACAATTGTGCTACAGCAGCCTCAGCCTCGCTTGGTTTAGCCAACGAAATTGCAGGCGACCATCACTCAACAAAGCTCTTATATCATCCTCAACGCGCTGTCTCGGTAACGCGCCCTGCACTTGGCCCCCGGCACGTACCAAAAGCCCATGCTCACACTCTACAACGCGCACAACCGGGGCGAACCCACGTAAGTTCTTTAAGCGCCGCCACAAATCTTGGCGGATTTGCTGGGCTAAATATAATTTGCGCGCCTTGGGCAGCGTAATCTCGACACAGACATCAAAGCGGACCGGCAACCGACGGGCCAAAGTCACACCCTGCGCATCCCACAAAATGTGCCATCGAGACTTTGCCATTACACCCCCCTACAACGGGATATTATCATGTTTCTTCCAAGGGTTGGTCAGTTTTTTACCCCGTAATGCGGCAAAGGCCCGCGATATCCGCATACGCGTGTTACGCGGTTGGATCACCTCATCGATAAAGCCGCGCTCAGCTGCAACAAACGGATTGGCAAACCGGGTTTCATAGTCAAGCGTATGTTGGGCAATTTTTTCGCTGTCCCCCAGATCGGCACGGTGGATAATCTCGGTCGCACCCTTGGCTCCCATCACGGCAATCTCGGCCGTGGGCCAAGCATAGTTAAAATCTCCTCGAAGATGTTTTGAGGCCATTACATCATAGGCGCCCCCATAAGCCTTGCGGGTAATCAAGGTTACTTTTGGCACCGTTGCCTCGCCATACGCAAACAGCAGCTTTGCACCATGTTTTATCACGCCGCCAAATTCTTGCGACGTGCCGGGCAGAAAGCCCGGCACATCCACCAAGGTCAGAATAGGGATTTCAAACGCGTCACAAAACCGTACAAATCGCGCGGCTTTGCGCGAACTGTCAATATCAAGACAGCCCGCCAAAACCATAGGTTGATTGGCCACAACGCCAATTGTCTGTCCTTCAAGGCGCATAAAGCCAGTAATAATATTGCGCGCAAACTCTTCCTGAATTTCAAAAAAATCACTCTCATCGGCCAGTTTTAAGATGAGTTCTTTGATATCATAGGGCGTGTTTGTGTTATCTGGAATAAGCGTATCAAGCGACGGCTCGACCCGCGCGGGTTCATCAAAGAAAGGCCGCACCGGGGGTTTTTCGCGATTATTCAGTGGTAAGAAATCCACCAGACGCCGAACTTCAACCAACGCCTCAACATCATTCTCAAACGCACCATCAGCCACTGATGACTTTTTCGTATGGGTCAAAGCCCCCCCAAGCTCTTCTGCCGTGACCACTTGGTTGGTGACGGTTTTCACAACATCCGGGCCGGTTACAAACATATAAGAGCTGTCTTTAACCATAAAAATAAAATCTGTCATCGCTGGCGAATAGACAGCGCCTCCGGCACAAGGACCCATGACCAAACTTATCTGCGGCACAACGCCCGAGGCCAGTATATTACGTTGAAAAACTTCGGCATAACCCGCGAGGCTAGCAACGCCCTCTTGAATACGGGCCCCGCCAGAGTCATTGATACCGATCACAGGCGCGCCGTTCTGCATCGCCATATCCATAATTTTACAGATTTTTTGCGCATGTGTTTCGGACAACGATCCACCAAAAACGGTAAAATCTTGTGAAAACACATAGACCATACGTCCGTTTATTGTGCCCCAGCCGGTGACCACTCCATCCCCCGCAGGACGGTCGTCTGCCATGCCAAAATCGGTACACCGGTGCGCCACGAACATGTCAAATTCTTCAAAACTGGCTTCATCTAGCAATAATTCAACCCGTTCACGTGCGGTGAGCTTTCCCTTGGCGTGCTGGCTGTCTATCCGCCGCTGTCCCCCACCGAGACGGGCTTTTTCGCGTCGATTTTCTAATTCACGCAGGACATCAATCATGGCCATTCCCTTTTTAATTGTGCGCAATCTATCAACAAAAACACGGAAGGCAATAAGTTCGGCCAGCCCACTGCCGTTGATTTCTCAACCTATGGTTAAATTATCATGGACAAAAGCGTTTAAACTTCATATCCAAACATATGAGAATTTTCGCGCCGGCCCGATTTTTGGACCAAAGCACACAACCACATATCGCCACTTTGATCGCCCTCGCCAGCATCTCGGCGTTAGCGATGAATATTTTTCTGCCCAGTCTGCCCAGCATGGCAGCTTATTACAACACCACACCCAGTATGATGAGCCTATCAGTCGCAATCTACCTAGGGGCAAGCGCATTATTACAGCTGTTCAGCGGACCTATATCTGATCGCATCGGTCGCCGTCCGGTTATCCTAATCAGTTTGATTTTATTCATAATTGCCTCTTTGGCGACGATCTGGGCACCCAATGCCGAAACTTTTCTCGCATTACGCTTTGTGCAAGCCTTTGCCGCGACAACTATGGTCCTGTCGCGGGCCGTGGTTCGCGATACTGTGGGCAAAGAAGCCGCGGCCTCTAAGATCGCTTATGTTACGATGGGCATGGCCGTGGCGCCAATGATTGGCCCAGGTATTGGCGGTTACCTAGATAAATACTTTGGATGGCAGGCAATATTTGTGTTATTAGCCGGTCTCGGAATATGTATCTTTATCCTTACCTGGTTTGATTTGGGAGAAACGGCGCCAAAGAATAAAACCTCTTTTTCACAACAGGTCATTGAATACAAACAACTATTAAAATCCCAAAGATTTTGGGGCTATTGTCTTGCCTCGGCTTTGGGCTCAGGCTCATTTTTCATTTACCTCGGGGGGGGACCCTTTGTAGGCACCGAGATATTTGGTCTTACACCTGAACAACTCGGACTTTATTTTGGCGCGCCTGCCATGGGTTATTTCGCTGGTAATTACATGTCGGGACGTTGGTCTCAAAAGTTTGGGATCGACGCCATGGTGTTTAGCGGCCTTGGATTCACCAGTCTGGGATCTGCCTTGTCGTTGATCATCAGTTATGTAGGGTATGGCTCAAGCCTTAGTTTTTTTGGATTTATGTGTTTTGTTGGGTTTGGCAACGGTATGACCATTCCAAATGCAACCGCCGGCATGCTCTCTGCCCGGCCAAACCTGGCTGGAACAGCCTCTGGCATCGGCAGCGCTATCATGATCGGTGGCGGTGCGGCATTATCGGCGCTGGCAGGCGCGATGGTGTCAATTGACTCAGGCGAAATTCCTCTGTTGTGGTTGATGGAGTGTTCGGCTGTATCGGGTATCCTGATCATGCTGCCGGTGCGTGCGCGCCAACGAAAGCTGGCCAGAAAAACGCTGGACGTTCCCCGTTTTTCTCCCGTTAAACAGAACGACTTCAACTAGTATACTTGCTGCAAACCCATATATGCGTTTCCATCCGTTAACGATCCGTAGGGCGCCGAACGCTACCGCTGGGCAGTGTTCTTGCGAGGCGATATCCACGGGCGGTCGTTTGCTCTGGGTAACGGTGTTTTGCCCAGTATATGATCGCTGGCCTTTTCTCCCACCATGATCGATGGTCCGTTAAGGTTGCCGTTTGGAATCTGCGGAAATACGCTGCTGTCAGCCAATCGCAAATTATCGACCCCTATGACCCGCGCTTCTGGATCCACCACAGCCAATGGATCATCTGGCGCGCCCATCCGGCACGTGCCGCACGGATGATAGGCGCTTTCCACATGGTCCGCAATAAACCCGTCCAAGTCACGGTCGCTTTGCAATGCCGTCCCCGGTTGAATTTCGTGTTTCACAAAGGGCTTGAACGCGTCTTGTGCAAAAATCTCTCGGGTGAGCCTTATACAGGTGCGAAACTGCTGCCAATCGCTGGCCTGAGACATATAATTAAACAGGATTTTAGGCGCGGCAGCCGGATCGGATGAACGCAAGCTTACCGCACCCCTCGAGCCACTGCGCATCGGGCCGACGTGGGCTTGAAACCCATGTCCCGCGGCGGCTGCCTGCCCGTCATACCGGACTGCCAAAGGCAGAAAGTGATACTGAATATCGGGATAGGCCATCCCAGCGCGCGACCGGATAAAGGCGGCACTTTCAAACTGATTTGAGGCGCCCGGTCCACGCCGCCCAAACAGCCAATTGGCGCCTACCCAAGCCTTGCCCAACAGATTCCAATATTTGTACAGACTGACCGGCTGACTGGCAGCCATTTGGATATACAGTTCAAGATGATCTTGTAGGTTCTGCCCCACACCAGCCCGGTCGGCCACAACCGTGATATTATGCTCGACCAAATGCTGTGCCGGACCGATCCCCGACAGCATCAGCAATTTAGGAGAATTTATTGAAGACGCAGAAACAATTACTTCGCGTCGGGCAGTGATGCGCATAGATTGACCACCACGCCGCACTTGAACTCCCACCGCGCGCCCCTCTTCGATAATCACCTTCTCCGCCAGAGCACGGATCATTTCACAATTGGGTCGCTTTAGGGCAGGCTTGAGATAGGCATTCGCCGCCGACCAGCGTTGACCTTTATAAGTGGTCTGTTCCATCGGGCCAAAACCCTCTTGTTTTTCACCGTTATAGTCATCGGTCAGCTCATACCCCGCCTGTTGCCCAGCTTTGACAAAAGCCTGTGTGAGAGGATTTTCTCGGGTGCCACGGGTGACGTGTAACAGCCCGTCAGTACCGCGCCAATTCGCATCACCACCTTGGCCGCGACTGTTCCAACACTCCATACGTTTGTAATAAGGCAGCACATCGGCATAGGCCCAACCGCTTGCCCCCATATCCGACCATGTATCAAAATCCTTTGCATGGCCCCGCACATAGACCATGCCATTAATCGACGACGAGCCACCAATCACTTTGCCACGCGGACAGGCAAGACGGCGCCCGCCAAGATGCGGCTCTGGTTCGGACTTAAACCCCCAGTCATACCGCGCCATATTCATCGGGTAACTCAACGCACCCGGCATCTGGATCAACGGCCCTGCGTCGGTACCGCCAAATTCAATCACCAACACGCTGGCGCCAGTCGCACTCAACCGGTAAGCCATCGCACACCCGGCACTGCCGGCCCCGATTATTACAAAATCAGCTTCCACTTTATCCCCCAAAGCCACCTTCTAGAACGGTGCCTCTAAATCGCCCATGCGGACATAGACGGATTTCATTTGCGAATAATGCGCAATCGCTGCCTTGGAGTTTTCGCGCCCCACTCCCGAATGTTTGATGCCACCAAACGGGGCCTCAACGGGTGCATCATTATACGAATTGATAAAACAGCTACCGGCCTCCAATCCCGCAATCACCCGGTGCGCCCGGCTGATATCGCGGGTAAAAACCCCTGCCGAAAGACCAAATTCGCTGGCATTTGCGCGGCAGATCACATCGGCCTCGTCCTCAAAATCAAGCACCGACATCACCGGTCCGAATATTTCCTCTTGGGCAATCGTCATGCGATCTGTCACATCGGCAAACACAGTCGGTTCCAGATAAAAGCCGTCGCCGGCCAGCCGAGTTCCACCATAGACCAGTCGCGCGCCCTCTTCCTTGCCTTTGGCGATATAGGATTGTGCAATATCCATTTGCCGTTGGCTGACCATCGGCCCAAAATTTGTCCTCTCATCCAGCGGGTCACCAATCACGGCTTGCTTCAGTCGTTCGACCAACCGCGTTAGAAACGCCTGCTTGATATCTTTGTGTACAAACACCCGGGTGCCGTTTGAACAAATCTGACCCGAAGAATAGAAATTTGCCAGTATCGCACCACCAACTGCATTTTCAACGTCGGCATCGTCAAAAATAATCAACGGTGATTTGCCACCCAACTCCATGGTGACATGTTTGACGTCAGCGGCCGCGGCGGCATAGACCTTGCGACCCGTAGGCACTGATCCGGTCAAAGACACCTTGGCCACCCGCTCATCACCCACCAGCGACGCCCCCACATCACCCTGCCCCTGAATGACGTTAAAAACCCCGTCAGGCAGACCGGCGTGTGACAGAATTTCAGCGATTTTCAAAGCACATACCGGTGTTGTCTCTGATGGTTTGAACACCATTGTATTGCCGCATGCCAGCGCAGGGGCTGCTTTCCAACAGGCGATTTGAGTGGGATAATTCCATGCTCCAATTCCGACACAGACCCCCAGCGCCTCGCGGATAGTATAGACCCAATCCTCGCCCAGCTGGATATGCTCGCCGGTAAGACTACCCGCAAGGCCGCCAAAATATATCAACGCATCCGCGCCGCTGGTCGCATCCGCACAGAGCGTCTCGGACAAGGGCTTGCCAGTGTCATACGTCTCAAGCACCGACAGGGCGTGGTTTTGGGCTCGGATCATATCAGCTGCCCGGCGCAGAATACGCCCGCGTTGGGTGCCACTGGTGGCCGCCCAGGCTTTTTGGGCCTGTTTTGCACTGGCCAAAGCCTCTTCGACAATGGCAGGTGTCGCCGCATGTAGCTGGCCCAACGGCTGTCCGTTGGCAGGATAGATCAGCTCAAGCACCGGGCCGTTAGTATCGTCCACATAGCGACCATTGATAAAATGGCTGGCCGCGGGCTGAATGAAAGTCATCGCTTATTCCTTAATTTGAGTAGAGTAGGCCCTGGGGTACATATCTCACGTCCTCTTCGGAACGCGTTTTTTGGCCTCTAAGGCGTTGAGGTCCATATGATTGCGCATATAGCGCTCTGAGGCTGTTTGCAGCGGTTGATAATCCCAAGGGTAATAGCCCCCCTCGCGCAGCGCTTCATAGATCACCCAGCGACGGGCCTGGCTCTCACGGATCTCAGCGTCAAACCGATCCAAATCCCACAGCGCATGGGATTGGTCGCGCAAATCCTGCAAAATCTTTGCATACTGCGGGTTAGACGCCAGATTGCACAGCTCATGCGGGTCGGTCTCAAGATTAAACAGCTGCTCCGGATCCAGCGCACAGCGGATGTATTTCCACCACCCCGAACACAGGCTGACAAGCGGCGCATAAGACGCCTCTGCTGCATATTCCATCGCCACGGCTTGACGGCGCGCTCCACCCGAAGCAAGGGGCACCAAGCTCTCACCATGGGTCCAAGGCATGACCTCAGCCATACTGATACCCGCCAAATTGCACAGCGTCGGGCAGATATCGATGGTCGAAACCGGCGCGGTGACAACACCCGGTGCCATTTCAGGAGCCGCGATCATCAAAGGCACCCGCGCCGCACCCTCAAAGAACGACATTTTGAACCACAGCCCACGTTCCCCAAGCATATCGCCATGATCTGATACAAACAGGATCGTCGCCTCTTGCCCAGTCATCTCAAGGACGTCCAAAATCCCACCGATCTTGTCATCAAGATAGCTGATATTGGCAAAATACGCCCGCCGCGAGGCTTTGATCTGCGCCTCGGAAATCTCGTAGGACCGCCAGTCATTGGCGTCGAAAATACGCTTTGAGTGAGCATCTTGATCTGCGTAAGGAATGGACGGCACCTGCGGCAGCAGGTGATCGCAATCCTCATAAAGGTCCCAATATTTTTTACGTGCCACATAGGGATCATGCGGGTGGGTAAAGCTGACCGTCAGGCACCACGGCCGCACATCCTCTTCGCGCGCCAGATCATAGAGCTTGCGTTTGGCATGATAGGCAACATCATCGTCATATTCCAGCTGGTTAGAGGTTTCGCCAATACCAGCGCCGGTGACGCTGCCAAGGTTGTGATACCACCATTCAATCCGTTCACCAGGCCTACGATAATCGGGGGTCCAGCCAAAATCGGCCGGATAGATATCGGTGGTCAACCGCTCTTCGAAGCCATGCAACTGGTCGGGGCCGACAAAATGCATCTTTCCGGTCAGGCACGTCTGGTATCCACCACGGCGCAGGTGATGGGCATAGGTCGGGATTGACGAAGTGAACTCGGCTGCATTGTCATAAACCCGCGTAGCGCTGGGCAATTGACCGGACATAAAACTCGCCCGCCCCGGCGCACATAGCGGCGAGGCGGTATAGGCACGCTTAAACCGCGTTGATCGGGCCGCAAGACGTTTTAGGTTTGGCGCATGCAACCAGTCAGCCGGCCCATCGGGAAACAAGGTGCCGTTAAGTTGATCAACCATGAAAATCAGGATATTGCGCTTCATCGTGGCGACCCCTGCGCCAATTCCAAGGCCACGGCCCGCATCACGTGTTTGATCGCCCTCTCAGGGTCGGCCAAGGTTTGTCCAAGGCTTTGGCGCAGATAAAGCCCGTCGATCATACCTGCCAGTTGCTCGGCCACATCCACCGACCGCGACCCCACCAGAGGGCGCAGTGCAAAGATCAGGTTTGACTGCAACCGCCGCTGGTAGATACCAAGCAGATGTCGGGCCTGTTGTGAGCTTTGTGCCAGAACATAAAAATTAAGCCATGCGGCGATGACATCGCGTTGAAAATGACTGGGCGCAAAACTGGCGCGGACGATGGCCCCAATGCGGTCTTGCGGCGTGCACGCCATCGACAGTGCCCCACGCACCTCGGCGGCGTATAGTGCCAATGTATGACGCATCGCGGCCAAAAAAATCTGATCTTTTCCGCCAAAATAATGATGGGCCAACCCGCTGGACATACCGGCGCGCTTGGCGATCTGGCTGACCGTAACATCAAGTGTGCCCGCCTCGCCAATTTCGGCGATCGTTGCCTTGACCAATGCCGCGCGGCGGATCGGTTCCATCCCAACTTTTGGCATTTTAACTCCTTTTTACAGTCACCTATAGTCTAGATGTTTTTTGATTGATCCGTCAATCAATAAAAATTACTTAAAATAACACAACTTTCCGTCGAGCAACCGCATACCGGCAAACCGTCATTCATCATCAATCTGCAACCAAACAAGCCGGTAGAGCAATATTGCAAATGATCCCGCCGCCGCAATCACAAACGGCATTCTCAAAGCCAGCGCCCGGCCTAAGTCCGGTTCGGCCATGACCGCAATCGCACCGGATGCCAGCGCCCCGAAGGGAAGCAAACCCCACCCAAAAAAAACGGTATATGCTGTTGACCCGCCCCAGCAACGCATCGGGAATAAAGCGCTGGCGGTACGACACAGTCACCACATTCCACAACAGTGCCGCAAACATTTCCAAAAACAGTGCCAATGCCACGATCAGCACAGAAGGCACAAGCGCCAGCAGCGCATTGCTCACAGCCCAGACCAGAAGCGCGCAGTGCAAAGCGCTTCGGCGCCCTAACAAGACAGCTATTTTCGGACAGATCAGCCCCCCAACCACGCCTCCCGCCGCACCGGCGATCAACAACAGTCCGTGTTGGGTCACGCTAAGACCCAGCACCTCTTGTGAATACAACACCAAAATTGTCACCACCAACATCCCCAGTGCGTTCATCACCCCCAGCATCAGTGCCAGTTGTAAAATGACCCGATGGGACCGTATCCATACCATGCCCTCGACCGCCTCGCGCCAGACCGAACGCCGGATCACCGCCGGTCGGGATGGAATTGCGATGAAAAACACCATTCCGGCCGCCAAGGCAAAACTCAACGTATCCAGTACAAACGGTGCAGGCACAGCCCAAGCGATTAAAAATCCGGCCAGCGGCGGGCCGATGAAAGCCCCCATTATCTGTTCGATGCTCCACAATTGACCATTTGCGCGTTCCAGATCGGACTTGGCCACAACAGAGGGTAAAACGGTTTGAGCCGCATTGTCGCGGACCACTTCAGCCAGTCCAAGCAAAAATGCCAGCCCTGAAACCATCAATATCGCAGTAAATGCCGCTCCTGCCGGCGCCGGCTGCGGGATCGTCAGCGCGCAGACCACCAACCCGGCGGTCAAGATCATTCGCAGGATATCCGCGCCAACCATCAGATGTTTGCGGTCATAGCGATCGGTTATCACGCCAGCAGGAATTGAGCATAGGAACCACGGCAGACGGGTGGCAAAAGCCACGGTGGCAATCAGCATCGGGTCGCGGGTTATCAGACTGGCCAGCCATGGCAGCGCCAATGCCGACACCCCATCCCCAAGGTTCGACACAGCAGAGGCCGAAAACAACAATCGATAATTTTTATTGGTGAAAAATAAAGTCATAAAAATTCCAGTTTAAAAATAAAGTATAGCCTCCTAAACTTTGGTTGCGGGCACCGGCGGCGTGCGTAGACGACGCTGCAATGTTGCCTCACGCCAGCTGATAAACGTCACTGATGCCAGAATAATCACCCCGCCAAGCACCACAAACGGATCAATCGCCTCGCCAAAGACAACCACACCCAAAGTAGCCGCCCAAACCAGTTGCAAGAACGTAACGGGCTGCGTGATCGAAATAGAGGCGGCCTTAAAAGCCAACGTCATTGTGTAATGACCCAAAGTGGCAATACAGGCAACGAGGAATAAAATCATCAAATCAGATCCGCTGGGCGGCACCCAAACCACCAGCGCCATGGGCAACAACGCGATGGTTACGATGACCGACAATAAGACAACCACCAGTCCGGCTGGAATCTCGTCGGTCAATCGCTTGGCCAAGAGATACGAGCCACCAAAAAACAACGTGGCCAGCACCATAGCCATGTGCCCGGTACCGATTTCGCGAAAGCCAGGACGCAGGATAATCATGACCCCGAACAAAGCAAATGCAATCGCTGCCAAACGGCGCAGCGCCAAACGCTCTCCTAAGAATAATGCCGCCCCGACAGTGACATAAATCGGCGCCATATAATTCATAGCCGTTACATCGGCGATCGGGATACGGGCCATGGCGAAAAACCACAGCGCCACGGCACCTGAATGCAAAACGCCACGCCAGATCGACAAGTGTAATTGGTGTCTCTGCAAATGCAGCCCCTCGCGGAACGGCAGCATCGGCACCAACAAGACAAGCCCCAGAGCGTAGCGTAGAAAAGCCGCTTGAGGCGCGGGCATTGTGGGACCAAGATATTTCACCAACCCAGTGACCATCACAAACAGAACCCCGGTGAAGACCATCCAGGCAATACCAACCCCGGGCCGCGATGATGAAGGTTCAGACATTCGGTGATAAACGCTTATATTTGAACAACAGGCAAGAGCTGATCAGTTAAAAAACAGATGTATCGCAATCGCCCACATAAGCGCCCCAACGCACGCATCGAGGATCCGCCAAGCCACCGGTTGGGAAAACACCGGCGCCAGCAACCGCGCACCAAAGCCGAGCGCGTAGAAAAATACAAAACTCGCGCTGACAGCCCCCACCCCAAAAATAAAGCGGTCGTCGTGTTGGGCCGCAATCGACCCCAGCAGAACCACTGTATCAAGGTAAACGTGCGGATTGAGCCAAGTCAACGCAAGGCAGGTCAGAACCGACGCCAGCAATGTGCTGGATGCGCCAGCAGCCTGCAGGCTTGTGCCCCCACGCCACGCGGACAAAAAGCTCTTGCATCCATACACAGACAAAAAGCACGCACCAGCCAGTCGCATGACGATTTCCAGACTTGGCACAGCATCTAATAGAGAGCCAAAACCAAGGATGCCTGCTGCAATAAGCACCGCATCACTGACAGCGCACAGAGTACATATGATAAAAATGTGCTCTCGCCGCAGCCCCGATTTGAGCACAAAAGCATTTTGTGCCCCAATCGCCATGATCAGCGATAAGCCCAAGCTAAACCCAGAAATAAAATTGGCCAAACGACATCCTTAACACGCGCAAAATCCGAAACTACCATACGGACCTCTTGCTCTCAAGGATCGGATACACAGCAGAGCATGACCTGCACCGTCAAACAAAATTGCCAAGTCTGTCCCGTTACAGGCTCCCGACCCCTGTTCCGAAAAAACAAAACGTGACAGTCATCAAAGCACGTACTTTGAAATCAGCACAACAATCAATCTGAGACAGAGCGACTGCTCTTAAATAACGTACGAGCCTGCCTTGGTGTCCGGTGCATGTCGGAGAAGACCCCGCGCCAAGAGGCTTTTCAATGCGCGATGGAATGTTGGTTGCGACATATCCCGAACAAGATCATGGGATCTGATCTCATCTGACTTGGCTACGCCGTCAGAGACTGCCAAAACAGACTGCACTGCGTACAAAACATCTTTTTCATTATGAGACAATGCAATCAGACCAAGTTCACGTTCCATGGTCATCACTATTTCTCGCAATTGAGCTATGGCAGTATATCTATACACAATGAACCCTTTCAAACCAACAGCGGTATTATCCTTAGAAATCTATCACAAAGTATG
>ERZ802822.1732-NODE-1732-length-12917-cov-7.848364_pt1 | contig 12917 bp, 11 predicted proteins | sample MGYA00345649_ERZ802822 | MGnify/ENA primary metagenome ERZ802822 (study PRJEB30503, sample SAMEA104212359) | marine metagenome | biome: Westerlies Biome; feature: [SRF] surface water layer (ENVO:00010504) within the epipelagic zone...; material: water...
AGATGATAATTTATTTATTTTGTATTTCAAATTTTTATTTTCACCATTTTTTAATTTTGAAAAGATAAGAAATATAATTCTTTCAGCAGAGAATCTTTGTTTAATAGTATTTATTTTTATATTCGTCATTTTATCAGTATCTATTGATCCTCTTGAATCTGACAATGATTATAGTAATGATCCATCATATGATATTCCTGAAGTAAACTTAAATATCACTTTGAATGAAGATGTTTATATAGATGATGATATAAATTTAGATAGCACCAAGCCTAAAAATATGTTGAAGAAAAATAGTCAAGATATTTGGACTGTGAAGATAAATACTTATAAAAATTTAGAGAAATTAAACTTTTCAATTAAATCATTAATGGCAGCGTAAAATGCAACTAGCAAGATTCTTAAATAGTGTTTTTAAGAACGATGGTTTTATTTTAGTCGACGCAAATTCTAAAAATTATATTATAGGATCGCCAAAAAACAATAAACCAATCAAAGTTAAAATTTTAGATAAAAAACTTCATTACAAACTATTATTACATCCGGATTTATATTTTGGAGAAGCCTATACAAATGGCGATATTATAATTGAAAATGGAAGTTTAAGTGAATTCTTAGATTTGGCACTAATGAATTTTGGAAGGAATGAACTCAACTTTTTTAGTTATTTGATAAATAGATTAAGAGGTTCTTATAGATATTTAACCAATTTTAATTTCATTAAGAAATCTAAAATGAATGTTTCACATCATTATGATATTTCAGATGATCTTTACGATTTATTTTTAGATCCTAAGAGACAATATTCTTGTGCATATTTTAAAAAAGAAACAGATACACTTGAGGAAGCTCAGAATAATAAGATTCAACATATAATAAAAAAACTTAACATTAAAACTAATCAAAAAGTTTTAGATATTGGTTGTGGCTGGGGGTCTTTGGCAATTGATATTGCCAAAAGCGCTAACTGTGAGGTTACTGGAATCACATTGTCTGAAAATCAATTGAACTATTGCAGGAAAAAAGCAAAAGAACTTAATTTAGAAAATCAGTTAAATTTTAAATTAATAGACTATAGAGAACTTAATGAAAAATTTGATAGAATTGTAAGCGTTGGAATGTTTGAGCATGTTGGCAGAAAGTTTTATAAAAAATTTTTTAAACAAATTGATAAATTACTTAATGAAGATGGAATATCCTTAATTCATACCATAGGATCTGTTAATCCACCAAGAGACCCGCATCCATGGATCACCAAATATATATTTCCTGGTGGTTATACTCCAAGTTTGAGCGAGGTAACCACACCTATTGAAAAAGCGGGGTTAATAGTAGCTGATATTGAAGTATTGAGACTTCATTATTCTCATACACTTAGACACTGGAAAGAAAATTGTATGAATAACAAAGAAAAAATTATTCAAATGTTTGATGAAAAATTTTTTAGAATGTGGGAATTTTATTTAGCAGGATGCGAGATGGCATTCAAATGGGGAGATCAGGTTGTATATCAATTTCAACTAACAAAAAATTATACATCAACTCCTGTCACAAGAGACTATATTTATCAATAATTTATTGATAGAACTAGCTTTCTTGAAAATGAAAAAAAAGAAAAAAAAATTGAAAAAATTAAAAACATCAAAAAATCGAGTAAAAAATAAAACTAATAAAAAGATAAAATCTAAAAGTAAGAAAGTAAAAAAAATTAAATCAGGATTAAAAAAAAATAATAAAAGATTAAAAAAAAAATCAACAAAACCTAAAGTTCCAAAAAAACAAAATTTCATTTTAAAAGTAATTAATTTCCAAAATTCTTTAAAACCTGAGATAAATTTTAAAATAAATTTTAGTTTTGAAAAATATATTCAAGCATTTTTCGATAAAATTGCATCAACGATTTCTCAGTATAAAATTCTCAAAAAAGACGAAGAGAGAAGATTAAAATTAGAAAAACAAGAAAGAGAAAGACAGGAAAAAATTGAAATTGCAAAAGAAAGGCAAAAAGAACAAGAATTAAAAGTTAAATTAAAAGAACAAGCTTTAAAGGATGAGGCTAAATTAGAAAAGCAAAGAGCTAAGGACATAAAGCTATTTCTCAGAAAAGAGCAGGCTATATTAAGAATTGAACAAGCAGAAAAACAAAAACAATTTTTAAAACAATTAAGATTAGAAAAACAGATTGATAAATTTAGAGTAAGAGAAGTTAAGGAATTAGAAAAACTTGAGAAAATATCTCTAAAAGAAAAAAGAGACGACTATGCTGGTCTACAAAAAAGAATAGAACAATTAAAAGAAAAGTACCGAATAATAAGAGATCAAAAGATAAGAGAAAGAGTAGAGGCTTTAGGTGTTAAAATCCAAGGTGATGAAGATAGAGAAACATTATTAAAAAAAGAAAAAGAATATACTTTAGCAAGACAAAAAATTGAATTTGCTCTTGAAAGTTTTTTTAGAAGTGCCAGTAGTTTAGTTTTTCAATTAAATAAAAGACACATTACAAGACATATGTCTATTTTTAGATGCATTGATAGAAGATTTGAAACAGGAGAGATTTTTGTAAAATGGGACGAGTCCGTTGATGATGAATGGTTATTATTAATTTATATAAAAAATAATTCACCTGATGAAGGAATAGTTATTGAGGATAAAACAAATCCAGAAAAAAATATTTCTCACGAATTTAAAAATAATGAAATTTTTAAGGCTTCAGACACAATGGTTGATTCTTTAACCCAATTAATTGCAAGAAAAAGAGCCAAAAATACCAATTAAAATTTCTTAATTAATTAAGTATTATTTTAAGATGTTTTTTGGAACTCTAGTGATGGTAATTTTGTATTTAATACTTCAATACACTCTTGCATGGATAAGGTACTTTAATAATTTAGATACTAGACTTGGAGACTCAACTTGGAGATGGAGTTATGATTACCAAGTAGTCGGCAAAAGAGATATTTCTGATCTAGATGATAAATCTTTTATTAAGCTAAGAAGAAAAAAAAATAAAATAATTACATTTATGTATTCCATAGTAATGATTATGTTTATTGCTTCTATGTCTTTACTTAGTAAATTTATGTTATTTTTTATTAACTAGCTTTTAAGTTGATGTTTATTTTTTAGATATAAAAAAAAAGCAATAATTTCATATCCATATTTAAATAAAGTAAAAATTATTGGAAGTTTAAAAAATTTATACAAAAATTTATATTTTGGAATTTTTTTCCACACAAAAAGAAAAGCTTCTGCACCTTCAATTATTTTTTCACCTTCTTTAACATGTAATCTTCTTAAAAGATCTTTATCATTTTTACGTGTTTCTTTTTCTGCAGTTAAATTATTAGTAATATCAACCCAATCAATTTCTTTAATATTTTCTTTCTTGTATAAATTAATTTCTGCCCTACAAATTTTACAAGAATTATTGAAGTAAACTTTCATAATTTATTTAAGTAACTATAAAGATTATTTTGTACATGCGTAAAATCATCCATTGAAAATAATATTTAAATAACTATGTATTTACCATGAGTAATTTTCTAGACAAATCAGATTTAAACAGAAAAGATGTAGATAATATTGTCTCTGATACACTTAAGAATTGTGATGATGGCGAATTGTATTTAGAAGATACAAAATCAGAGTCAATTTTATTGGATGATAACAAAATTAAAAGTTCAAATTATAGTTCTGATTTAGGTTTTGGATTTAGGGCTATTTCAAATGAGGTGGTTGCGTACTCTCATTCCAATGAAATTTCAAAAGAGTCATTAAGAAATTCTTCACAAAATCTTAAATCAACTCTTAAGTCAAGCAAAGGAACTTATAATCATGAGATCCCAAAAACTAACAATAAATTTTATGAAGATATTAACCCAATAGAACAAAAATCACTGGACTCAAAACTTGAGGTTTTAAATAAAGTTAATGATTATTTACGTAAAAAAGACTCTTCAGTTAAACAGGTTACAGCAAGTTTTAGTGGAGAACAAAAATCAATTGAAATTATACGTTCAGGTGGTGAAGCTTTAACAGATGTTAGACCGTTAATAAGATTTAATGTTTCTGTGATGCTTGAAAAAAATGGAAGAAAAGAAACTGGCGTTTATGGTATTGGCGGAAGACAATCTTATGATGAATATTTAAAAAATGATAATTGGAAAAATGTTTGTGAAGAAGCATTAAGAATTGCTTCAGTAAATTTGGATAGCAAACCAGCACCAGCAGGTGAAATGAAAGTAGTGTTAGGCCCTGGATGGCCAGCAATTTTAATTCATGAAGCCATAGGTCATGGCTTGGAAGGAGACTTTAATCGAAAAAAAACCTCCGCTTTTCATAATTTAATGGGTCAAAAGGTTGCAAGCGAGGGTGTTACTATTGTTGATGATGGAACTATTGGAAAAAGAAGAGGAAGTTTAACAATTGATGATGAAGGAACACCTACTGAAAAAACAGTATTAATTGAAAACGGAATTTTAAAAAATTTCATGCAAGATAGATTAAATGCAAGATTGATGAATACTAAATCTACTGGAAGTGGAAGAAGAGAAAATTATAAACATATCGTTCTACCAAGAATGAGAAATACCATGATGATGAGTGGTCAACATACTCAAGATGAGATGATCAAATCAGTTGATAGGGGAATTTTTGCAGTAAGTTTTGGTGGAGGTCAGGTAGATATTACTTCTGGCAAATTTGTTTTTAATTGCACTGAGGCATACGAGATTAATAATGGTAAAATTGGTTCACCAATTAAAGGAGCAACTTTGATAGGAGATGGTCCATCAATTTTAAAAGAAGTATCAATGGTTGGAAATGATATGATGATGGATCCTGGTATTGGAACCTGTGGAAAAGCTGGCCAAGGTGTTCCAGTAGGAGTAGCGCAGCCATCAATTTTAATAGATAAAATGACTGTCGGCGGAACCAAACTCTAGATAATGATTAAAGATCAAGAATATTTGAAGTCTAAAGCATCGTATTGCCTAGATTTAGCAAAAAAATTAGGCGCAACTGATGCAAGTGTAACTGTTGGAAATTCCATATCAGAGACTGTGAATTTTAGAAATAAGGCTTTAGATGAGTCTAATAGATCTGACAGTCTAGCTATAAGCATCCAAACATTTGTAGGTAAAAAAAAATCTTCAATATCTTCATCAAATTTATTAGATGAAAATTTAAAAACTTTGATTGAAAAATGTATTGAAACAACAAAAATTACACCTGAAGATAAATTTAATTCCTTACCCGATCAAGATTTGCTAGCAAAAGAAATACAAGAATTAGATTTATACGATGAAACACATTTAGATAATGATAAGAAAATAGATTATTTAAGAGAATTAGAAGACACAGCATCAAAAGATGAAAAAATTATAAATACAGAGTCCAGTTTTTCGGAAAATAGAGGAAATTTTATTTTAGCAAATAGTGATGGTTTTTGTAATGGTTATAAATCTTCGTCATTTACCGCATCGTGTGTGACAGTCGCTAAAGATGAAAATAGCATGGAAAGAGATTATGAATTTACAAGCAGATGTCATTTAAACGATATTATAAAGCCAAAAAATTTAGGAAATATTGCTGCTGAACAAACGATAAAAAAACTTAGTCCAAAAAAAATTGGAAGTGATAAAATAAGTTTAATATTTGATAAGAGAATTGCAAAAGGGTTGCTGAGTTCTTTTGCAAGTGCGATATCCTCATCAGCTATTGCAAGAGGCACTTCTTTTTTAAAAGATAAAATTGACCAACAAATCTTCTCTGACACAATTAATATATTTGATAAACCAGACTTAGTTAAAGGATTGGGCTCACAATATTTTGACTCAGAGGGCGTTAAATCAGAAACTCTAAAGTTAGTAGAAAATGGATTTCTTAGAGAATATCTTGTGGATACTTATAATGGCAAAAAACTAGAATTAAAATCAAATGGCAGAAGTGGTGGTAGTACTAATCTTTATTTAGAAAATGGCAAAATGAGTTTTGAAGAATTATTAAAAATTAATTCTAAAAATTTATATATTACAGAAACAATCGGTCATGGAACAAATTTAGTAACTGGCGACTATTCTGTAGGCGCTACAGGTTTCTTAATTGAAAATGGAGAATTTAAATATCCTGTAAATGAAATAACAATAGCTGGAAATTTTAATGACATGTTTAAAAACATAACATTAGCGAATGATTTAGAGTTTAAATATTCAGTTAACTCACCTACTATAATGATTGAAGGCATGACTGTTGCTGGAAAATGAGTAATTTTTGTGTAATTGGCTCAGGGATTTCAGGAGCAACAATTGCAAATCTTTTAAACAAAAAACATTCAGTCGATCTTTTTGATAAAGCTAGAGGTCCTGGTGGTAGAGCATCTTTTAAAAGGCTTGATAAAACAAAAGGATTTGATCATGGGACTCAATATATCTCACCTAAAACTTTAGCATTTAAAAAATTCTTAGAAAAATTAATAAAAAAAAAGGTTTTAAAAAACTGGAGTGGTAAACATTTATTTTTAAATAAAAGTAAAAAAGAGATTAAAAATCATAAAAAAATAATTGGTCGCAAAGGTAATAATGATATCAGTAAATATCTTTTAAAAAATATCAGATGCAATTATTTCCATGAGCTTAAAAAAATTGATTATAAACAAAAAAAATGGTTTTTAACTTTTTCCAATGGAGAGAAAAAAATTTACAATAAGCTCATTTTAACTTGTCCATTTGAACAATTATATAAATTATCTAAAAAATTTATAAAAAGTCCATTTATCAAATCAAGAGTTAAAATGGATGCAAATATAACTGTGATGATTGTAATCAAAAAAACAAAAAGTAATATCAGCAGTTACTTCTTTGATGATCAAATTTTAGGTTGGGCTGCTAAAGAAAATAGTAAAAAAAGATTTAAAAGTAATTTTGATTTATGGACTTTGCAAAGTACATACACTTGGGCAAACAAAAAAATTAATAAAAACAAAGAAAACAAAGATCTAAATTCACAACTTTTAATTAATCATTTCTTTAAACTTACCGGTTTAAAAAAAACAAAAATATTACATTCACTTAATCATGGATGGAAATACTCTTCAAATTCAAGTCCGTTAAAAATGAAGAGTTTTTGGGATCCTTCAATAAATTTAGGTGTTTGTGCAGATTGGTTTGTAGGACCTAGACTAGAGGCAGGTTGGTTAAGTGCTAATGATCTTTATAAAAAAATCATTAAATAATTTTACTCAAAATTTTTAACTCTATATTCCCAATCACCCATTCTAGAATACGTAACTTTCATAATTAAAGCATGTTTTTTATCAAACCAGATATCAAAGTTTAATCTTTTATTTTTTGGAATAGACATATCTTTGGATGTTAATTTGAAATGCTCAACATCATAAGATTTTCCGTAAAGATCTAGTTTTTCTTTACCTATAAATGTGACTACTTGCTCTTTAATACTTCCAGATATGGGGCTTATTTGACTGCTAGATTGAAGTATTTTATGGTTCCACCAATTTCCCACTATATTATCTGTTGATGCTTTCCCTGAGTATGATGATCCCTTTATTTCAAATTCATTAGTATCTTTATTTAATTTGAGATTTACAAATTTTTCTTTCTTATTTTGAAGGGTTTTTGAGTTAAATGAAATTAGTTTATCTTTTAAATATTTTTCTTCTCCATAACCTTCTATTTCAAATAAAGTTGCACCTAATAATTTTACAGTAAACTTTATTTGATTTGTAACTATTGTTTCATTTTTATTTTTTTTAAAAAAATAATAATTATATCCAATAACTTCTCCATCTTTTAAAATTTCCATTTCAATCTTATTGTACTTATTATAGTGAGCCATATGAGCTGTACTACTGAAAGAGTATAAAAAGAAAAATATTAATAATAAAAATTGTTTCATCAAAATATTAGTTTAATAGACTTTGATAATAAAAGAAGTATTTTATTAAAATGTTTTTACAAATTAAAAATATACCAAAGGTTTCATGGAGTTCTGAAAAACCACTAAATTTAAAACCAAAAATTTCAACATTCTTTTTTCTCTGTTTTGGTTTGACCTTATTTGGTTTAGGTGAAGGTTTATTAATTGTCTCAGCATCTGGAGCATCACCTTGGAGTGTATTTGCTCAAGGTTTATACTTAAACATAGGTTTCTCCATTGGCCTCATGACTATTTTAATAAGTATTATGGTTTTGTTACTTTGGTTTCCCTTAAAACAAAAACCTGGAATTGGTACTATTTTAAATGCTTTAATAATAGGATTAATGATTGATGTTTGCATTAGATATGTTCCAACACCAGAAAATTTCATTTCACAAATATTACTTGGAGCTTTTGCAGTGCTAACTGTAGGTATAGGAGGTGGAATTTATCTAGTCGCTAATTTAGGAGCAGGACCAAGAGATGGTTTAATGATAGGTCTTCAAAAAAAAACTAACTTTCCAATTGCCTCAGTAAGAGCAGCTCTTGAAATAACGGTTATGTCAATTGGTTGGTACTTAGGAGGCACAGTTGGAGTTGGAACTTTATTATTTGCTTTTGGAATAGGTCCCTGTGTTGCTTTAGGTTTATATTTAGTGAATAAAATTTATAATTAGGCTGCAGCGCCAGTTTTTTCACTTTTTTTTCTTTCATGAGGATCTAAAATCGCTTTTCTTAATCGACACGAATCTGGCGTTATTTCTAATGCTTCGTCAATATTCAGCATACTCAATTGTTCTGCTATAGACATTTTTCTAACTGGGGTTAACACAACATTTTCATCTGTTCCTTGCGTTCTCATGTTGGTTAATTTTTTACCTTTCATAACATTGATTATCATATCACCAGGTTTTGGAGATAGACCGACTATCATACCAGGATAAACAGGATCATTGTGAGTCACAAACATCTCCCCTCTAGCCTGTAAATTAAAAATAGCAAAAGCAACTGCTTTACCTTTTTCCATTGATATTAAAGCACCGTTTCTTCTTCCTTCCATATCTCCTTCAAAAGGACCATAATTATGGAATATTCTATTAATTACACCATTTCCTTTTGTGAGAGTTAAAAATCTACTTGTGTATCCCATTAATCCTCTAGTAGGTGCGTGAAATATTAATCTTTTCTTATTTTTACCAGTATCTTTTAGATCTATAAGTTTACCTTTTCTTCTATTCATTGAATCTATAACTTTTGAAGAATGTTCTTCGTCTAAATCCATTGTTATTTCTTCAATTGGTTCAAGTTTATTTCCATTATCGTCAGTTTTATATAATACCTTAGGAGGACTTACGGTCATTTCAAATCCTTCTCTTCTCATTTGAGTGAGCAAGATTTCCAACATAAGTTCACCACGTCCACTAACAACAAAAGAGTCATTACCATTATTTTCTGAGAAAGAAATACCCACGTTGTTTTGAGCTTCCTGTAACAATCTATCTCTTATTTGAGTACTAGTTAATTTCTTACCTTCAGTTCCTGCTAGAGGGGAAGTATTTACTGTTATTGTAATTGACATTGTTGGTGGATCTATAGGTGTTGCGGGTATTGGTTCAACTACTTCAGGATCACAAATTGTGTCAGCGACATTTGCTTTTTCCAATCCAGCCACAACCACAATATCTCCAGCTTCACCAACTTCAATTGGAACTTTTTTAGTTCCTTCATACCTAAAAATTTTAGTCAATTTTCCTTCATCAACTTTTTTACCATTTAAATTAATTGCTTTAATTGATTGATTTGCTTTAGCAGTTCCTTGAGTGATTCTACCAACTAAGCTTCTTCCTAAAAAACTATCTGCATAAAGAAGCGTTGATAGCATTGCAAATGGTTTAGTTCTATCAAGTTGAGCTGGCTTAACATGTTCTACAATTAAATCTAAAAGGGGATTTAAATTTGTTCTTGGACCATCAACCTCTGTATCAGCCCATCCCGATCTACCACTTGCATATAATACAGGAAAATCTAATTGTTCCTCATTTGCATCTAAACTCACAAATAAATCAAAAGTCTCATCTAAAACTTCATTAGCTCTTTGATCTGCTTTATCTAATTTGTTTATTACTACAATTGGTTTTAAACCTTGTTTTAACGCTTTTGATAGTACAAATTTTGTCTGAGGCATTACACCTTCAGCCGAATCTATAAGCAATAATGCACCATCAGCCATACTTAAAACTCTTTCAACTTCTGCAGCAAAATCTCTGTGCCCTGGTGTATCTATGATATTAACCCTAGAGTTTTTCCAATTTATTGAAGCAGGTTTTGCTAAAATTGTGATTCCTCTTTCTTTTTCAAGTTCTCCTGAATCCATTAATCTTTCATCAACAACCTCGTTTTCTCTAAACGATCCACTTTGTTTCATTAAATTATCAATAAGAGTGGTTTTGCCATGGTCAACATGGGCAATGATGGTGATGTTTCTGATATTGTTGTTCATAAATCCTGGCTCTTATACATTAATTCTTTGATTTGAAAACTTAAAAAAATCCAGTATTTACTGGATAAATTGGCTGTAATAAAAAATTCATTGCTTGTGATTGTTTTAAAAACATATAGATATCCAATTAAAGTTAGACATAACAAAGAATCAATATCCTGACCCTTTAATCAATAAATGGAAAATTTTAAATTATTAAAAATTGAAGAATCATTGAAAAATTCATTAAATAAAATGAATTTTATGAAGCCTACCCCTATTCAAGGTATGGCGATACCAGCTGCGTTGGAGGGGAAAGATATACTTGGAACTGCACAAACAGGCACAGGAAAAACACTAGCCTTCAGCATTCCATTAATTAATAAATTAATTTTAGATAAAAATGCATTTGCATTAGTAATGTGTCCAACAAGAGAGTTGGCTACTCAAGTGATGGAGGCAATTAAAAGTATTATTAGTGATAAGATAAATATTAAAACAGCCTTACTTATCGGTGGCGAATCCATGCAAAAACAACTTAGACAGTTAGGAAACAGATCAAGAATAATAGTTGGCACTCCTGGAAGAATTAATGACCATTTAAAAAGAAAAAGCCTTAATTTATCGGCAACAAAATATTTAGTTTTAGATGAGACGGACAGAATGTTGGATATGGGCTTTACCCCACAAATTGAAATGGTTTTAAAATTTGTACCTAAAGATCATCAAACATTGCTATTTTCTGCAACCTTACCTCAAAATATTTTAAGAATTTCAGAGAGATATTTAAATAAACCTGAAAGAATTTCTACTGGAGCAACATCTGTTCCAATTGCTAAAATTAAACAAGAAACACTCCAAGTCTTTAAAGAGAATAAATATGATGAATTGATAGATCAATTTTTAGCAAGGAAAGGATCAATTTTAGTTTTTGTCAAAACTAAGAGAAGTGCGGATAAAATGGTAAAACGTCTAAAGGACGAAGGTCATTCTGCAGATGGAATACATGGTGATTTACGTCAAAGTAAAAGAGATCGTGTTATAAATTCTTTTAGAAAAGGTTTAAAAAGAATTTTAATTGCAACAGATGTAGCTGCTAGAGGTCTTGATATTCCTTTAATTCAACATGTAATTAATTACGATCTTCCACAAGTTCCAGAAGATTATGTTCATAGAATCGGAAGGACAGCTAGAGCTGGATCTGATGGATCTGCTTTAACTTTTTTGACACCTGACGATAGATCAATGTGGAATTCAATAAATAAATTAATTGATCCAAATTTTAAGTCAGTCCCTAGTAACTTAATAAGAAATCCGAAAACTAAAAGAAGAGGCAAGGGACCAAATAATAAAAAAAGAAAATTAAGAGAAAAAAGAAAATTGAATTTTAAAGAAAAAAGAAAATCTTTTAGTGAGGTAAAACTCAACAAATCAAGAAGAAGAAATGATAATAGTGAATTTAGTTTTAAAAAAAAATCAAATTTTAGAGATAAAAGAAAATCTTTTGGAAAAGGAAAATCTGAAAAACCATTAAGGGAGACAGAAAAAAAAGATTATAGTTTTAAGAGTAAGAAAAAATTTTTTAAAAAAAAGTTAACAAAACCAGCTGGTTTTACAAATAACCCAAAGTATTTTGAAAAACAAAACTCAGAAAATTTATCATCAGATGGAGAAAGAAAAAAATTTAATTTTAAAGGTAAGAAAAAGTTTAAAAACAGAAACAGTAGACCAAAAAACTTTACATTTAAAAAACACAATAAAAAAAGAAGATAATTTTAAGATTTTTTAGCTTTTTCTTTTTTTATTTTTCTTTTTTCTTTAAGACTCAATTTTGGTTTTTTACTAACGCTTGAGTCTTTAAATGATTTTCCACTATATCTTTTTGACATCTAATTATTTTACCATTCTTTAAAAAATAATCCTGTAATTTTTTAAAAAATTTGATTTAGCAAATATATTCCATAAACAGCGAAAGATACTCCTGTTAATCGTAACAAAATTAAAGATATATTATTTTTTATTGATACGTGTCCAATTACGACCCCTAATAAGTGTAAAGTGGTTGTGCCAATGATGAAACCAAAAACAAATAAAATAGGATTTGCTGCTGCTGGCACCTCTAATCCATGAGCAATGCCATGAAACAAACCGAAAGTTGCTACAAATATCATTATTAGTTTTGTAGGTATTTTATTTTCAATACTAATACCAATTCCTAAAAGTATTACTGAAAAAACAATTCCAATTTCTACAAAATAAAATTCTTGAACAATTAACAAAAATCCAAACAAGCCACCAATTGTCATTAAGATCACAAAAATGGAGGGTACATTCCAAATAGCTCTACCACCGATCTGAGCAGATATTATACCAACACTTATCATAGCAAGGAGATGATCTAATCCTAAAACTGGATGAGAAAGACCATCATAAAACCCAACTTTGCCCATGGTATCATGTGCAAGTGTGGGTAGTGGAAAAGTTAACAATGATATTAAAAAAA
>ERZ802822.1733-NODE-1733-length-12913-cov-7.311000_pt1 | contig 12913 bp, 10 predicted proteins | sample MGYA00345649_ERZ802822 | MGnify/ENA primary metagenome ERZ802822 (study PRJEB30503, sample SAMEA104212359) | marine metagenome | biome: Westerlies Biome; feature: [SRF] surface water layer (ENVO:00010504) within the epipelagic zone...; material: water...
TAGTTTCTAATTTTTGAAGGTTATTCATCCAATAAGTTAAAGTAAAGTTTGAATTTGCTTTTGCACTTTTAATAAAATTCCAACTAGACCAAGTTTTATTATTTTTTGGCATCATTGATCTATCTGAATGAAGAAAGGCTCTATTTTTAGTATACTCAAACTTTGATAAAATATCTTTTTCATCGTTTGTTGGATTATCGATTATTTGCAAAGCTTGATCTGCATGAGTTGCAATAATAATGTAATCAAATACAACTTCTTCATCATTATTGATAATTTTGATATTATTTTCAGAACGAATTATCTTCTCTATTTTTGTATTAAGACTAAAACTAAATTTATCCAGGCCTATAATTTTTTTTATATATGAATTACTTCCTCCCTGAACAAATTTCCATTGAGGTCTATCTTTAAAATTGAATAAATCATGATTATTAAAGAAGTTTAAAAATAACTTTAGAGGAAAATTACTTATATCTCTCTGATTGGCAGACCAAATTGATGATATTAAGGGGTAGATATGTAGTTCTTTTAAATATGAAGAAAAATTATTTTTTTTAAGAAAATCTTCAATAGTATAATTATTAGTTATTTTATCTAATTTTGTATTTTTACATAATTTATAGAAACAATATATTTCATAAATCATTTTTAAATAACTAATATTAAAAATATTCTTGTATTGAGCAAATAAAGATTTTAGATTTTTACCTCCATACTCAATATTATAGTCAACATCTGAAACAGCAAAAGACATTTCAGAATTAGCTGTTTGCACATCTAAATGATCAAAAAATTTAATTAAATCTGGATAGTTTTTATCATTAAAAACTATAAAACCTGTGTCTATTGAAAGATTATTATCTGCAGATACTTGTACCGTCCTAGTATGGCCACCTAAATAATTATTTTTTTCAAATAAATGAACATTATAATTTGAGGAAAGCAAATAAGAGGCACTAATTCCTGCAATTCCTGATCCAATTACGGCAATTTTTTTTTTTTGATTATTATACACTTATTTTTTTAAAGGCAGCTAAAGCTCTTTTTCTTGTATCACTTAAATCAACAATTGGTTTAGGATAATCTCTTCCTAATTTAAAATTATATTTTTCTTGTTCATCAATTGACATTTCCCATGGAGAATGAATAAACTTCTCTGGAATTCTGTTAAGAGAAGGTATAAATTTTTTTACATATTCTCCTTTAGGATCAAACTTCTTGCCCTGCAATATAGGGTTAAATATTCTAAAGTATGGACTCGCATCCGCTCCACTTCCTGAAATCCATTGCCATCCTGCCGAATTTGAGCCAATGTCCGCATCAACCAAAGTATCAAAAAACCATCTTTCTCCTTCTTTCCAATGAAGTAAGAGATTTTTTGTTAAAAATGAACCGACGATCATTCTTACTCTGTTATGCATCCAACCCATTTCATAGAGCTCTTTCATTCCCGCATCAACAATGGGAATTCCAGTTTTTCCATGCTTCCAAGTCAACAAACTTTTTTTATCTTTTAACCATGGAAATTTTATAAATTTTGATTGTATTGGAAGCTCCGTCATTTCTGGATAATTAAATAGAAGGTTATAAGAAAAATCTCTCCACCCAATTTCAGATAAAAATTTTTTTTTATTATCGTCATCAATATTAGATTTCATTACTTCAGTAAAAATTGTTTTAGGAGAAATCTCACCAAAATGTAAATGAGGAGATAATTTTGAAGTAAAGTCAGTATCAGGCCTATCTCTACCGGTGCCATAATTAGATAATTTATTATTTATAAATTTTTGAAGTTTTGCTTTAGCTGCGCTTTCACCAATCTCCCAATAGGAAAGTATTTTATTCATCCATTCTTTTTTTGGTGTATTTAGTTTTAGTTCATTTATTTTTAAAACTGAGGAAATATCTTTGTTATAAAAGTTATATTTTTTTGATGAGTTTGAAACTAATATTTTACTTAATGTTTCAAAATTGGTTTTCCAAAAAGGTGTAAAAACTTTGAAAAAACTTCCAGATTTATTTTTAATCTCCCATGGCTCTGATAACAAATATCCATTAAAAGAATTACAATCGATTGATTTTTTAATCAGAGATGATTTGATATCTTTGTCCCTTTCAATAGAATGCTTGTCATACAATCTGTTCCAACTAACACTGGATATATTGTTTTCCAAAATAATTTTATTAATAATTTTTTTTGGATCCCCTTTGAAAAGATAAAGTTTACTATCAAGTCTGCATAATTCGTTATGTAAAATTTCTAGTGATTTTTCTAGCCAACATTTTGATGCCTGACCCAATGCAGTATTTTCATCATAAATAAATACAGGTATAATTTTATCAACTTCCTTGTTTAGATAACTAAGTGAAGGATTATCATTGAGGCGTAAATCTAGCCTAAACCAGTGAATTCCTATTTTATCTGCCATAGGTATAGAGGTAGGTTAAAATACTTATAAAAAAAGAAAATTTTATTTACTATGTGGGGGCATTTTTTTCTCAACAAACCATACATGCTTCTTGAGAACGGGGTCATATTTTTTTAACCTTAATTTTTCTGCAACTTTCATTCCCTTTGTTGGTTTTCTAACAATATATTTCGTTCCTGTTTTAGGATTTTCTTCAGGAATAAGTTGCTTTAGAGCATATGAGGTTTTCTTTGCCATTTGGGTCGTATATATTAAAAAATATCTAAATAAAGTATTTTTTAAAGATCATTGACTGTTTGTTTGATATAAGGGCTATAGAGTCCTTTTTTCTTTGCAATAGAAATTTGTTTGCTTCTGTCCTTTAAACTTTGTTTCTTTGACTCACTTATTTTACCATAGCAGTTAGGGCATGATATTCCTTTTTCATATTTTTTTGATTTAAGCATATCTTGAGAAATAGGGTATCGGCATGCATGACAAAGATAATAGGTGCCTTCTTTAAGCTCATTTTTTACAGAGACTCTGTTATCAAATACAAAACACTCCCCATTCCATAATGAACTATCATGAGAAATTTTTTCAAAATAATTTAAGATACCTCCATCGAGTTGGTTAACATCTTTAAAGCCTTTTTTTATCATATAGGATGACATTTTTTCACATCGTATTCCACCTGTGCAAAACATAGCAATTTTTTTATCTTTTGCTTTCTTTAAATTATTTTTTACGTAGCTTTTGAAATCTGTAAAACTTTTTGTATTTGGATTTAAAGAGTTTTTAAATGTTCCCATCTCAACTTCAAAATTATTTCGTAAATCAATTAAAATAGTTTTTTTATCTGATATAAGATTGTTCCAATCTTTAGGTTTTATTTTTTTTCCAGTAATATTTTCAGGATCAACATTCTTACTTCTAAGTGTAACAATTTCTTTTTTATCTCTAACCTTTAGCCTAAAGAATGGCATAAATTTAGAGTGTGAATATTTAGGATTATGATCTGCGAATCCTAAGCTTAATAAATGTGACTCAAACTTAATTATACTTTCATAGACTCCGGCAAGAGTTCCATTGATACCCTCTCCAGCTAAAATAATAGTACCTTTTATTTTATTAAATTTACAAAAATGAACTAGTTCGTTTTTGATTTTTAAAATATCATCTATTTTCTTAAATTGATAAAAAGTAACGATAGTAAATTTAGACTTTATCATTTAATCATCTAAATATAATAACCTGATAAATATTTCTATGACAAATGTACATATAGAGGCTGCGCGAAACCTAATAGCTAATTGCTCTATAGAAACAACACCTAATGTTTATGCAAAATATGGAAAGTTTTCTGATTTAGTTGATAAAAAAAGCAATATTTATGTAACGTATCTTCCTGATGAGGATATGAATAAGGTAATTGATACTGCAAAAAAACTAACACTTGAAGGATACAATGTCATTCCTCATCTACCAGCAAGAACAATATCCAATAATGACGAATTAGAAAAATATATAAAATCTCTCTCTGAAGAATCTGGTTGTTCAAAAATTTTAGTAATTGGAGGTGGGGGTAATCAAAAAGGAAGTATAAAAAGCTCTATTGAAATTTTAGAAACAGATCTTCTATCTAAATATAATTTTGAAGAAGTAGGCCTAGCAGGTCATCCTGAAGGAAATCCAGATGTGAAACAAATTGATCTTGATAATGCAATTATTCAAAAAAATAAATTTTCAAAAAAAACTGATTTTAAAATGTATTTAGCAACACAATTTTTCTTTGAAGCAAAATCTTTAAAAGAATGGGAACTACATCTCAGTAGTTTAGATAATAATCTCGAAATCCATGCTGGTATACCTGGTCCAGCTACATTAAAAACCCTGCTTAGTTATGCTACTTCATGTGGTATAGGAAATTCAATTCGATTTCTGTCAAAGCAAGCTTTAAATATCACCAAATTAGCTACAACTAAAAGTCCTGATAAATTAATATATGATTTAGCTGGCTACCAAATTGAAAACCCAAAAACAAAATTAAAAAAAATACACTTTTATGCTTTTGGAGGAATAAAGAAAACTAGCGACTGGTTAAAAACTGTCAATAAGCCTGATTTGATATATAACGGGCAAAAGTTTGAATAAATAATAATGAGATATATCAACAATTTTTATTTCGTAGTCTGAAATAAACATATAGATACAAAAAAACATCATCTATAAATCCAATCAAATAAAAGGAGTTGTATGTCTGATATTGAAATAGCACGTAAGGCAACGAAAAAAAATATTTCTGAAATTGCATCTGAATTAAATATCAATCAAAATGACTTACACCCATTTGGTCATCACACTGCAAAAATTGATTTCAATAAAATTAAAGAAAAAAAAGAAAATTCAAAATTAATTTTAGTTACTGCTATTACACCAACTCCTGCTGGAGAAGGAAAGACAACTACCTCGGTTGGTTTGAGTGATGGTCTGTGTAAAATTGGAAAACAAAGTATTGTTTGTCTTCGCGAACCTAGTCTTGGTCCAAGCTTTGGAATGAAAGGTGGTGCTGCTGGTGGAGGATATGCACAAGTAGTTCCAATGGAAAATATTAATTTACATTTTACAGGAGATTTTCACGCAATTACCTCTGCTAATAATCTTTTAGCCTCTTTGATTGATAATCACATCTATTGGGGAAATAAATTGCAAATTGATGTTCGTCGCGTGAGTTGGAAAAGGTGTGTTGATCTTAATGATAGAGCCTTAAGAGAAATAACTGCAAATCTTGGAGGTATAGCTAATGGTTATCCTCGCACAGATGGTTTTAATATTACAGTAGCGTCAGAAGTAATGGCTATTTTTTGTTTAGCAAATAATTTGGAAGACTTAGAGAGAAGGTTAGGAAATATAACCGTTGCTTATACTAGAGAAAAAAAACCTATTTTTGCTAAAGACTTAAATGCACACGGACCTATGACAGTGCTTCTGAAAGAAGCACTTATGCCTAACTTAGTTCAAACACTAGAAAATAATCCTGCAATAATTCATGGTGGTCCTTTTGCTAATATTGCACATGGATGTAATAGCATTATTGCAACTAAGACGAGCTTACAACTTAGTGACTATGTTGTGACAGAAGCTGGCTTTGGAGCTGACTTAGGTGCAGAAAAATTTCTTGATATTAAATGCCGTAAAGGTGAGTTAGTTCCAAGCGCTGTTGTCTTAGTTGCTACCATTCGTGCCTTAAAAATGCATGGCGGTGTAAATAAAAAAGATTTACAAACAGAAAATGTTGATGCTGTTATTGAGGGCACTTCTAATTTAAAACGCCATATAGAAAATATACAAAAATTTGGTCTACCAGTCATTGTAGCTGTGAATCATTTTGTTGCTGACACAGATAAGGAAATAGAAGCTCTTAGGAATGAGTGCAAAAAACTTAATATAGATGCCATTACTTGTGAACATTGGGCTAAAGGAAGTAATGGGACAATTGATTTAGCAAATAAAGTTGTTGAATTAGCTGATCAGCCAAACAACTTTAAATATATTTATGAAGAAGACATCCCTCTTATTGATAAAGTGAGAAATATAGCAAAAGAAATTTATAGAGCCGATGATGTAATAGCTGATAAAAAAATTATGGATCAACTAACTCAGTTTGAAGAAGCAGGATATGGGAAATTTCCTATTTGTATAGCAAAAACTCAATATAGCTTTTCAACTGATCCAAATAATAAAGGCGCTCCATCAAATCATTCAATACCAATTAGAGAGGTTCGTTTATCAAGTGGAGCTGAATTTATTGTTGTTGTTTGTGGTGAAATCATGACTATGCCTGGATTACCAAGTGTCCCTGCGGCAGATTCGATCAGGCTAAATTCTCAAGGAGAAATTGAAGGTCTCTTTTAAAACTGATAAGAAGTTAATTTAAAATTAATTATGATTAAAAAATCAAATAAATATTCTGTATTTTCTCTTGTAAAAAATGCAATGAGTTACCATGAGAACTGGCAACCAGCTTGGCGTAACCCAGAGATAAAAAAAGAATATGACGCCATCATTGTAGGTGGGGGAGGTCACGGATTAACCACAGCATATTATTTAGCTAAAAACCATGGAATTAAAAATATAGCTGTAGTTGAAAAAGGATGGATAGGTGGAGGAAATACTGGAAGAAATACAACTATCATTCGCTCAAATTATCTATGGGATCAAAGTGCAGCTATATATGATCACGCATTAAAACTTTGGGAAGGAATGTCTCAAGAACTTAATTATAATGTTATGTTTTCTCAAAGAGGAGTAATGAATGTTGCACACAACTTACATGATGTTAGAGAGTTAAAAAGAAGATGGCACGCAAATCGTTTAAATGGGATTGATTGCGAATGGCTAAATACTGAAGAAGTAAAAAAATTCTGTCCAGTAATTAATACTTCACCCAATATCCGCTATCCAGTTTTAGGTGCTACACTACAAAGACGCGCTGGAACTGCAAGACATGATGCAGTTGCATGGGGATATGCAAGAGGAGCAGATGCAATGGGTGTTGATATTATTCAAAATTGTGAAGTCACAGGAATAAACATGAGTAATGGAAACGTCACTGGTATTGAAACTTCAAAAGGGACAATAAATTCAAAAAAAATTGGGATTGTAGCAGCAGGTCATAGTAGTGTTATAGCTAAGATGGCAGGAATAAAACTTCCACTGGAGAGTAGACCACTTCAGGCATTAGTATCAGAACCTGTAAAACCTGTTATTGATACAGTGGTTATGTCAAATACAATTCATGCATATGTTTCTCAATCAGATAAAGGTGAGTTAGTAATTGGAGCAGGAACAGATGGTTATAATTCCTATTCTCAAAGAGGTGGTTTTAATATCGTTGAAGATACAATAATGGCAATTGTTGAATTATTTCCCCTCTTTTCTAGAATGAAAATGCTTCGTCATTGGGGTGGAATAGTTGATATATGCCCTGATGCAAGTCCTATAGTTAGTAAAACTCACATCAATGGCCTGTACTTTAATTGTGGATGGGGAACTGGTGGTTTTAAAGCTACTCCTGGGTCAGGCTGGGTATTTGCTCATACTATCGCAAATGATCAGCCTCACGCTCTCAACGCACCCTTTAGCATAAACAGATTTTCAAGTGGGGAACTCGTTGATGAGCATGGTGCAGCAGCTGTAGCTCACTAAGATGTTACTAATTAATTGTCCTTATTGTGGAGAAAGAGAGCAAGAAGAATTTACGTGTGGTGGAGAAGCTCATATTGAAAGACCAAAAAACCCCCCTGATTTGAGTGATGATCAATGGGCTGATTATTTATTTCTTCGTCAAAATATAAAAGGATTACAATATGAAAGATGGAATCATTCTTTTGGTTGTAGACAATGGTTTAACGTTGCAAGAAATACTGCAACTGATGAAATATTAGCTGTTTACAAAATAGGTGAAAAGCCTCCACAGCTTGAATCTAACGAACCCCTAACACCTTCTGGTGAACCTCGTATTGGTTCAGGAAATTTTTCAACTTCAAAAGAATAAAATATGCGCTTACAAAATAATAAAAACCTAAATCAAACAAAAAAAATAGGTTTTACTTTTGATGGAAAAAAATATTATGGATTTGAAGGCGATACATTAGCTTCTGCTTTGCTATCTAATGGCGTTCATCTTTTTGGAAGAAGTTTTAAATATCATAGACCACGAGGTATTATTTCTGCTGGTTGTGAAGAGCCAAACGGAATTGTTCAATTAGAAATTAATGAATTTACAGAACCTAATAGAAGAGCAACAGAAGTTGTTTTATACGAAGGTTTAGTTGCCAAATCTCAAAATAGGTGGCCAAACTTAAATTATGACTTAGGAGCAATTAATGATCTACTATCGCCTTTTTTCCCCGCTGGATTTTATTACAAAACATTTATGTGGCCTCCAAAGTTTTGGAAATCATATGAATATTTTATACGTCGAGCTGCAGGTTTAGGCCATGCTCCAAAAAAAGATGATCCTCATAAATATGAACATTATCACTATCATTGCGATACACTAGTTATTGGTGGTGGTGTAAGTGGTTTATATGCTGCTAAAATTGCTGCAGCTAAAAATTTAAAAGTATTACTTGTTGAGCAAGAAGATCAACTAGGAGGAGCAATTTTATCTTCAAATGATCATGAAAATAAAATTAATGCAAATAGTCAAACTGAGTGGAAAAACACAATTTTAGATGAATTAAATAATTTAGAAAATGTAAAAATTATAACAAGCACAACATTATTTGCTTACATGCACTATAATTATTTACTAGCTATTCAAGATCTTCAGCCAAATAAAGGCAATGACAAAAAAAACTCTATCAGACAGATTGTGTGGAAAATAAGAGCAAAAAAAGTAATATTAGCAACTGGCTCCATTGAAAGACCTTTAACTTTTAATAATAATGATCGACCAGGTATTATGTTGGCTAATAGTGCGAGCAAATACCTAAATGGCTATGGTGTTAATCTAGGAAAAAAAATTGTTATTTTTACAAATAACGATAGCGCTTATCAAACAGCAATAGATTTTCATCATCAAAAGATTGATATTACTGCAGTTGTTGATGTAAGAAATAATATTGAAGGTGATCTTCCAAAAATTGTCAAAAAACTTGGAATAAAAATTTATTCTGGTTCAATAATCTCTAATACCACTGGTAGAAGAAAAATTAAAACTGCACACATAAAAAAAATCAATAATAACAACGTTGAAGTTATAAATTGTGATTTGCTGTGTATGTCAGGAGGATGGTCTCCTACTGTTCACTTATTTACCCAGTCTAGAGGAAAATTAAAATTTAGAGATGAAGATTCATGTTTTGTGCCTGATCAAGCATATCAAAAAACTATTTCAATAGGAGCATGTAATGGTACATTTGATTTAAAAAATATCCTTAAAGAGACTTACACATCAGTAAATGACTTTTTAAATGAAGAAGATAATATCTTAGATGGAGAGTTATATGATGCAGAAAAAATAAATATTGGGAAACAAGAAAATGCTTGGATAGTTAATAAAGAAAATATTTCAAAATCTAAAATGTTTGTTGATTTTCAAAATGATGTCACTGCTAAAGATATAAAAACTGCTTTATCTGAAGGTTTTCGATCCATAGAACATGTTAAAAGATATACAACTAATGGAATGGCTACTGATCAAGGCAAAACAAGTAATGTTAATGCCCTGGGAATAATAAGTGAACTTACAGGACAAGATATTTCACATTTAGGTACTACAACTTTTCGATTACCATATACTCCAGTTACTTTTGGAGCAATGGCAGGAAGGTTCGTAAAAGAATTCTTTGATGTAGAGAGAAAAACACCAATGCATTCCTGGCATGTAGATAATAATGCATTGTTTGAAGATGTAGGACAGTGGAAAAGGTCTTGGTATTATCCCAAAAATAATGAATCGATGGATGATGCAGTTAATAGAGAGGTTAAAGCCACAAGAGATAGTCTAGGAATATTAGATGCATCTACACTAGGTAAAATTGATTTAAAAGGACGAGATGTAGGTGAATTCTTAAATCGTATTTATACTAACGCTTGGTCAAAGTTAGCAGTTGGCAAATGTCGCTACGGCATTATGTTAGGTGATGATGGGATGGTTATTGATGATGGAGTAACAACTCGCTTAGGTGAACATCATTACTTGATGACTACTACTACAGGAAATGCTGCAAGCGTTATGAGTAAACTTGAAGACTGGCTACAAACAGAATGGCCGGACTTAGAGGTTTATCTTACCTCTGTGACTGAGCAATTTGGAACAATAAGTTTGAATGGTCCAAACAGCAGAAAAATAGTAGAATTACTTTTTCCTGATCAAGATTTTTCAAGTGTATCATTTCCTCATATGAGCTTCAAAAATTTAGAAATTGATAAAGTGTCTTGCAGAGTGATGCGAATTAGTTTTACGGGGGAAATTTGCTATGAAATAAATATTCCAGCAAGCTATGCTCTTAGCTTATGGAATAAATGTATACAATTAGGCAAGGATTTTAATATTACTCCTTATGGAACAGAAGCGATGCATGTTCTTAGAGCAGAAAAAGGGTATATTATTGTAGGTCAGGAAACAGATGGTTCCGTTACTCCAGTTGATTTAGATATGAATTGGATTGTCAGTAAAAAGAAATATGATTTTATAGGAAAAAGAGCACTTGTTAGAAGTGATACGGTAAAAGAAGATAGGAAACAATTAGTAGGCATACTAACAGTAGATCCATCAATCGTATTGGAAGAAGGGTCTCAATTAGTTGAAGTTGAAACTTCTTTACCAATGCCAATGGTTGGTCATATTACATCTAGTTATTACTCGCCAAATTTAGGACGTTCCATAGCTCTTGCATTAGTTAAAAGCGGAACTAAGAAAAAAGGAGTTAAACTTATAGTTCCCACATTAAACAAAAGCGTTGAAGTTGAAATTACTAACCCTGTTTTTATAGACCCTCAAAATGAAAGACTCTTGGCATGACATTATCTAGAAACACAGTTTTAGAAAATATAAAAACAGAAAAAAATGGTATAACAATCGAAGAACTACCATTTGTTGGGAAAATTAATCTTCGTGGAAATACCAAAGATAGAGATTTTTTAAGTAATGCTGGATCTGTTCTAGATGTTTTAATTCCAACTGAGCCAAATAAGATAATTAGAAATAAAGAATTACAAATAATTTGGCTAAGCCCTAATGAATGGCTTTTGAGTTTTTTAAAAAATGAAAATTTTATTAAAATATTTAATGAACTCAATATTAAATTAAATCCAGAAAAAACAAGTATTACTGATATTTCAGAAAATAAAACAATTATTAGAGTTGAGGGTGATAAAACAACAGAGTTGCTTAGAAAATTTATGATTCTAAATATTGATGAGGCTCTAGAAGATAATTTAAAAGTCGCTCAAACAATTTTTGTTAAAATACCAATACTAATAATTCGTAACCACTTAAATCAAGAAAAACAAAGTTTTGATATTCATATTAATAGATCGCATACAACCTATTTGCGAAATCTATTATTAGACGGGTGTAATTAGTATATTAGTTAAGCAAAGTTTAACCTCCGTGATGAGATTTATCTTTTAATTTTTTTAATTGCTCTAAATAAGAATTTGCTTCTATTTGTTTTTCAATAATTAATTGTTCAAGTTCAGTTATTCTATTATCTAACTTTAAATTTTTAGCAAAAAAATTTTTGTTATCTTTTTTTAATTTTTGATTCTCTTGTTTTATATTATTAAAATTATTATCTTCTGATTCTATATTAGTATTTAGCTCATCAATTTTTTTATTAAGATTTTTTATAGTTAAAATATTTTTTTCATATTCTATATTTAATTTTGTAAACTTATCTTGCAAAGAGTTAAATTTATCTGATGAAATTAAATTTTGATTATTTGAGGATAATGAATTCAGATCGTTTTTAATTTCATTTAACTCAAGAACCACACTATCATATTGTAACTTTGTTTCTCTTAATTCAGTTTGTAAATTTTTAATTTGGCCATCTCTAAATTTGATCTTTTGATCTTTTTGAAATAAATTTAATTCTAACTCTTCAATGCTACTTGCAAGACTAGTTAACTCCTCTGTTGGATTTGGTATGATATTGTCATTAGGAATAATCTCACTATTATTATTTTCAAATGTTGGAAAAATTAAGAAAATAACAACTATAAGGACAGCAATACCAGTAGTTAATAAAATATTTCTACGTCTCTTTCTTGCACGTGAACCAACAAATCCCGACATAAATTACAATTTATTTACTTCTTTAAGCATGTCAAAGATTTATTGGTTATTATACACAGGTTTAGGATCTAAAGAGTAAGTTTTTTTTCGTATGTATTTTGTAATTTCAATTAAATTACCTATTTTTTCAAAATCGGAAAAGGGGATAACTTTTCCAAAGTGAAGATTAATTGTATCACCTATTTTCCTAGTTAATTCATGCATCAATAAAGAATACCTAAAAGTTTGACCCATCTTATTAGCTATATGATAGAGTTGACTATTTTGACCCTCAAAATAAGTTGGTAGCACAGGGCTTTTTGTTTTGATAATTAATTTTGATACAAACTGTTTCCAATCGCCATCATGCGCTTTTGTTTTCAATTTTAGGTTGTCTTTAGTGGCTATTTGTCCAGAGGGAAACATTACTATTACACCATCATTCTTTAAAACTATCTCTGCTTCTTTCCTGGCATCAATATTAGCTAACATAGCTGCTCTATCAGGAGAAAAATCAATTGGGATAATTTTATCTTTTACTGCATCAGCTTGTCTAAGTACTTTATGAGTGATCATCTTATAATCCTGTCTAATATTTGAAATTACAGAACATAGTGACACTCCATCAGCGACCCCAAAAGCATGATTGGCTACAATTATTACTCTTCCACTCTTTGGAATAAAGCTGCCTTCTTCATAATTAGTTTTCAGG
>ERZ802822.1735-NODE-1735-length-12907-cov-7.589478_pt1 | contig 12907 bp, 12 predicted proteins | sample MGYA00345649_ERZ802822 | MGnify/ENA primary metagenome ERZ802822 (study PRJEB30503, sample SAMEA104212359) | marine metagenome | biome: Westerlies Biome; feature: [SRF] surface water layer (ENVO:00010504) within the epipelagic zone...; material: water...
AAGATGTCTGTGATGATTGGATTATTTTCATATAAAATCATGACGTAGTTTTCATCTAATCCAAATTCTAAAACTGCGGTTAAATTGCTTTCTTCAATTGAACCTGCAATTTGATTTACTTGGTCTACAGCAGATTTAAGTGCAAAACATTTAACATCGATTATGACAGCATTTAGTCCACCTTTTTTAATAATATCGGTATAATTGTTGATGTCTGAAAGTTTCGACGCAACAAATAAAATATCCATTGTGTTTCCAGTTTTGTCTTTATTTATGACTTGGTGAAAAATAGAATAATCATTTAAATTATCAGTCAATTGAACCAAGTTTTCCCATAAAGAGTCTGTATCAATTGCTTTTTTTAACTCGTCATCTGTCATTAGCGGTGCAGTAACAACTCTTATAATTGCACTAGTAACAGGAATTGCAATTGCAGCATTGGTTGTGTTGATTTTTAATTTTTGAAGAGCAATTTTTAATTCATCGGCTACTTTATCTGGATTTTCTAATACTGTACCCCCTTCAGGTATTCCCTCAAACTTATGAACGTGAAACTTATCTAACACCCATTGATTAGATTTATTATTAGAAACTTGTGATAAACGTATTTCTGTTGGTGTTAACTCTACTCCAATAATTTCTTCTCCTTTAGCAGTAGATTTTCCTAATCTGTTTTTTAGAAATTTACTAAAGAAGCTGTCTTTTTTATTTTCTGCCTTTGGTTTAGGAACTGGAGCATCAGTTTGTTTTTTCTTTTTGAATAAATTTGCAAAAGGATTTTTCATAATTCAATATTATTGAGGTTATACTCAACTTTTACTAGAATAAAAATAATATTTAACCATAATGAGTGTATATGAAAAAAAAAATCACAAAAAATGCTGAATTTATATTATTAGTTTATTATGTTTGAAAAATTAGAAGAATTAGCAAAAAATAATAAAAAAATTTCAGACTTTCATATTAGAGCTGGATCTCCTTTAGCTTATCGGGCGACTGGCGAAATTATAAAAGTTAATGAGGTCATGGTTACCCCTCAAGATTTAAAAGATCTTCTTTCAATGAATTGTAATGAAGAAGAATTAGAAAAATTTGAAAGGACGCATGAACTTGATACAGCGGTTAATTTAAGTGGATTAAGATTTAGAGCAAATTTTTATAAAACAATCAATGGTCCAGCATGTGTGTGCAGAAGAGTTGAAAGTAAAATTCCTGACATGGATCAATTTAATTTACCGCAAGCTCTTTATGATATTGTCGACTTTCATAAAGGCTTAGTTTTAGTAACGGGTCCAACAGGTTCGGGAAAATCAACAACGCTTGCAGCGATTGTAAATGAAATTAATAAAACAAGAACCTCAAATATAATTACTGTTGAGGATCCAGTTGAGTTTATTCATACTGATAATCAAAGTATTGTTTCTCATCGAGAAGTTGGAAAACAAACTCAATCTTTTGCTGCGGCATTGAAAGCAGCATTGAGGGAAGATCCAGATGTAATTTTAGTTGGAGAGATGCGAGACCTAGAAACAATTAGTTTAGCACTAACTGCTGCTGAAACAGGTCACTTAGTTTTTGGAACATTGCACACAAGTGGTGCACCAAGTACAATTAATAGAATTATTGATGTGTTCCCACCTGAACAACAAGAACAAATTCGTGCACAAATTTCAACTTCATTAAAAATGGTAGTAACGCAAAGATTATTAAAAACAAAAGATGGTCAAGGACGTGTTGGTGCATTTGAAATAATGAAATGCACTCCACCAATTCAAAACTTAATCCGTGAAGCTAAAATTCACCAAATCCCTAGCATCATGCAAACTGCAGTTAGAGATGGAATGATTACAATGGATAAATCTTTAGAAGAATTGGTGAAGTCAGGAAAAATAGATCCAGGTGCAGCAAAAACAGGACATTAAAGGTTTTACTATTTTAGAACTACTAGTTGTAATTACTATAGTGGCTATTGTCTCTGCTGTTGGTTACCCAAACTTTATGGAATGGGGTGAAGATAGAAAAGTAAGAATAGCCTCAGAACAAATTGCATCGATGCTTACAAATATTAACACTCAACTTCAAAGAGGTAATTTTCAATACGTACAATTTCAAATTATTCCTAATGGCACATCTTCAACAACAATTAAAACTAAAGGCATTTATCAAGATACTTACTCAGCAAAAATTAATTCTAATGGGGGTATTCAATGTAGTAAAGATAACAGTTATTGGGATGAAACTGTTCAAGAAACTGTGATTGATACTCCAGTCCACACAGATCAGCAAGGTTCTGTATGTTTTTCAAAAGATGGAACTAAGTTCTTACAAACTGGATCATTAGAAAATCAATATGGATTTTTTGTTAATGGTGAAAAGGTAAAAGATTATGCGCTTGTTTGTAGCGAAAGTAATGCAAAACAAAATGGTGGTAAATGTGATCTAAAAACTCTTGGTAAAAAAAATGGGTTAACAAAACCTGCATACTTGGTTCTATGGTCAAGATTTGGTACAGTTACTAAATATAAACGAGGTAAAAGTGATTGGACAATTAGGTAAAAGAATTCACGAAAAAGGAATAACATTAATAGAAGCACTAGTTTCTACGGCTATCATTGGAATTGGTTTTGTTGCAATATTTCAAATGGTTAATTATTCGGTTCAATCTATCGATACATCAGGCGAGAGAACAAAATCTAATTATTTAGTCGGTATGGTGGCAGAAGACCTAATTGCAGAAAAAAACTCAACTTCCCCAAAAAAAGATGTAAAATTAATGGATTATTTAGTTTCTAATAAAATATCAGGTAGCAAATCATCTTGGAGAATGGGTAGCTGCTCCTCAGGAACCACACAAACGGGTTCATTTACAAATACTGCTCAGAATAAATTTAAAAAATGGGATGATAGATTTTCTAAAAGAAGAATTAAATGTAAAGGATCACAAGATATAAAATTTTTAAAAGTATTTGATATTTGTAACAATAGTGCTTCGGGAAATAATTGTGCTTATAATAATACTCAAAATTATAAAGGACCAGGCCAACAAGGTACTGGAATTTATGAAAAGTGGTATTTAGGAAAAATGGAAGTGAATATGAATGATGGTAGCAAGAAAAAATTTCTTTATTTTCAAATTCATTAAATGAAAAAAAAATTTAGCTCAATTGCTGGAGTAACATTAATTGAAATTCTAATCGGAATTATAATTTCAGTTGTAATGATGGCAGCTATGTTTACTTCTTATACTGTTGTTAACAACTCCTATTCACAAGTTGCTGATCGAGCAAAAATTTCAACTGCTGGAAGAGATGTTATAGGAATGTTATTAAGAGATATTCGACTTGCGGGATTCAAATATCATAATGATAATATTCCAACTTCAAATGAACATGCTCCTATTATCATTACTAAATCAAGAAACTTTGCACAAGCGTGTGATAAGATTGAAATTGTTTATGGAACACTAGCAGGAAAACCAACGGGTGATCCTCTCAAATATGAATATGAAAGATATAAAATTACTTATGAATGCAAAAGATCAAAAATTCCTGACAAGTCCGCGCCTCCTCTACCTGGAAACAAATACCCTCCAATAGATGCATTTGCAATTTACAAATCAAAAGTAAAGTGGAATACAACCGATAAAAAATGGGATGATGGTGGTACCGATAATAACACAAAAACATATGGACCATCATTGGTTACAGACCATATTAGTGATTTAGTTTTTAATGCGATTGATGACAAGGGATTATTAATCAAGCCACCCCCTACCCCAACTAATGCAACAAAAGATAAATTGTATAAAATAAAAACTATTGATATTGCATTGACAGTCAGATCGACCAAAGATTTTTTTAGAACTTCTAAAGCAAGAGAAATTTTTGCAATGACAGACACATCAAGAAATATAAAAAAAACTGATAAATTTTTAAGAGATACAATTGTTGTAACGGCACACGCTAGGAATGTTGGATCATGATTAAAAAAAATGAACAAGGCTTTGCTTTAGTCCTTTCATTAGTTTTAATGTTAGCAATGTCTCTAATGGGTGGAGCGCTTATTGTAATGTCTGCGAGTGATCATCAAAGTAATAATAAGAGTGACGAGTATCAACAAACTTTTTATGTAGCAGAAACCGCTTTATTAGAGGGTGAAAAATATATACTTAATCAATTTCTAGGTCCTTGGGACCCGGGTAATCATAAGAGACAATTAAACAAAAGAAATTTACCAGCAAATCAGAATACTGCTTTTAAGGGTCAAATGATTAAGATCAATTATAAAACTTCTGATAAATATTACTTTGATACTTCAGAGTATTGCTTTAACAGTTTTCCAGATAAACCAGATAAACTAAAAGTAGTTACTGGTGAAAGTTGGAATTTTGGTGACGTTATTCGAGATAGTTTTAACAATAATGCATCAGAAAATGAGAAGCATGAGGCTGAAAGACTCAAAGGTTATTATTATGAATATTTTGTTACAAATATAGGGGATGCCCCATTTAAAGGAACAGGATCAAGTGTAAAAAAACAAGCCGGAAATAGTGGTCAAAATGGTATGGCTTATAGAGTTTTTGGATGTGGAATAAAAGCTGAAGAACATGCTTATAATAAGGAAAATGGAAAACATTCAATCAATTCTGGGTCTAAAAAAAGAATAATTGTAGCACTAGAAAGTGTAGTTGTTTTACCTAAATAGAAATGACAAATTTTTTTTTCAGTATTAATAATATAATAATTTATAATTATAATCATTTTATGAAATTATTAATAAAATCTTTTCTGATCACAGTTTTTTCATTCAGTGCTGCATATTCAGCATGTGATCTAATAGCTGAATTTGGAGAAAAAAAAGAAGTTTTTGAAAAAAGAGAAATTGCTGCAAGGCCCTTTCCAATGGAATATGCTGAATTAGATGTTTATCCTGTTTTAGCAAATGATATTTGCCCGAACCAAAAATTAAACGATGTGGGTATTGAATATAGATTTTTAAATGACGAATTAGTTGCAGTTAATTTTGTTGCTTTAAATGACGATCGAAATTTAGTAACTGAAAAATTGACTTTAATGAATTATGTAAAAAAAAACTATAATGACTTTGATATTGGAAATAATCCAAACGCTTATGAAGGAGTAGAGGTATTTGAAAAAACAAATTTGTTTATTATCTATCAAAGATTAACTGGTGATGATGGAATTAAAGATGAACAGATTTATATTTCAACACCTAAGCTAGATGAAAAATTATCAAAATTCTATGCTGATAAAGAAATGGAGCAGTTGGATTCACAATGAAATTAAAAAAATTAATCTTTAGTTTTTTATTTATATTTTTAACAACAGAAAATGTATTTTCTAAAGCCTTACCTCCTGGAACTGGTATTGGTGATGTTCCTGCAAATGTATTAATTTTATTAGATAAATCTGGAAGTATGGGTTGGCGTATGAGCGGAGGAACTGCAAGTATGAGATATCCTTATGACGCTGATGCAGATGCCAGTGGAAATATTTTGGTTTCTCAATACAACAGGGATGGAGTTAAAAAGTTTTTATACGATACAGCTACAACTGACAGTGGATTTGGAAACAATGGAGTTTCTGGCAAAGGAAATTCTAAATATGAAGGTAATAGTAATTGTCGAACATCCTATTCATATAGTGGAGAAACTCATAATGGCATTTACTATACAACTGCATTTTATGAAAGAGCAATTGTCGGTATAAGGGCTAGTGATGGAAGATGCATGGTTAAATATAATCTAGGCGGTTATCCTTATAATATGACAATTGACTCTGGGAAAATTTTTGTTGGAGGCTCTTTTGGTTACAAAGTAATTGATATTAATTCAGGTTCAATAAGGAACTGTAATGTGAATTCTCAATTAAGGTATAGTTATGGAACCACAATTGATGCTGGAAATATATTTTCATATAGAAGTAATAGAATTTATAAATTTCCGTTAAACCAGTCTGGTATGTGTCCTTCAACTTCTGGTCAAAGTTTTTATTATCCAGAAGGGAGTTACGTTGGATTACAACATGTTGGAGCAAATCAAATATGGACACTTTCATGGAGCAACAGCAGGATGAGAAAAATTCAAGTTAACAATACTGGGTCAGGCTATACTAACTTATTGACTAAAGGTAAAAGAAGCAGATCTGCATCATCTGCCAGCAACCTGTATTTTTACTATCCATGGGGTTTAGGATATGATGATAACAATAACAGAATACTTGCTGCAAACTTAAATAATGGCCAAGTCCATGCTTTAGATCAAAATGGTGGGTGGATTAAGTCTATTGGTGGAGCTCCAAAAACAAGGATGCAAGCCGCATATGAAGCTATTGAAGCTATAGTAAAAGACTCATCATTAACGTCTGGGGTTGATTTTGGATTTGCTTACTGGTCAGCGGGAGCATCTGGATTTAACAGATGGCACGGAAATCATAAAACTGGTCAAGGGTATTCAACCCCTTGTACCACCTATAATTGTCTAAAAGTGCCAATTTATAAAGGTGGAGCTGCTCAAATTGCTAAAATGATAAGGACAGTTAATCCAGGTGGAGGTACACACTTAGACTCTGCAATGAGAATTGCATCGAGGTATTATAAAAATACTACTTATTCACCTATAGATAAAAATCTAGATTGTCAAAATTCTTATGTAATTTTAATTGGCGATGGAGATTGGTTCAGTCATACTCATACTAGAGGTTTAAAAATAGTTAAAGATCTTTACAATAATAATAAGATTAAAACTTTCTCAGTTGCATTTGGTACTGGTATCAGTGCAAATGGATACAGATATTTCCAAGACGTTGCAAAAGCAGGCGGCACAGGTAAGTCAATTGTAGCTACAACTGGAGCTGCATTAACAGCCCAACTTAAAGCTAAAATTGGAGAAATCATTGCTGAAAAACTCTCGTTTACTGCTCCTGCAATTACAGCAACAATTGAAAAAGGTGGATCTTTATACCAAGCTCAATTTGATTACCAACAAAATAAAGAATGGATTGGAACACTTACAAGAACAAAAATAAATCCAGACGGAAGTATTGATGAAAATCACGTTTATAACTGGTCGGCACAAGATAAAGTTCCTGCGCCAGCTTCTAGAAAACTCTGGAGTATAATTCCAGGCACTGATTATAAAGCAGATTATAATAACTTTAGAGATACATATGCAACAGAGATTGGAAATGTCATGTCATTATATGAAAATGATATTCAAGATTATCACAGAAAAACAGACTCTCCAGGTGGGTCAAGTCTAAATAGAAGATGTGCAAATTCTGCTGGGGTTCTAGATGGTACAGATGATGATTTAAAAGGATTAATTAATTTCTTAAGAGGAGCTGATTATTTTGATTATGATGGAGATTGTAATCTTACTGAAAAGAGAACAAAAGATGGAAAAAATATTTATCTAGGTGATATATACCATTCACAGTTGATTGTGGTAGGTGCACCCTCTGCAGACACACAATTTCAAAACAGTAATCAAGAATCTTATTTTAGAAATGTTAATGGATATGTTGCATGGAAAAACTCTTTAAAAGCGAGAGGTGATAAACCTGTTATATATGCTGGTTCTAATAGTGGAATTCTTCATGCATTTGATGCAGAAAGTGGAGAAGAAAAATGGGGATTTGTTCCACCATTAGTTGCACCTTACTTACCTTTGGTTATGAATAATAATTTAAATCTTGCAAAAGGTGGAGGATCAAACGCAATCTTTGGAGTTGATGGTTCTATTGTTGCACATGATATGTATTTTAAATCTCCATTAGATACTGCTAAAAAATGGCACACAATTTTATTAGTTCCTTATGGAAGAGGCGGAGCTGGAATGAGTGTGTTAGATGTAACTAATCCTGATAAACCTTTGCACTTATGGTCAATTTTTAATGATAAAATCAATCATAGAGTCTACAGAGTTGATCATAATCAAGTCATTTATAATTATGATTATATTGGCAAATCTTACTCTCTTGCTTCATTTGGAGAGTCTATAAAAGTTACAGATAATTATAATGATGATAATACTGTATCTAATACATGTAATTCATCCCAATCTACATCATGTTACAAAGGCAAAAAATGGACGTTCCCAGTCCAAGGAATTAAAAAAAGTGATATCTTAGTCACTTTTAATGACAATAATTATACTAATTTTAGTGTGTCGACAAATTCAAGTGGTGACACTGAAATCACTTTTGGAACTGATATGACTTACTCAGCAGATCCTGGAGATACCAACACAAGTTCAATGCTTGGTGTGTTTATTAAAGCAGGATCAAAGGCTACAGGAGTACAAACAAATCCCGAATATGATTATAGTGAGTTAGGTGAAACTTGGTCAGATCCAAGAATATTCAGAATTCCAAATAATGGAGCTGGAGATAGTAATATTCTCGATGATGTTTATGTAGCTGCAATGGGAGGCGGATATGGAACTCAATTCGAAGGCGTTGGTTCAAACTTAACTTTAATAAATTTAGAAGATGAAACAAACCCAGGAAGTTTATATAAAAGAATACAAATAGAGGATACTGACGCTAGCGATATTGTAAATTCGGTTCCCTCGTCTATAGTCTTAGTAACACCTGATACAGCATCTGGAGTAAATTACTCTGGAGGTTTAGCTTATGTTAGTGATTTAGAGGGAAAAATAACCAAAGTGAATTTAACTAATATGAGTGATGATAATAGTGGAAATTCAATTAAAATTTATGACACCACAACATTATTTAACGCTGGTTCAACAAAAGCAAATGGAAGATATATGTATCATGCAATGGATGCAACTATAGGGGATACAACAAATTCCATGTGGTTATTCGCAGGAACGGGTGATTATGAAAGAATCAATGATACTACTTCTGGAGTACAAAACTTCATGCTTGGAATTAAAGATGTTGATTATCCATTCTATAAAGATGTAGCATTGCCAGCAAAAGCTGACACGATTACCGAATGTAAAAATACCACAGACGATACAACAGGAGCTAATTGTCCTCAAAATGCAGATACAGGTTGGTATATAAATTTAAAAGATTTTGCAAAAGTTTCAGCTGAACCAACTGTATATCGTGGTCAAGTTTACTTTCCAGTATATGAACCAACAAAATCTGTGAACAAATGTAGCCTAGGAGATGCCTATATCTGCGGTGTTGATGATGAGTGTGGAACAAATGCTTCATCTGAGCTTGGACAAACATTAGGTAAAAATAATAAATGTGCTTGGGTTGGGCAAGGTGTATTATCTAAAATAGTAACCTTTGGAGACACTCTTTTTGCCAATATAGCAGGTAAAGTAGATTGTAGTAAAATCACTGACCAAAAGAAAAAGAAAGAATGTGAAGATAGTAAAAAGAAAGATTTAATAAGTATTAGTGCTGGTTCAGGTCAGGTAAATACTTATCGAAATTCTTGGAGACATAATTTCTAAATATTATTTAATTTTTACACCACCCATCTTTTTCAATTAATACTGGATAATATTCTTTATGCGTTTTTATCCACAAAGCAATTCGAGCTCCATTTGAATAACCACCAGGACATTCTGTTTCGTCAATTCTCATTCTTCCATCTCGATCTTGTGAACTATTAGTTCCAGCATAAATTACGGGATCTGGATCTCCATAAGGATTTTTCCAGCCTAAGTCTAAAAAATGTCCAATTAAAATATTGTTTAAATTTTTTATATTGCCTTTATTTGCAATCATTTCACAGCTAAATGATCTTGTAGAGCTTAATTTTAAAGTCCCGCCTCCTTGAACATCACATAAACCTAAATTATTTTGAATAAATTTTACTGCTTTTTCATGTTGTGCAAGTGTTGCATTTCTTTTTGCACTAGAAGTATAGCCAGAATAAGCAACTACCCCAACAGCTGCTAATATACCGATGATAGCTACTACGACCAAGAGTTCTATTAGTGTAAAGCCTTTTCTGCTCATTAATTTTATGGAAACTGAGCGACTGGCCATTGATAAGATGTTACTTTACCTCTACACCTTACTCTGAGTTTAAACCCAGCTGACTCTGGATAATAAGCAAACTGACCATCTTTAGGAGGATCACCAATATATGATAATATATCCAGATTACTTTTAAGATTTTCATAAGGGCTTTTTGCATAGTTTGTAAAATCTTTCACGGTCTCACCTGCAATAGTTCCAAAGTTTGTACATGCAACATTTCTCTCGGTTCCTTCAACACCATTTGTGAATTGACCTTTTAAAGGAACTTCTCCGTTAATATCACACATCAGCCAGTTCTGATTTATCTTCTTTTTTAATTGAGTGTAATGACCTAAGCAAACTTGTTCTTTAGCACCTGCTGTATAACCGCTATAAGCAACTACGCCTACTGCAGCTAGAATACCGATGATTGCTACAACAACTAAGAGTTCTATTAGGGTGAAGCCTTTGTTTTTCATTTAAATATACTATGTGAAAATCGCAATATCGTCAAAAGGTCTGAAAATTTGAAAATAAAAATAAATGATCCAAACAAACATGGTGATCATCGTAAAAAAAATTAAAGCAAGTCCAACCAAGGTATCTTGATTGACTTTTTTTCTCCATTTTAGTGGAAAAAAACTCAATGAATAGGCATAAACAACAATAAAAATATTTATCCCAGTAATAATAATATTTATGAATAAAAATTGATCCATTATTTAATTAATTTTTTTTAAAATTAATTTAAATTGATATCCTGACTACAAACGTGATTAGGAATACTACATTGCGTACCAGAACATGGAGTTTGCACACATGTAAGTACTTGAATTTTAGTACCTGGAGATCTCATTCTGTTATAACCAACGTCTGTATCATTAGATACTCCTCCCCCATGAGTTAAAGCATTTTTTGATGTATCATAAGGGTTTTTAAAATCAGCCAAAGCTTTTTCCGCTGCCTTTGCTACAAAGTCTTTCCAAGTTTGTAAATTTTGTTTACTGCAATCTAATTCATCATTCATTGCTTTATCATCTCCCATAGAACATTTCATTGTCTCTGAAATTATATATTTTACAATTGCTTTATGATTAGAGCTTGCAGCCTGTTTTTTGGCACCACTTGTATACCCACTGTAAGCAACCACACCTACAGCAGCAAGGATACCAATAATTGCTACAACAACTAAAAGTTCAATAAGAGTAAAACCTTTAGATTTATTTGAAGATTTCATTATATGAAATTAACAAATTTTCTACATATCTCATAGATATAATTTCAAAAGTTTTCTTAAATAAGTTAAAAAACTCTTGTTCTCAATTTTAATATTTCTTTATTCTAATGCTTTGCCAATTACTACTGTTGAGCCTTCTAATCTCTCGATAGACTGAACATAAGCAGCTTCTCCTGCAGGAGCTGCAGCTGCATCGTGAGCTCCTTCAAAAATCATGCTACCAAGACCCGTTAATCCAGACCCATCAACGGTAGTAAATTTACCGTATTGAAATACTTCTTTTGCAGCATCTGAATTGTTAGTGTCATGGTTATACTTATCCATTAATAGCTCTGTTGTTCCTGAATTTAATGTCAAAGCACTATCCTGCAAAGTGTTTGCAACTCTAACTAAAGAGGTGCAAGAGTCAGCTGGACATTCACCCCCACCACTATCAATTAATTGATCTATAAATACACCTCCAGTTGATCCCATTGCCATAGGCACAGAAGCAACAACTGGTATTGTGGTTAAAGTAACTGTAGGGGTTGTAAAGCTATAGTCCACTGTTGATGCTCCTTTTAATGTTATTTTAGAAAATACATCTGCACTTATTTCTTTTTTATTAAAGTTTACATATACTTTAGCACGACCCTGTTGCGTTGCTCCGTCCGCAAAAACATTTTTGTCAGAACTATATGATAGCCCATTTGATCCAGTTGTAACTTTTGTTAAATCAAACCAACCTGAATCGTATAAAATTGTGTCTTGATCTAAAGTTCTTACATAATTCTCATTATCTGTTACTATTATATTTTCTTGCAATTGGTTCATAGCAACTAATATTTCTTCAGTCTCAGATTCTGTTGATAAGCTCGATAAAATTTCTGAAGCACTCTCGTCTGATTTTAAATCAAACTGTTTTGCTGTAATTATTATATTATTTTTTAAATCTGCTGAATTTATCAAATTTGTAGTTAAATTTTTAGAACTATTAACTACATTACTAGAATTTAAAACTGAATGACTCATTGAACTTGACATTTGTGTTAATATATCTGGGCTTGCGGGTGATGCTAAAGATACAACATTTTGAATCATTGCTTGGAAACCTGGACTAGTTATATCTGTAGTGTTTATACCATCTGTTAATTTAATATTTCCAGGAACCATACCAAGAGTATTTTCTGGGCCTGGTCCTAATAATAAAACTGTACTTTCTTTTTTATCATTTAGTGATACCAGAAACTCTGTTCCTCTCACTCCTAAAGAACCATTTGGTATTTTTATTTCTAAATTTTCAGGGTTTTTTTCACTTATTTTTCCTGAAATTGTCTTTACAACTCCAGATTTTATATTTGTTATAAAATTTCCGTTATTTGTTTGTGGGTCATATACGAAATCATCTATAGTTAGTTCTGTATTTTCCCCTACTGTCATAACAGTTTCATCTAAAAATAGTATTTGTGCGTTTGATTTAGACTTTACTACAATAGTATCTCCATAAAATATTTTAGAGCCACTGAATAGTTTTTCATTATTTTGATTATTTATTTCACCTACAGCTACGCCTACTACACCAATAAATTCAGCACTAAAGGATTTGAAAGTTAAAAGAAAATAAATAAATAAAATATAAAAAAAATTTTTAACCATTAAAATTTATCCTCTTAGATATTCCGATTTTTTTAAATGATCTTTCAATCTCATAACTTGATAT
>ERZ802822.1738-NODE-1738-length-12888-cov-7.473187_pt1 | contig 12888 bp, 9 predicted proteins | sample MGYA00345649_ERZ802822 | MGnify/ENA primary metagenome ERZ802822 (study PRJEB30503, sample SAMEA104212359) | marine metagenome | biome: Westerlies Biome; feature: [SRF] surface water layer (ENVO:00010504) within the epipelagic zone...; material: water...
CATGCTGCGGCTGGAGGCGTAGGTCAAATATTTTGCCAATGGGCAAAAAGTTTAGGCTGCAAGGTCATTGGAACGGTTGGTTCGGAAGACAAAATTAGTATAGCAAAAAAAAATGGTTGTGATTTTATAATAAATTATATTTGAACGTATATTTAAATAATATAAGTGGAATTAGAATTGCCTGTCAAGCATGTCCATCAGCGGGTGCCAATGTTAATTGTCCAGAAAATTTAGACAAAATAGTTAGAACAGATATTGATCACATAATATTTACAGAAAATTCTGCTCTTTTAGGAAATTAAATGAATTTTATTAGAATCTCATATATATCATTACTGTTTATTTTAATTTCATGTGATTCATTTAAAACAGTTAACCTGTATGAATCGGTAATTGATCAACCTGACCCATATGAGTCATTTTCTTATAAAGATATTTTTAAAAAACAACTCGAATATTTAGCAAATAAAGGAGATGTTTTAATTACTATTAGTTCATCTGGAAATTCAGAAAATATTATCAGAGCATTTAATACAGCAAAAGATCAAAAAATAACCACAGTAGGTTTTACGCCAGAAACTGCCCTCCATCGCATGGGCATGCCCCTCGACAAATCCCGGCATCAGAACTTTATCTGCAAACCGCTCATCAAGACTGTAGGCTCCCCAAGCCTTTAGCTCCGCCAGCGCCCCCACACCAAGAATGCGCCCCTCTCGCACCGCCACATGGGTCGCCTCCGGTCGGGACGGATCCATAGTGATTATTTTTTTGCTGAAAAAATTGTCGTGGTCATAATGCGACCTTGAAATTAATACCGCTATCAGCCGAGCATATGGTACAGTCAATAAATCTAAAAATACTTTTACCGTCTCAATAAAGTTCTTTTTATAGTGGAATACCCGGTGCTGAATTTTACCCTCAAGCAGCTGCGTTATGTTGAAGCCGCAGGAAGACTGGGATCAATCGCCGGTGCTGCAAGCAAGTTAAATATCTCGCAATCTTCCATCACTGCGGCCATTGATGTCCTCGAGGCCGAGCTCGGTTATGATTTATTCCTGCGCACTCCGGCGAAGGGTATTCATCCAACGTCTGCAGGGTTTGAGACCCTGAAATTGATCCGCAGCTATCTTGATCAGACATTACATTTCGAGGCTGATTTACTGTCTGTGGGTGGCGCCGAGACCGGTTTTGTTAAGCTGGCCTGTTATTCGACAGCCGCCCCAAACTTTCTGCCACCCGTTCTGAAATCAATCACCAAACGTTTTCCAAACCTGTCGCTCAGCATGCTTGAGGGCCATATGGAGATGATTATCAACTGCCTGGACAGCGGAGAGGTCGATCTTGTGTTCACTTATGAACGATCCGTCGATCACCGGCATACGTTTCACGCTCTGTTCGCCGCACCGCCCTATGCATTAATCGCCATCACCGATCCGTTATCGCAGCAAACCGAGGTGACACCCGCCCAGCTTGCGACCCGCCCCATGGTCTTATTAGATTTGCCCTTCACGCGTGATTATTTCACCAGCCTGTTCGACGGCATGCAGGGCGTACCAACTGTAGCGCATTCCACGCGGTCATCAGAAATGGTGCGGGCGCTGGTTTCGGCAGGGTTCGGCTTTTCAATTTTAAACATCCGCCCCTTAGAATACGGCCAAGGTGTAGCTGAAAACACGGCCTATCACGCGCTGCCCATCCGACCTGCCGGTACGGCACCCATATTTGGCATTGCGACCACTGCGACTGTAAAACAACCCAAGATAGTGCTTGCCTTCATTGAGACCTGTCTTAACCTTAAAGCACAAGGCGCTTTTGATCGAATGTTGGTGTTCTGAGGTCTGTATTTTTGCCAGAGTGATAATAACAGTAAGTAGTGGAACTAGCCCCATTAAATCTGTTTTGTATCACAAGAAAACTTGTTTAGCGTTCTCATATCATTTCCAGACGGCATTTTAACACACTGAAATTCACTCCGAAAAACAGGGTAAATGATATGAAAAAAACACTTAATGTACTGTCCGCTGGTGTGTTGATATGCTCTGTCGCACTGGCAAGCGGTCTCACCGCAGAAACGCCAACACGCGGCGGCACGTTGATTGCAACGCTCAACTCAAACGTGCGCAACCTAAACTCGGCTGTACAATCTGGCACTGTGACAGGCTTTCCAGGCGCGCAACTGTTTGCATCGCCCCTGCGCTATGATGAAAATTGGACGCCACAACCCTATCTTGCCGAAAGCTGGAACGTCTCAGGGGATGGTCTGACAGTCACCCTCAATTTGGTCAAGAACGCCACGTTCCACGACGGCCACCCGATCACGTCCAGCGATGTGGCCCTTTCAGTCAAAGTCATTCAAGAAAACCATCCGTTCAAATCAATGTTCGCCCCGGTGGCGTCAGTCGATACACCAGATGAACACACCGCCGTGCTGAACCTCAGCCAACCGCACCCAGCATTGATGTTGGCAATGTCGGGGCAATTGATGTCGATCATCCCTGCACATATCTATGGCGACGGTCAAAACCCGAAAACCCACCCTCGTAATAATAAAGACGTGATTGGGTCCGGGCCGTTCAAACTAGTCAAGTTTAAAAACGGCGAGCATGTGATCGTCGAGCGCTATGACGATTTTTTCCTAGAGGGCCGTCCCTATCTTGATCGAATTGTCATGCGGATTATCACCGACCCGTCAGCACGGGCGATTGCACTGGAAAACGGCGAGGTGCATATGTCGGGCTTTGAGTCACAGGCGCGGATCATCAACCGGTTGAAAAAAGTGGATCATCTGATCACCACCTCCGAAGGCTATGGCGCCATCGGGCCGTTGGATTGGCTAGCGATGAATACCACCAAAGGACCCACTGCAGATGTCCGCGTACGCCAGGCCATCGCCTATGCGGTTGATAAGAACTTTATCCTTAAGGCGATCATGCAAGGCACGGCCATCGAAGCCAGCACTGGCATCCACCCAGACAGCCCGTTTTATACCAGCGATGTCGAAACCTATCCACTGGATTTGGACAAGGCCAACGCCCTGCTCGATGAGGCCGGGTTTGCCAAAGACGTCGACGGAACCCGCTTTGGGCTAACGATCGATTTTGGCTGGCCCGCGCTCAAACCGCACTCCGAATATGTCAAAGCCGCGCTGCGCAAGGCCGGCATCGACGTCACCGTACGCGCCTCGGCGGATTTCCCCACTTGGGCCAAGCGCATGGGTGATATGGATTTTGACCTGAGCTGGGACACCGTATTCAACTGGGGCGATCCGGTGATCGACGTTCACCGCACCTATTTAAGTTCGAATATCGCCAAGGGCGTCTGGTCAAATACCAAAGGGTACGCCAACGCGTGGGTCGATGAGATTTTGGCAGCCGCGGACCGCGAAAACGATGCCGCAAAGCGCAAGGCGCTCTATGCCGAATTCCAGCAGTTAATCGCAAACGAGCTGCCACTCTATGTCACCAATGCACTGCCTTATCACACGGTGTACTCCAATGAGATCGGCAACCCGCCACTTGGGATATGGGCCACAAGCTCGCCGTTGGACAGAACCTATCTGAAACAATGATCGCGCACCCTGTCTGTGGCGTATCAACACCGCCGCAGAGCCCCCTGCTCTCTGGGCCATGTCTTGCTGTGAGGCCCGGATGAGCTTCTTACAGTCTTTAATCACGCGGGTCTTTTATGCCGCCACGCTTTTGTTAGCTGTTCTTGTCCTGAACTTTTCTTTGATACATCTTGCGCCTGGCGATGTGGCAGACACGACTGCACAATCCATGGGCGGCGCAGATGCGCCAGTGATGGCTGAAATACGGGCAGATTACGGGTTGGACCAACCGTATATTATCCAGTTGGGAAGCTATATCGGTAAAGTTATGCAGTTGGATCTTGGCTATTCGTTTTTTTACAATGAAAGCGTTACTGACCTGATCTTACAGCGTTTGCCTGCCACCTTGCTTCTGGTCGTTCTTGCACAGGTTTTGGCACTGTTTGTCGGGGTTTTACTTGGGGTCATATCAGCCCAAAATCCCAACGGATTGACCAGCCATTTCGTAACTTTTCTGGCATTGTTTCGATATGCAGCACCAGTATTCTGGACCGGAATTCTGCTTCTGATTGGCTTTTCCTTAAACATTCACTGGTTTCCCGTCGCCGGCATGCGCGAAGTCACGGTCAGCGGCGGTTTTTGGGTGCATTTTGTCGATGTGGTAAGGCACCTCGTTCTGCCAATGCTTACCCTGTCATCAATCTTTATCGCGCTGTATTCACGACAATCGCGCACTACCATGATACATGAGTTGGAATCTGACTATGTGCGCACAGCAATTGCCAAAGGCCTGAGCCAGCGCGCCGTGGTGTACCGCCACGCGCTGAAAAACGCGCTATCGCCGGTCATTAAACGCGCTGGCCTGCAATTCTGTGCTGTTATCTCCGGCGCCGTTTTGGTGGAAACAGTGTTCAGCTGGCCCGGACTTGGCACTTTGGCGTTTCAATCCATTATCGCGCGCGACACCCCAATAATTTTGGGCATCTTGTTCTTTTCAACCCTCGTAGTTGTGGTGGGCAACTTATTGACTGATCTGGCGCTGCGGCTGGTCAATCCGAGGATCAAAGGCACAATATGACCCCAATTCCGCCAACCCCACAACAGGCCCCACAACAGGCCCCACAACAGGCCCAAAACAAAACCAGCAGCAAAACCCGCCACCCCGCCGCCGAGGCGCGGGGGCGGTTTTGTCAAAACTTCGCGGCTGTGGCGGCCCTGATGATGCTAACGACAATCGTAGTCTGCGCAATTTTTGGCCCAGCGCTTTATCCAATAGACCCGTTCGATATGGTTTGGGCACCATTTTCGCCGCCCGGGCAGGACGGGTTTCTGCTTGGGACCGATTATCTGGGGCACGATCTAATGGCCGTCCTGATCCATGGTGCCCGTGTCTCCATCTTAATCGGGTTTGCGGCCGCCTTTATGTCAGTTTTTATCGGGGTGACCGTCGGTGCGCTGGCTGGGTTTTACCTCGGATTGGTCGAAGAGATCCCGATGCGGATTACCGAATTTTTTCAAGTCTTGCCTACCTTGCTGTTCTCTATGGTTATCGTTGCACTGTTTGGTGCCTCTCTGCCGATGATCACTGTCGCTATTGGCGTGGTCAGCTGGACGGCTGTGGCGCGGATCACCCGAGCCGAATTTCTGCACATCAGAGAGCTGGAATACGTGATAGCTTCCCGTGCCTCGGGCACCCGAAATCACCGTCTGATGTTTCGGGTTATTCTGCCCAATGCCCTGGCTCCTATCATCGTACAGGCCGCCCTCATGGTGGGCTCTGCCATTCTTTTTGAGGCCGGGCTGAGTTTTCTGGGGTTAACAGACCCGAATGTGGTCAGTTGGGGACAAGTAATCGGCTCAAACCGGCAATATATTCTGGATGCTAGCCATACGGTGACCGTGCCGGGGCTGGCCATTTTCTTCACCGTATTGTCAATATCCATGGTGGGGGATGGTCTGAACGATGCCTTTAACCCCAAACTGCGAAAGCGCTAAACAGAGGAAACCTAAAATTTCGGGGCCGCATTCGAAGCCTCCGCCAGTTTAGACCAACTGCACCCGCAGGGTCAGCTTCAAGGCTGGGCAAAAGGTCTGTCGCTGCCACAAAACGCGTAACTGGGTTGCAATCGGTGTCGCCGTATTGTGCCCATAACAGCCCGTTAGACATGTTCCGAAAGCCCGGCAGTCATTTTATTTCTGGATAGGCTTTAAAAATTTATTTATTAAGGATACCCTGATTTGAATACAACCACTGGCGCAGCATTAACTCACAATCACATACTTATCTATAGTCTCGCAATAAGACACAGAAAATGACAAGCCCCGTAAGGGGTAGCATATCTAATTTACGTCATATTTTAAAAAGGCTTCATAAAAATTGACCAATCCAAGTCTGCTTATTCTTCTTCCCAGCCCCGGCACCGTTCACACACCGTTTTTGACTTCCATGATCGGACTGACTCAAGCCCTGCAACACAAAAAAATTCTCTTCAAAGTAGCGACAATCGAATTATCTGATATCGTGATGTCACGCAATTATCTGATGTCTGTTTTTCTGTCTGACGAAAGGTTCAGTCACGCGCTGTTTGTAGATAGCGATCTCTCCTTAGAGCCAGAACAGTTCTTTCGTCTGCTCGATTTCGATGCGGATTTTGTCGCCGCGGTCTATCCTGATCGCCGGGCAAGAGACGCAGTCCTCCAAGCTCTGTATGAAGCGGATGGAACCAAGCCGGGCGGTCGTTCAATACAAGATATCTCCGCCAGTGCTATGAAATATTTAATGACAATCTATACAAAAAAATCGGAGCCCATTGATGTAAAGAAGAAAAATGGGTTTCATACGGTTGCATCCCTTGCCGGGGGCTTTTCCTTGATGAAACGAATTGTGCCAGAACAAATGGTTGATAACGGTGTTGCACAGCTGCTGCCCCGCACCGCCACCATCCCGGGGTATGAGAATGCGTCACGCTTTGCGGACTTTTTCTCACATTTACTAACCGACGACAAAGAGGCGATACTTGGAGAAGATCAAAGCTTCTGCAAACGCTGGTTGGTGGGCTGTGGTGGAGATATCTGGGTAGATGGCCAGTCAGATATCAGGCATCACGGAGACTATGTGCTGCGAGGGCAATACGCGAGGTCAGCACAAAACTTGTCGTAATATCCAAAGACGCCCGATTGGATACCCAACAAGATTTTACTGGCCACGCGTCAGACACCCCAAAGTGGCGACAGCAAGCCTCACACAGCCCCGGGATTAAGCGGGGCTGGTTACACAGATCACGCACAGGGGCAGACACGGACGGGGCCGCAACAGGCCATGGCAAAAACCAAGATAAAATCAGAGATACGAAAGATCTGCATCCGCCTCTTTCCGACACCTAAATTTTCTGTAAAATAACGATTGTTCCCGCGCCTGCCCGAGCGCTGGGTTTCAAAAGGAGGCTTTGATGACCCGCCCGACCGCAATCGCGACCCCTTTGATCGACGATGACCGCACCCGCGTCACCCGTTTCACCTTTGCCCCAGATGCAGAAACCGGGTGGCATCAACATGGGTATGACTATGTCATCACCGCCATCACCGACTGCGAGATGCTGTTACAAAACCCAGACGGAAGCGAACACAGTGCGACGATCACCGCCGGCGACGCCTATCGCCGCGCAGCAGGTGTGCATCACAACGTGATCAATGCAGGCAACACCGAGATGATCTTCATCGAAGTTGAAATCAAATAACTCCGCAGTATCACAGCATCATTTAAAAGATATCAAGTTAGGCTTTCACCCGCTGCGATGTCGGATCATACATTGGGCGCAACGAGGCTTCAGCCCCCACCTTGATCCCCGCCACATCAATCTCATAGCGCGATGCCAGAACCTGCGCGGCGCTCTCACTCTTGCAAGGTACATACCCCATGCCAATCGCCGCGCCCAAGTGATGACCATAAGCCCCTGACGACAGATAGCCGACAATCTCGCCGTCGCGCAGGATTGGTTCGTTGTGATAGAGCATTGGCTGTGGGTCAGTCAGTTTAAACTGGACCAAACGCGTTTCCAGACCCGTCTGTCTTTTTTCCAGAACCGCCGCGCGGCCGATAAACGCGGGCTTGTCAGTTTTGACCGCGAAGCCAAGTCCCGCCTCAAGTACATGATCCTCACAAGTGATGTCATGGCCAAAATGGCGAAAGCCTTTTTCAATCCGGCAGCTGTCCATCATATGCATGCCGCACAGCATCATGCCATGCGCCTGCCCCGCCTGCCAGAGCGTTTCAAACGCATGCGCCGCCATATCGGCGCTGACATAGATTTCCCAGCCCAATTCGCCAACATAAGACACGCGGTGCACCCGCGCCAAACCCATCCCCAATTCAATCTGTTGCGCGGTACCAAACGGGTTTGTCTCATTGCCAAAGTCGTTTGGTGACACCGCCTGCATCACCGCACGCGCCTTTGGGCCCATAACCGCCAGCACGCCTTCTCCTGGCGTGACGTCGGTGATCACCACATTTCGGTCTCCCACATGCCGCCGCAGCCAGATTTCATCCGCCTGTCGCGTTGCCGCAGGGGTCACCACCAGATAGGCGTCCTCAGCCAACCGCGTGACCGTGACATCCGCCTCAATACCGCCAGCATTGTTGAGAAATTGCGAGTAGGTGATTTTGCCCACTGGCCCCGACATGTCACCGCCACAAATATAATTCAAAAACGCCTCGGCATCACGACCCTCGACGCGCAGCTTACCAAACGACGACATGTCATAAAGGCCAACCCCCGTGCGAACCGCATGGTGTTCACGGGCAACATTTTCAAACCAATTCTGGCGGCCCCAGCTGTACGCATACACGCGTTTCTGGCCAGCATTTGCGAACCAATTGGCCCGTTCCCAGCCGGAAACCTCGCCAAAAACTGCACCCTGCGCCTCGAGATGTGCATGGAAAGGGGTCCGGCGCACGCCCCGTGCTGTGGCTTTTTGACGATAGGGAAAATGATCTGCATAAAGCAGCCCCAGCGTTTCTTTCGAGCGTTCAAAAAGATAGTGCTTATTGCCTTGAAACGGCTGCATGCGGGCAATATCCACATCACCCATATCAAACGGTTTTTCGCCAGTCTCCATCCACTGGCTCAGTGCCATACCCGCGCCTCCTGCCGATTGAATACCGATCGAATTGAATCCGGCGGCAACCCAGACGTTGTCCATCTCTGGAGCAAGCCCCAAATGATAGGCATCGTCAGGCGTGAAACTTTCAGGACCGTTAAAAAACGTATGAATGCCAGCAGTTCCCAACATTGGCATACGGTTGACGGCCATTTCCAATATCGGCTCAAAGTGATCAAAATCTTCTGGCAATTGGTCAAATTCAAAGCTGTCGGGAATACCGTCCATTGCCCAGGGTTTCGAATTTGGCTCGAATGCCCCGAGCATCATTTTGCCTGCGTCTTCCTTGTAATAGGCGCATTCATCGGGCACCCGCAACACCGGCAGTTGGCTGAGACCTTCAATGGGCTCAGAGACGATATAGAAATGTTCACAGGCATGCAGCGGCACATTGACCCCTGCCATACGCCCGACTTCATGGCCCCACATGCCGGCACAATTGACCACCATTTCGCACGCTATATGACCCGCAGCGCCGTCTTCTGCCTGCCAATCAACGCCGGTGATCCGCCGGCCTTTGCGCTTCAATCCTATGGCTTTCACCCGCTCTTGTATCAACGCTCCGTTCTGGCGGGCGCCTTTGGCCAGCGCCAGCGCAATATTGCCCGGGTCGCCCTGTCCGTCCTTGGACAGATAGACCCCCGCCTGCACCCCATCGAGATTAAGATGCGGATAGCGGGCCCCGATTTCACTGGGTGTGATTTCTTCTACATCAACACCAAAAGCACGCGCCATCGCCGCTTGGCGAAAAATCTCTTCACGCCGCTCGGTCGTCAACGCCGCAGTGATCGAACCAACGCGTTTGAACCCTGTGGCAACGCCGGTCTCGACCTCAAGCGCGCCGTAGAGCTCTTGTGAATATTTTGCCATTTTGGTCATATTTGCCGAGGCGCGCAGCTGTGCGATCAGACCCGCGGCATGCCATGTGGTACCCGACGTCAATTGCTTGCGCTCAAGCAACACAACATCGCGCCAGCCGAGCTTGGCCAAGTGGTACGCCACTGAACAGCCAATTACCCCACCGCCGATAATCACCACGCGCGCCTGATTTGGAAGAAAAGTCATAGTCAAAACCCCTTTTGGTTTAGATCCTTCAAGACGAAACTACAGTTTATGCCGCCAACAGATCAAACCGCCGACGCAATTCGCCAATATGTGCAGGCCCAATTTCGCAGCACCCGCCAACGATCGTCGCCCCTTGTTGAACCCAGCCATCTGCAAAATCCCCATAGGCCGCCGGCCCTAGATCGGTCCGGGCCTGCAGTACATCCACCGTTGCACCGATATGATCGAATGTAGGAGCAATGCCGGTAAAGCCGTTTGCATAAGCTCCAAACCGATGGCCCATTGCCGCAAGAACCGGCAGGGCGACGTCAATCGCCTCGGGCAGCGAACAATTCAACAGCACCGCGTCGGGCTGATATTGCGCAAGCAGCCCTGCGATGTCCGACAAAGCCTCACCCGAGCGCAGCTTGGTGCCATCTTTATCATCGACGCTCAGTGCCAACCATACCGGTTTACCAGTCACACCGGCCCCCATTAAACCGCCCCGCGCCTGATCGATAGAGGACATGGTTTCCAAAATGTGCAAATCGACAAAAGGCGCTTGCAACTGCGCACAACGGGCATAGACTTCGGCCGCCTGTTCCGCCGCGGGAGCTTTCTCAGGCTGGTAGGAAAAACCCTGCGGCCCGAGACCGCCTGCCACTAATCCCGTGCCGTGGGCGTCCCGCGCCTCGCAAGCCAGACGGCAAGCCAGCTCCATCAGTTCAGGCAAGCGGTCGGTCAGGTCTTTTGGGGCCAAACGATCCGGCAGAACCCCATAGCTGTTGGTTGTTGCGACATCAGCCCCCGCTTTGAAAAAACTGTCATGCACTGCGCGCACCATGTCAGGGGTGTCCAATAAGGCCTGAACCGACCACAAGCCAGTGGCCTTGCCAGCACGGGCAACCAGTTCTTGGCCCATGCCACCATCAAGGAGAGTGAGTTCGCTCATGCTTTCAGCCGTTCGTTTTCTGGATCCCAGAGAGGTTGGTCTTGTTGCACCACGGCACGCCTCCTCTCACCATAAATCTCGACCTCCAGCTCGGTTCCGGGCTCCGTGAGATCGGGCCGCAACATCGCCAGTGCCACCGACGCATTGACCCGGTATCCCCAGGCACCGGACGTGGTCTCTCCCACCAATGTGTCACCCTGCCACAGCGTCGACATGTAGGGCGCGTCACAAGTGCCCGCATCGATCACCAAGGTTGCAAAGGCTTTCTTACGACCGCTTTGCTTTTCGCTCAGGATCGCCGCCTTACCGGTGAAATCCTGCGATTTGTCAAGTTTGACAAACCGCTCCAACCCTCCCTCGAGCAAGGTATAATCGGTCGACAGATCGCCCTTCCACGCGCGATAACCCTTTTCGATCCGCAGCGAATTCAGCGCATACATGCCAAACGGTTTGGCCCCTGCGGCCAGAACCGCATCATAAATTGCCGGCATGACCGCATTTTCAGCGTGAATTTCCCAGCCCAGTTCACCGGCAAATGACACCCGGATCAGAAACGCTTTTTGTCCCGCAACAGTCGCCCATTGATGGGTCAGCCAGCCCTGTTCAAGATCGGCGTCACTGATCCCGGCCAACACCGCACGTGAGGTAGGACCCGTGACCACCAGCGTGTCCCGTTCGGTGGTGGTTTCACGCACGTTCACACCTTCGGGTACCGATTTACGGATCAGTTCACCATCATGCCACTGGGCGCTAGCCGCAGTGATCAAAACGAAATTATCCTCGCCCAGACGGATACAGGACAATTCGGTCACAATTCGACCTCGGGTGTCTGAAATATAGATCAGATTCATCCGACCCACTTTCGGGATACCACCGGTACAAAACCCACGCAGCCAGTTATCTGCGCCCTCTCCCTGCAGCCAAAACCGCGAGAACCCCGGCAGGTCCAGCACACCACAGGCATCGCGCACCGCCTCGCATTCCTCGCGGATACGTGCTTCCCACGGGCCGGCACGGTTCCATGTCTGGGTGGTTTCTTCCGAGGTATCGTCGCCGGGCTTGGCGAACCAATTGGCCCGTTCCCAGCCGTTATAGGCCCCCATGACCCCACCCAATTCAAGCAGCTTGTCATGCACAGGCGACAGTTTTTGATCTCGACCGGCAGGCCATTCATGCCACGGAAAATGCATGCCGTATTCATGGCCGTACACCTCCATGCCTTTGGCCACACAGTACGCTTGGTTGGTATAATCCGTATAGCGGCGCGGATCGCAAGACCACATGTCCCATTCGGTCTGACCCTCAGTGATCCACTCGGCCAGAACTTTACCCGCACCGCCGCCCTGTGCGATGCCAAAGGTAAACACGCAGGCCTCAAACGCATTGGGCACGCCCGGCATTGGACCAATCAGCGGCATGCCGTCCGGCGCATAGGGGATCGGCCCGTTGATCACCTTATTGACGCCCGCGGTGCCCAATAAAGGCACCCGCGCCATCGCATCTTCAACATACCATTCGAGCCGCTCCAAATCGTCGGGGTAAAGCTGAAAACTAAAATCCTCAGGCAGCGGATCCGAGGGGTTAACCCAATGTGCTTTGCAGTTGCGCTCATAAGGCCCGAGGTTCAACCCGTGCTTTTCCTGCCGCAGGTAATAGCTGCTATCGACATCGCGCAGCAGGGGCAGTTTGTGACCGTTCTCGGCGCTCCAAGCCTCTAACTCGGGGATTTCATCGGTGAGCATATATTGGTGGCTCATCACCATCATCGGCACCGTACGCCCGCCATAGGGTTTGAACCACTCGCCAACCCTCTGGGCGTAATACCCGGCCGCATTGACCACAAATTCACAACGGATATCGCCCTTTTCGGTCTGCACAATCCAATCGTCGCCGGCGCGCGACACCCCTGTCGCCGGCGTGAAACGCAGAATTTTTGCACCCAAATCCCGCGCCCCTTTGGCCAGCGCCTGGGTCAGCTGGGCAGGATCAATATCACCATCATTGGGATCATAAAGCGCACCGTGCAAATCATGGGTTTCGATAAACGGATAGCGGTTTTTAATCTCATCCACAGCAAGAATATCCAGATCCATACCCTGCGATTTGCCCATGCCTTTGGCGCGCTGAAACTCTTGCATGCGCTCTTTGGAATGCGCCAGTCGGATCGAACCGGTTACGTGATAATTCA
>ERZ802822.1739-NODE-1739-length-12882-cov-7.885982_pt1 | contig 12882 bp, 16 predicted proteins | sample MGYA00345649_ERZ802822 | MGnify/ENA primary metagenome ERZ802822 (study PRJEB30503, sample SAMEA104212359) | marine metagenome | biome: Westerlies Biome; feature: [SRF] surface water layer (ENVO:00010504) within the epipelagic zone...; material: water...
CTAATCGTGAAGGATTGATAGAAACGCCAAAACGTGTTGTAGACGCTTACAAAGAGTTTTTTGATGGTTACAAAATGAACCCAGACGAAATACTATCTAAAACATTCGAAGAGGTAGAGGGTTATGATGAGATGGTTATTATAAAAAATATTAGACTAGAATCTCATTGTGAACATCATATTGTTCCAATTCTAGGCATTGCTCACGTTGCATATATGCCGAATAAAAAAGTAGTAGGAATTAGTAAGTTAGCTAGATTGGTTGATGTCTTCGCGAAACGACTTCAAATACAAGAAACCTTAACTGCTCAGATTGCAGAAACCATTCAAAGAGTACTAGACCCCCTTGGAGTTGCTGTACTTATTGACGCGTCTCATCAATGCATGACTACTAGAGGTGTTCATAAACCTGAGTCAAGTACAGTTACAAAGCGTATGCTAGGTGTGTTTAAAACTGATGAAAATGTAAGATCTGAATTTATGGAATTAATTAGATAGGAGATTAAAATGATTGTTAAAATGGGTATAGATTTAGCTAGGGGCTTTGGACCTTGGAAAGAAATGTTTGTTAAAAATGAACATAAATTAAACGCTCACGGCGGTAGGTTAGTTTTCGCAGGTACTGAAAAAGATAATGATAATAAATTAACTGTTATTATGGACTTTGACTCACCTGAAGCATTAAAAAGTTTTGCTAGTGATGAAGAACTCTCTAAAATTAGAGCAGATGCTGGTGCAATGTTAGAAACTAGTACAGTCACTATGATGTGCGCAGAATCTTTCACAAGGACTAAAAATTAACAAATAATTATTCAATTTTGGCCAAAATAAAGTATTTTATATTGGGCAATCCTTAAATTTAGAGCCTACGGCCTTAACAACTTTGGGATCTTTTTCTACTTCGTCACATATCTTTAATATGTTAGGACATTCTTTAAAAGGTTTTTCTTGACATGAATCTCTTAATACAGCAAATCCAGCTGTCTCCTGGACGGTTCTAATACAGGTATAGATAAAAATATCTGCGTAAGAACAATTTTCACCAGTAATAAAAGGGCCTATGTTTTTACTTTTAATATGATTTTCTAAATATTGAAGTCTTGAATGATGTAATTTTGTTAGATTAGATACTCCAAGTTCTTTTCCACCCTCAGCAAGTGTATCTGTAAGTCTCAAATTTCTCCAAAAGGGTTCATTATGTCCGGTAATAATGTCATGAAATGGTGATAATACAAAAGAGTAATAATCCTGAGCCCAAGACCAATACATAGCTGCTAGAGCGGCATTTTCCGTTGATTTTGGTGTAAGGGGGCCTGGATATTTGGTAATTAAATATTGAACAATAGCTAAGGAATCATTTAATTCAATTCCGTTTGATGGATCTTTTAACCATGGAATAGTTCCAAAAGGAGCTTCTGTGTTTTTATCAAAATCTTCTCCCATCGGCTTACTCATCATCATGTTTGTTTCAATTCCATGTAAGGCACAAATAATCTCAATTTGAAGTCCTCTTCCAACAACCGGAATATATGCTATATCAATTTTACTCATTTATTTGAAACTCCTGATTTAAATTGTTAAAACAATAACTTTATTATTTAGCAATTAATAATTAAATCAAATAAATTTGTTTTATTTTAAATTAATTACTTGTGAGATCATTATGAATGAAGAATTATTTATCACTGGAGCTGGCGTAAGTGCAAGTAGCGGAATACCAACATTTAGGGGTAATGATGGTTTTTGGACAGTTGGAAGTGAAAATTATACACCTCAAGAAATGGCAACAAGATGGATGTACGAAAATAATCCTGCAGATTTTCTATTATGGTACTTCAAAAGATTTGCATCTTATAGAACAGTAAAACCAAATTCAGCACATTATTGGCTTGCTGACAAAAAGTTAATAACTCAAAATATAGACGGCTTAGATGGAAGAGCAGGTAATACTGATTATATATCTATCCATGGCAGACTAGATAAAGTTGTTTATTACAGAAATGAAATGGACAAACAATTACCTTTTGATGCTGAATGGGATGAAATTGATATAACATCAAATCCAACTGATGAAGTTTTAAAAGAAAAATTATTAGAGAAATTTAAAATTAGAAAAATTGGTAATACATTCAGCCCAGAAAATGGTATTTCACTAAAACCTTATGTGTTGCTATTCGACGAAATTTATACAGACTTATACCGTATTTCAGAAGCAGAACAATGGATGAAAGTAGCTAATAAAATGATTTTTATAGGAACTTCATTTAGTGTAAATATTACGTCTATAGCACTAAGATCAGCCATTTCTCGAGGAATTGATATTGATATAGTTGATCCTGAGCCTGTTAAATTAGATTATGAAAATATTGAATATTTTAAAATGACTGCTGAAAAATATTGTGAAATGAAAAATTTAAAAAGCTAGTTATTATTTTTTAAAAGGTATCCAAGTTGCACTAGCATATGCAGCAAGTTTTCCATCAGTTCTATGCAAATGTGATTGTAGAAAACTAATTGTTTTTCCTGGCTTAAGAAAGCTTCCTTCGCATAAAACATTTCCCTCTTTTATTGGAAGTAGGTATTTAATATTCATTTCCAAAGTTGCACCTGCACCTGTCGTATTATAGAGCAAGTGTCCCATAGATACATCCATAGCAGTTGCTATTATTCCCCCGTGAAGAGTTCCTTGGGGATTAAACATTGGTGGCTTAGCTTCAAAGTTAACTAAACATTTATTATCCTCATAGGAAACTTTGAAACCTAAGAACCTTGATAAATAAAAAGAACCAAAATCTTGCAAGTCAGATTTATTTGCATCGGACAACATAGAGGCCCCAATATCTCTAATTTTATTTATTTCATTCATTAAATAACTTTCTAAATATTAAAAATTTAAAGAATATTAATTTTTATAAATTATCCAACATTATATTTCTCAACTTTTTCAAAATCAAAATTTATCCCATGTCCAGGTAAATCTGGTGCCTCTGTATATCCATTTAAAACCTTTAATGGAGAATCAATAAATTCATCTATTCTCCAAGCATGAAATTCAAGGTATGATGCATTTGGACATGAAGCTAATAAATGAACATGCAATTCATGGACACCATGAGAACAAACAGGTAAATTATTAATTTCAGCTAACTTTGCTACTTTCATAAAAGGAGTTATTCCTCCACAAGTAGTTAAATCAGGTTCCAAAAAATCAACACCATTAACATCAATAAGTTGATTAAATTCCGCAAGATTGTGAAGATTTTCTCCAGCAGCTATAGGTATTTTACCTAAAGAACGTAAATACGAGTACCCTTTGAAATCGTCAGGCTTTATCGGTTCTTCAAGCCATACTAAATTAAATTTTTCTATTTCTTTAAATGCAATAACAGCCTGATCTATTCTCCATGCTTCATTTGCATCAGCCATTAGCATAATATTATCTGCCAAGTGATTTCGCATTGCTTCTATTCTTTTTAAATCATCAATTAAAAACTCTTTCCCTAATCTCATTTTAATAGATCTAAATCCTTTTTCTAGAGATTTCGTAGCTCCATCTAGTAATTTTTCTGTAGAAAAATTAAGGTCAATATTTCCAGCATAAGCTAGTACTTTTTTATCATGTCCGCCCAGCAATCTCCATAAGGGTTCTTTCAGACATTTTCCCTTTAGATCCCATAATGCAACATCTACAGCAGCTATTGCAAAACTTACAGGTGCACCTCTACCTGCATAATGAGTTGCTTTCCACATATTTTTCCAGAGTAATTCAATTAATCTTGGATCTTTTTTTAAAATAATAGGAATAAAACTATTTTTAATAATTGAAGCAATTGCCAAGCCTTGATTTTCATGAACAGTAATGTAACCAACACCTTGTTCGTTATTATCATTAGTTACTTTACAAATAACCAAATCAAATGCTTTCATCACTCCCGCCGCAAAAGCTTCAACTGGTTCTGGTAAGGGGACTTGATAAGTATCAACTTCAACTTTTGAAATTTCCATTACAAACTCCTATTAAGTTGTTTTTTAAGAGAATTCAAACCCTTCATAGTTATTGCTGACTTTTTCGTCACATATTTTTTTATAATTGGCAACACCTCCAACATACGGCATAAATCCTTTACTTTTACCAACAATATTATCACCATTATACCAAGAATGAGCTAACGGGTATAAAGTTGCATTAGCAACTTCATTATTATGATTAACCCATTTATCTTGATTTACAGAATTTGCATTTACTTTTTTGTATTTATTATCTTTTTTGTGAACTATTAAATTATGAATAAAGTCGACATGTTGTTCAATTGATAAAATCATTTGACTTTTTACACCTGGACTTTGAGGCCCAGTTATCATAAACAAATTTGGAAAACTGGATACCATCATACCTAAATATGTTTTGGGACCATCAGACCATTTAGATTTTAAGCTTACATCTTCATCATTTAAAATTTCAATAGCATTTACTGCACCTGTCATTGCATCAAAACCTGTAGCAAATACTAAATCATCAAAAGAATATTCAATATTATTAGTAAACAATCCTTTTTCTGTAATTTTTTCAATTGGATCATTAGAAATATCTATTAGAGAAACATTATTTTTATTATATGTTTCAAAATAGTTACTATCTAAACACAGTCTTTTAGTCCCAATTGGATGATTTTTGGGACATAGTTTTTCAGCTGTTTCTTTGTCATTAACAATTTTTCTTATTTTATTTCTCACAAATTCAGCTGCAGTTTCGTTTGCTTTTTCATCAGTGAGTAAATCTGTAAATGCAAATAACATTGCTTGTCCGCCTTCTTGCCAAGCTTTTTCATAAATCACATTTCTTTCTTCGTCGCTTACTTCAAAAGTTGATTGTGTAGGGGGTTGATATTTTGCAATTCCGAAAGATGAATTTTTAGCTAGTTGACGATATTTTTTATAGTTCTTTTTATATTCCTCTCTTTTATCTTTAGGAAGATCTCTATGTCTAGCAGGTAAACTAAAATTAGGTGTCCTTTGAAACACTATTAATTTTTCAGCGGTATTAGAGATTATAGGGATAGATTGAACAGCTGAAGAACCTGTACCTATAACACCAACTTTCCTACCCTTAAAATCGGGCATTTCGTAAGGCCATGCTCCCGTATGATATATATTGCCTTTATAGTTATTTAATCCTGGGATTTTTGGAGTATTAGGCGTCGATAAATTTCCAGTAGCTAAAATTAAGTGCTCACATTCAATAACTTTTTGTTTATCTGTGGTCACAATCCATTTTTGTTTTTCTTTTGAAAACTTTGATTTAATAATTTTAGTATTAAAATTAATATTTTTTCTTAAACCAAATTTTTTACATACAAATTTTGCATATTCAAGTAACTCAGGTTGTGTTCCATATTTTTCTTTCCAATTCCATTCTTGTTGTAGATCTTCAGAAAAAGAATAAGAGTAATCCATACTTTCAATATCGCATCTAGCCCCAGGATATTTATTCCAATACCAAGTTCCACCAACATCATCAGCTTGTTCAAATATTTCAACTTTAAATCCTTCTGACATTTGTTTATGTAAAATATACATGCCAGCAAAACCTGCACCCACGATTAATGTATCTAGATATTTATCAATCTTCAAAGAATTCTCCTTAATAATATTTTGAATACTAGGTCTTGAAAATCAGTTTTTCAACACCTAAATAAATAAAGTGATGCCATAATGGATCACATAATTAAAAACTAACATTGCCATAATGGAATGTTTATTAACTCGCTTTATAAGGAGCTAAAAATGACTATATTACCAACACTCGCTCTACGTTCTTTTGTCGGTTTTGACAATCTTTTCAATGAACTAGAGACTATTTCAACCCAAAAACATAATTCTTTTCCAGCTCATGATATCCTAAGAATATCAGAAGATGAATATGAAATAACTTTAGCTTTATCAGGTTTTAACAAGAAAGATATTTCGATAGATGTTCATGATGGTGTTCTTACTATTAAAGGTAATGGTGGTTCAGAAGTACAGGATGATAATGTTCAATACATTTATAAAGGTATTGCAAAGAGATCTTTTGAACAAAAATTCCGTTTAGAACAATATGTTGATGTAAAAGATGCTAAATTATCTAATGGTTTACTAAAGGTTTCTCTTTTAAGAGAAATTCCTGAAGAAAGAAAACCAAGGCAAATAACTTTAAAATCTGCATAATTAATGTATGGGTTAGGACAATTTTTTGTCCTAACCTTTTAAAAAAAACTTATTTATAAATTAGGTATTTGAATGGAATTTTTGCTAATTTGGGTTTTAGGCGGTGATGTTATAGATAGTGGTTTAAGATATAAAAGTGCTGCTAAATGTTTTTCTGAATCACAAAATGCAGCAACTGAAATGAGAGACGTTGGGTTAACATCACCTCAGTTTACTTGCATACCAGTTGCTAAAGGTAAAGACTTTAAAATTTATAGAAAAGATAGCAATAATTCTAGATTTCCTTTTTGATTTATTCTTTCAACTTTCTCTCTAATATTTCTCTTATTTTTTTTAGTTCTTTAGTTTGCTTGTCTAAACCTAAATTTCTCCTGACAAACCCATAAACCCATATTATTAGTAATAATGCTATTAACCCAAATACTATCTCTATTAACATAAACAAAAAGTTAATTTTTTCTTCAATCATCATTATTGATGAATTAAAATTTTTAAAAAAATTGTCCAATTTATTTATCTTTTGATGTATTAATTTAATTAATTGTTATTTTAATATAATACTTTTTCAAATTCAACGTTTGGGAGGAATTCAATGAAAATAAAAAATATAATTCTTATATCATTTCTATCTTTATTTGGTGTAAGTCAGTCTTTTGCTGAAACAAGAATTACTTACAAATCAGCCAAATCTACATCATCTTATTACCAGATGGCTGTACAAATAGCTGATACAATAAAAAAGTCAACAAAAGGGGACATGATTTTAACAATAGAAGAGAGCCAAGGATCTGTTCAAAATGTTAAAGAGGTTGCAGGTAGAAAAGGTAACTATGTATTTACAACACCACCTGTTCTTGTAAAGCTGGCAATAGCTGAAAAAGCAATGTTTAAGGGAAAGGGCAATCCAAAATTCAAAAATATTAGGGCTTTATTTCCAATACCTTCTTTAACTATGCATTTTGTAATGTCTAAGAAATCAGGCGTAACAAGTTTTAAAGATATGGAAGGCAAAACTATACTTTTAGGAAAAGGTTCTTTTGGTGCAAAAGAAGGTGCTAAATACATTAAAAAATTTGGTCTGGATGGGAAAGTTAAACTAGCTCAGGTGGAGCTTTCAAATGCTGTCCCCGCATTAAAAAATGGTCAAATTGACGGTTTTGTAACTGCAGGATCTTATCCAGCACCTAATGTAATTGAAGCAGCAGCATCAATGGGTGTAAATGTTATATCACTTAATAATGAACAAATAAAAGCTTCAAAAAGAACTAAATTAATTATACCTGCAGGTACTTATGCTGGTCAAAGTTCTGATATTGCTACAACGTCACTTCCAGTTGTTGCATACACAACTACTGATATGAGTGATGAAGTAGCATATAATTTAACTAAAGCTTATTGGGATAATAAAGGTAAGTTAGGGGAAGCTGCAAAATGGTGGAATGGTGTTACACCAAAGATGCTCTCAAATATATCTACAAAAATTCATCCAGGAGCAATCAAGCTTTACAAAGAAATAGGAGCAAAACTGGCTGATCATCATTAATTATAGATGACAATAACAAATAAAATGTGGGCTGCTTTTGGCTTTGTTTCAATTGCATTCCACATTTTCCTAATTTTTTCAGGTTTAGTGCCTAACTTAATTTCTAGACCTGTTCACATGGCTTTAATTTTACCATGGGTGTTTTTATATAATAAATCTTTTTCTAATAACTTAATTAGCTCATTTATTATGATTGTAGGTGTCTTCTGTTGCCTATGGATATCTTTTAATCATGAAATATTAATGGATCAATATGGTTTTATAGAGGGTAATTTTCAACTTTCAATATCAATAATTTTATTACTAATAGTTTTAGAAATGGCAAGGCGTTCTGTTGGTTGGCCACTACCTTTTGTAAGTTTACTTGCTATTTTTTATGGAATATTTGGAAATTTTATTCCAGGTGAATTTGGTCATCCTGGGATACCTTTAAATAGTTTTTTTGGTACTTTAACTATTGCTGAAGGAGGTATATGGGGCCCTTTAACGGGTGTCTCAGTTTCGATAGTATCAATTTTTGTTATTTTTGGTTCTTTTTTAAATTCTGGTGAAGCTGGTTCTGGTTTTATGAATATAGCAACAGCATTTGCTGGTAGACTTAAAGGTGGGGCCGCTAAAGTTTCTGTTATATCATCGGCTCTATTTGGTTCAATATCAGGGTCAGCATCTGCTAACGTTGCCTCTACTGGAATGGTTACTTTACCTGCAATGATAAAGTTAAAATACCCTAAAAGGTTAGCTGCATCTGTTGAAGCTGTTGCGTCATCTGGTGGTCAGATTATGCCGCCATTGATGGGTGCTGGTGCATTTGTGATGGTAGAGTTGACGGGTATCCCATATAATCAAATTATATTAGCAGCTTTGCTTCCAGCTATTTTATTTTTTTTTGCTGTTTTAGTTTTCTTTTTAGTTCTGCTTTAGTAAATTCTGTTTGCAATGCTCTAGCAATTTTTACTGCTTTTTTATTAGTCGGATTAAAAGCAATAGGGTTTTCCATGCCATATGTATTGACAAGATAATTCCACAACCTCAATGCTTCTGCAGCTGCAGCATTATCCATATGCTTTACAGCAGAACCTGCATCTGAGAAAGTAGATGGTATAAGATTGTATGCCATAAAAAACCTCCCGTCTAACTATTTAGATGGGAGGTTCTTAAGATAATCTTGTTCACTCTGATAGGGATGCGTTTGTCCTGACCATATTTTATATCCTTCTTGGAGTTCTGGCAATAACCACTGGTCCACCCGAACACATTGATCCCAATTAGCAGGGTGAGAACAACTCACAACCACCACGGTAAAGAATGCTTTCAGGTGAATCCAGAAGGTAAGCATTATATATTAGCGATCGTTAGCAGATCTTACTTCAGATCTGTTGATTTCAAAACTTCCGCCAGGATAACGCTTCTCCAATTTCTTTACGTTGCGTTGAATTACCTCGTCAAAGGATATATCAAGTGCCATTGTTGCTTGAGCCACATACCACATAACATCACCCAACTCAATAATGAGATGCTCACGATTATCTTCGTTCCACGGTTTTCCTTGGAAGACCATCTTCTTAATGATCTCAAGGAACTCACCACCCTCAGCATTGATTCCAACCCCAGCAGTAAGAAGTCTCTCAATATTGGCACCTTGTCTATCCAAATCACCAATACGGTCAGCGAAATCAACAAAGTTTGTAGAAGCTTCTGAAGTAACTGCTGAAACAAATTCTTCATAGCGTTCAAAATTAATAGTCATACGTTCCACTCAGCAAATTTAGATAATCGGTTTTGTGTTTCAGCAAACTGAGAGAATTGTTCTCCAGTATCTTCTGCATTGATATTAATATCAGAAGCATCTTCCGCTACATCATACAGCCTCATCTTGGATCTGTCAATTCCCACCATGAATTTTCGTGAGGCAGCAGTTTCGTTGTATCTGTTCTTAAGTTGTTTGACCATGATGCGACCCTGTTGTTCAAGCTCATCAGTGCTGATAAGAGCAAACATAAAATCAGCAGTGGCAGGCAAACCAAAAGACTCAGAAGTATCGGTAAGGTCAGGGTCAGAATTGCCGTAACCGCTACGAGTAGTTTGAGTAGCTGTGACAATAGGAACATTACATTCCACAGCAAGACCCCGAAGCTCCTCAGCAATCGCTTTGACATACGTGTAAGAATTGACAATCGCACCTTTATACCTCGCTGATGCACAGATGTTCAGATAATCAATATAGATTATATCTGGTTTAAAATCTCTCTTGAGAGACAGATCACTTATAAGTGATTTGAAGTGACCCACATGTGCTGATGCTGTGGGATACTCCTTAATAATAAGTTTGCCTCTAGTTTTCCTAGAGATCTCTTGAACTTTAGAATTGAAGATAACTCCAGGTAGTTCAGCAATATCTTTGATAGAAACATTTAAAAGATTTGCGTCAATTCGTTCAGCAATTTTCTCCTCTGCCATTTCCATTGTAATATAGAGAACGTTCCGTCCTTGGAGCAACACGGAGCTAGCAACATGGCACATGAATAAAGACTTGCCGACACCTGTACCAGCAAGCGCGATAGTAAGAGTCTTATTAGATATACCCCCGCTCGTAATCTTATTAAGGTATTCGAGATCAAACGAAACCTTCTCCTCCTTCCGGTGATAGTACTGATACCTTTCTTCATAGTTTTGTAAGTAGTCGTGTCCAATGTTGTTGTCAAAAGAAACTGCCAGTGCATCAGAAAGAATAGAAGGAATCGCATCCCTACTCTTCTTCTCATCATTTCCATCTGCAATGTGAATCGATTCCATCAGTGCAAGATAAATCGCACGGTCACGACACCACTTTTCAGTAGCATCCGTTAACCATTCATTATCTACTGGAAGATCTGTAAACGAATTGCAGATATCTCTGGTTTCTTTAATCTCACTCTCGTTTAGATCTGTCCGATTCTCAACCTCAATATTTAGTGCTTCTGTTGTAATGGCAGAACCATACTTCACAATGAACTGAGTAATCTCCTCAAAGATTACTTTCTCACCTCTTTGCTCAAAATATGTTGGTTCTATAAATGGAATGACTTTACGAGAATAATTTTCGTTACATATTAAGTTTCTGAGAATTGTAGTCTCAATCCGTTCCATAAGAGAAAATCTTCTTCGCGGCAGCATCAAGTTGCTGCATTACTTCTTCTGTAAAATACTTATCAGGATCTGCAAGAATTGATTTAGGATAAACAGAACTACCGTCAATCTTAATACGATTACCGACTTTCTCAAAGACTCCGTACTTTTCACCCAACTCTAGTAGTCCGTAATACTTATCAAGTCCCCGCTCATCATAAAATAAACGGGTCTCAACTTTACTTCCTTCTTTTGTTAAGCGAGACTTCTTTGCCTCACATTTAATAATGTTACCTACAAGTTCTGTACCGTCTTTCTCCTTTTTCTTACCCAAATAGATGATAGTAGAGGCAGCATACTTAAGACCTGTACCACCTCCCATCTCCTTCATTGGTACATAAGACCCAATCACATCATAGGTGTGGTTAGTGACGATCATAGGCACCTGTGCTTGCCCCATTTTAAGAGTAAGCACCCGGAAGGCACCTTTGATCAACTGACTCTTAGTCATGTCACGAACCTGCTTGTCGTTCGCAACGTCTTCCATCTCTTTACTGGTTGATAACATACCAAGACTGTCCAAAACGAACAGCATAGGAACACGTTCATCCTTAGGTTCCTTCATATACTTATCAAGAATCCTACATGCTTGTGTTCTAAACTCCTCAATGGTAGCAACAGGCATGATAATCATTCGCTTACTATCAATGCCCCGTTCCTCAATCATGTTACGAGAGATAGCAGATTCAGATTCAAAATAAATGACTCCGCCTGTAGGATTAGCAGCAAGGAAATTACGAACGACACTAAGAGCAAAAAAAGTCTTCCCCGTGCTTGATTCTCCCGCAAGAGCGGTGACTTTGTTTGAAGGCAAACCTCCAAAAAGCGAACCACTAACCAGGGCGTTAAAAATATAAGACCCAGTATCAACGTAACCGGTAATATCGCCAGCAGAAACCCCTTCACTAACAATGCTAGCAAATTCATTTCCACTATCTTTAATTACAGAATCTAAAAATCCCATTGTGTTGCCTCATCCTCGTAAAAGTTTACATAATTATATTTTTGCTGCATGAGTTTAACAAACCCAAGAGCAACTTTGTAGTCCTCAAAACATTTAATGTCTTCTGGTCCTACTTGTCCCACGACATGGTTTGTCCATGTGACAACATAGATTTTCTTGCTCACTCAAAGAAACTCCCAATAGACACGGACTTTTTATGAGACCATCCTATACATTGTAGCACATTTTTGAGCGGTTCCAAGAACGACTTTTCAAACTGTGTCTGATAATCCACGTAGTTTTCCAACCCAAACTCTTTTGGCAAATCTCCAAAGAAACTGACCACATTTTCATGAAGTGGGTTTGGTGTTCTAAGATACATGAATTTAATCTTCTCACCTTCTTGAATCAGAGGATGCTTGTTTTCAATATCATGTTTCTTGACATAATAATTATACAACAATGCACCCCTCACCGCAATGGGTGTTCCTTTCTGATAAATCTCATTCGGGTGGCGATATTTTGCCAAGTTGTTAACTCCTCTGGGGAAGGCAACTTCGTTATAGGGTCGTTCCCTAGTTTCTGTTCGGACAACATTGATAAAATTGATAAGTTCATCATTTGTTTTGCCGATAATAATCTTGAACGCTGCATACAACTTGTCTCTAAAATACGCCGGGGTAGAACTCCTTGCCGTTTCAAGACCCATGATTTTCATCTTGGGTTCTTTGTATCTAACTCCCTCACTGTCCCATACGTTGAGAATGTAACGCTTCTTTGCAGTCCAAATACCACGGTCAGCGATGTTCTCTCGCTTCATTTGCATCTTCTGGTCATACGCCGAAACATAATCTGCAAGTTCTTGATATGAACTCTCAATAAAAGGTTCAAGTTTCTCCTGGCAGATCTTGTCAAGTAACCCCACAACTGCTGCTTTATCGCCAGACTTACTACTAAGAAATTTAGTAACAAGAGGTCCGAGATTAAGATAAATTGAGTCGGTGTCAGATGCGATGACATAATCT
>ERZ802822.1740-NODE-1740-length-12878-cov-13.936099_pt1 | contig 12878 bp, 12 predicted proteins | sample MGYA00345649_ERZ802822 | MGnify/ENA primary metagenome ERZ802822 (study PRJEB30503, sample SAMEA104212359) | marine metagenome | biome: Westerlies Biome; feature: [SRF] surface water layer (ENVO:00010504) within the epipelagic zone...; material: water...
ATTAAATACTCTAATGATGGAAAAAATATTTATGTCAAAAGTCAAAATAGTGAAGGTAAATTAATTGGTAAAAATATGTTAATTAATATTAAAGATGAAGGCATAGGTATTCCTCAAGATTTAATTCCAAGGATAACTGAAAGATTTTTTAGGGTTGACACAGAAAAAAGTAAAAAAGTTGGTGGTACAGGATTAGGTTTAGCTATAATGAAACACATAATTGCTCAACATAGGGGAGATTATGAGATTCTAAGTAAAATTAATGATGGCACTGAAATTAAAATTTATCTTCCAACAAAGTAACTAATTAAAAAAGTTGTTTAAAATTAACCTTTATTGACCAAATATTTAACAAATCTTTTATTGAATAAAACCATAGTTTATTTAAATTTTTATTATGGTTAAGATATTAAATTATATTTCCATTATTATATTTTCTTTGATGTCGATGATTACTAAAAGTATATCATCAGATATTTCTACAATTTTAAGAAATCAGCAATTAACTGTATTTGATATTGGTATTTTTAGATTACAAGAGGATATGAAATCAACGATACCACAAGTTCAAAAGCATTTTCCTGATAAAGAAATTGAAATTTCTGATGTTTATACTGATGTGGTTTCATCACTTTGGAGAAATACAATTGATTTAATTGTGTCTGTACCAATGAGCGAAACATTAACAAAAACAAACTATTTTTCAGATATGTACAGATGTAAGAATATTTTTTTTTCTGTAAGAGATCATCTGTTAAGAAATCAAAACGAGAGCAATTATAATTTTTCAAGAGCCTCGTCTTATGTAGTTTCAACATTTTCTACACCAACAAGTTGGCCTTCTTGGAAATATGAACAAAAAAAAATCAAAGAATTAGTTTCCATGATACAACTAGAAGTGACTTTAAGACCATCTAACGAACTCGCCTTTAGAGAAGGTGTTAGTCCAATACATTGTAAAGGTAGTTTAGCTGACGAATTTGACGCCATTGTTGTCACTAAAAATTTCAACTAAAAAGTTAGGTTTTTAACAAAACTGTAACATATTTGTAATATTAATATCCACATTCAAATCTAATAACCGACTCGTTGATTAAATTTAATTACGAAAGGAAATATCAATGAAAAAACTAACTATTATCCTTGCTTCGTTTTTAGTGCTAACTTTAAGCACTGTTACATCGCAAGCGAGAGATCAAATTACAATCGTTGGTTCTTCAACTGTATTCCCATATGCAACAGTAGTTGCTGAAAGATTCGGTAAAAAAGGATTTAAAACTCCTATCATCGAGTCAACTGGAACAGGTGGTGGAGCTAAATTATTTTGCGCAGGTGTAGGTGAAGCTCACCCAGATATCACTAACGCTTCAAGAGCTATGAAAGATAAAGAAAAAGCTCTTTGTGCAAAAAATGGTATTACTGATATTGTAGAAATTATTATTGGTAATGACGGTATAACATTAGCTTACAGTTTAGATGCAGAGCCAGTTAACTTTACAAAAGAACATTTGTATTTAGCACTTGCTAAACATACAGTTGTTGATGGTAAATTAGTTGATAACATTTACAAAAACTGGAATGAGATCGATTCAAGCTTACCAAATAAGCCAATTAAAGTAATGATTCCTCCAGGAACTTCTGGAACAAGAGATGCTTGGAACTCTTTAGTAATGAAAAAAGGTATGACTAAAGAAGCAAAGGCTCTTTACAAAGCTGGTTATGCAGCAGGAAACAAAAAATATAAAAAACCTCAAAAACTATACAGAGAAGACGGTTTAGCAATTGAAGTTGGAGAAAATGATAGCTTAATCATTCAAAAACTTGTTGAAGACAAAGATATGTTTGGTTTCTTTGGTTTCAGTTACTACTTAGCGGCAAAAGATAAACTACAAGCAGCTAGTATTGATGGTGGACAACCTTCATTAGAATCTATTCAAGATTATAGCTATGCAGTAGCAAGACCTTTATTCTTCTATGTGAAAAAAGCTCACGTAGGTGTAATTCCAGGTTTACATGAATTTGTAAAAGAATTTACAAAAACTGGAACAATTGGAAAAAGAGGTTACTTAGCTGACATTGGTTTAGTACCATTGGATAAAGCAATGTACAGAACTACAAGAGATAACGCTATAGATCTTGTAGCAATGAGCGAGTAATTTTGATTTGTTAACAAATTTAAAAAGGCCCTTTTATTAGGGCCTTTTTTTTAATACAAGATTAAATCTACATAAATGAACTCGATAATTTTTTTAACAATTGTTCTCTTAGCATTATCGAGTTATTTTTTTGGTCGTAAAAAAGCATTAGCTATAAGATCTACAAATACAAGACTTACAGCGTTACCGAGATTTTATGGTTATTATTTAGCAATATGGTGTGCAGCTCCTGCATTTATTATTTTTGCTTTGTGGTCTATTTTTGAACCAACCGTAGTAAAATATATAGTTTTACAATCTTTTAGTGATCAAGGATTATTAGAAGGAGAATTAAATCTTATATTTGAAAAAGCTAAGTCACTTTCAAGAGGACAATTTAGTGGTGAAATAACTACAGCATTACAGGTAGCAGCAGACAAGTATGCATCTTTAAGAAGCACAGCCTCAGCCTCTAAAGCAGTAATTGTGTTATGTTTGGTGATTTCTTCGATTGCATATGCTTATAATAAATTATCTAAAAATTCACGAACAAGAGAACCTGTAGAAATTTTTTTACAATGGCTATTTTTCTTTGCATCATTAGGTGCAATTTTAACCACTGTTGGAATTGTTTTTTCACTTTTATTTCAGACAATTGAATTTTTTAAAATTATTCCATTTTTTGATTATTTATTTGGAATGCATTGGTATCCAGCAAAAGCATTTGTTAGAGACTCGAGTGAAGCTTTAGATCCATCAATGTATAGTGATACATTTGGTGCGGTACCAGTTTTTGCTGGTACTTTTTTTATAGCATTTATTGCCATGTGTGTTGCAATACCTATAGGATTGTTAAGCGGAATTTATCTTGCTGAGTATGCTTCAAATAAATTTAGACAATTTGCAAAACCAATTATAGAAATATTAGCAGGGATACCAACGGTAGTTTATGGTTTTTTTGCAGCTTTAACAGTTGGACCATTTTTAAAAGATATTGGTAATGCCGTTGGATTAGATGTATCTGCAGAAAGTGCACTTGCAGCTGGAGCTGTAATGGGAGTGATGATCATACCATTTGTGTCAAGTCTGAGTGATGATGTAATTAATAGTGTGCCTCAAAGTTTAAGAGATGGCAGTTATGCAATGGGTGCAACAAAATCTGAAACTATCAAAAGAGTAATTTTTCCTGCAGCATTACCGGGTATAGTTGGTGCAATTCTTTTAGCAGTATCAAGAGCGATAGGTGAAACCATGATTGTTGTTATGGCATCAGGTTTGGCTGCAAACTTAACTTTAAACCCTTTAGAATCCACATCAACTATAACTGCACAAATTGTTGTTATACTAATTGGAGATCAACAATTTGAAGATCCTAAAACACAAGCGGCTTTTGCATTAGGACTTACATTATTCGTTGTTACATTAATTTTAAACGTAATAGCTTTATCAGTTGTTAAAAAATATAGAGAAAAATATGATTAATAGAGAAGAATTTCTAAACAAAAGATACAAATCAGAAAAGCGATTTCAATTTTACGGTAAATCAGCAATAGTTTTGGCTTTATTGTTTTTAGCTATATTTCTGTTTAAAATTTTTTCTACTGGCTATACAGCATTTCAAAAAACTTGGATAACTATACCTATAAATTACGATCCTGAATTCATGTATTTAGATGCAGATCAAAAACCCTCAATTCAAGATCTTGAAGACTCTGAGTACTTTGATGTCGGTATTGAAAGTTTTGCTGCATTAGATCAAAACGCTAATGAAGATCAAATTACAGATATCAAAAGAATGTTTGCTTTTATATTTGAAGAAGAAATAAAATATCACATTCTTTCAAATCCAGATGATTTTGGAAAAATAGTTGAAGTTAAGTTGACAGCATCTGATGATTTGGATCAAGTCTTTAAGGGAAATTATCCAAGAGAATTACCGGAGGAACGAAGAAGAGTTACTGATTATCAATTAAAAATTTTTGATAAATTAAGTGCTGAAGGTAAAGTTGAAAGTAATTTTAATTTTAGCTTTTTTACCAATGCAGACTCAAGAGAAGCGGAATTGGCTGGTATAGCAAGTTCATTTATGGGTTCATTGTTTAGTATATTAGTTTGCTTAGCTGTATCATTTCCAGTGGCCCTTTTAGCAGCAATTTATTTAGAAGAATTTGCACCTAAAAATAGGCTTACAGATTTTATTGAAGTTAATATTAATAATTTAGCAGCAGTACCATCAATAGTATTTGGATTACTTGGTCTTGGCGTATTACTTGCGGTTTTTGGCTTACCAAGATCCACGCCTTTGGTTGGTGGAATAACGTTGTCCTTAATGACCTTACCGACGATCATTATTGCGGCTAGAGCATCATTGAAAGCTGTACCACCAAGTATAAGAGAAGCCGCCCTTGCAATGGGCGCTAGCCGAATGCAAACAACTCTTCACCATACAGTTCCATTATCTTTACCAGGCACATTATCTGGAACAATAATTGGTCTTGCTCAAGCTTTAGGTGAAACTGCACCTTTGATTTTAATTGGAATGGTTGCATTTGTTAATACTATTCCAGGCTCTCCCATGGATCCAGCTGCCTCTTTACCAGTTCAAATTTATATTTGGGCTGAAAGTGCTGAAAGAGGTTTTGTTGAAAAAGTATCAGCTTGTATAATGGTCTTGTTGATATTTTTAGTATTAATGAACTTAGTAGCACAAATGGTACGACATAAATTTGAAAAGAAATGGAACTAAAATATGAATAAAATAGAAGCAAAAAATGTAAATGTTTTTTATGGAGAAAAACAAGCTCTCTTTGATATCAATATGGATATTCAAGAAAAACAAGTGACAGCTTTAATTGGTCCATCTGGTTGCGGTAAATCTACTTTTTTAAGATGTTTAAATAGAATGAACGACGTTATTGATATCTGCAAAGTTGAAGGAGAAATCAAAATAAACGATTACAATATCAATCAAAAAGCTACTGATGTTGTTAGATTGAGAGAAAAAATTGGAATGGTTTTTCAAAAACCTAATCCATTTCCTAAAACTTTATATGAAAATATTTCTTATGGACCTGAAATCCATGGTATGGCTCAGTCAAAGGATGAGCTTGATCAAATCGTAGAAGATAGTTTAAAAAAGGCAGCTCTTTGGAACGAAGTTAAAGATCGACTTAATGAACCTGGAACAGGTTTATCAGGTGGTCAGCAACAAAGACTATGTATAGCTAGAGCTATTTCAGTAAAACCTGAGGTAATTTTAATGGATGAACCATGTTCAGCATTAGACCCTATTGCAACAGCACAAATAGAGGAATTAATTGATGAATTGAAAAAAGAACATACCATTGTTATTGTAACTCACTCAATGTCACAAGCGGCACGTGTATCACAACAAACAGGGTTTTTTCACTTGGGTAAATTGATTGAGGTTGGTTCTACTGATAAGATATTTAAGAATCCTGACCAAAAACAAACTCAGGATTATATAACAGGGAGGTTTGGATAATGACTGAAGCACCGCACACAGTTAAGTCTTACGAAGAAGAGCTTAAAAATTTAAACAGCAATGTAATTAAAATGGGTGGATTTTGTGAAGAGGCTCTAGGTAAAGCTATTCAAGCTATTACTACAAGAAATAGTGATAATGCCGAGAGTGTTATTCAAGAGGATGAAAAAATTGATAAATTTGAAACATTGATAGAACAACAAGTAGTAAATCTAATCGCCTTAAGACAACCAATGGCGATAGACCTTCGTGAAACAGTTACTGCCTTAAAAATTTCTTCTGACCTTGAGAGGATAGGAGACCTAGCAAAAAATATTTCTAAGAGAACTCTTTTATTAAATGAAAATTTGCCAAAAAATCTAGTTGATTCGCTTATTAGAGTATCAACAAATGTTCAAAAACAACTAAAAGCAGTTCTAGATTCATATTTAGAAAGATCAGCTGCTGTGGCAATAAATGTTTGGGAAAGTGATGAGCAAATTGATGATCTAACTAACTTATGTATGAATGAAGTAATTAGTTATTTAAAAGAAAACGAAAAAAATTTAGAAGACGGTACCCATTTACTTTTTGTAACTAAAAATATTGAAAGAATTGGTGATCATACTACCAATGTTGCAGAACAAGTTTATTTTTTAGTTACTGGTGAATATTTAGAAGGCGATCGTCCAAAAGGAACAGAGCCAATAGTAACAGGAGAAAAGTAATAAATGTCAGCTCATGTTTTTATAGCTGAAGATGAAACCTCTATAGTTACTCTTTTAAAATATAACTTAGAGAAAGAAGGTCATAAAGTTAGCTTCTGTGAAAATGGAGAGGAAGCGCTCAAACAAATTAAAGACAAGCAACCTGATCTAATTTTAATGGACTGGATGCTTCCAGACTTATCAGGTGTTGATATCTGTAAAAATTTAAAAAAAGATAAAAAGTTTAATGACATCCCAATAATAATGCTTACAGCAAAAGGTGAAGAGGAAGATAAATTAAAAGCATTCGATACAGGTGCGGATGATTATGTAACCAAACCATTTAGTCAAAAAGAATTGAATGCAAGAATAAAATCACTTCTTAGAAGATCAAAACCACAGTCCTCAGTTGATGTTGTTGAGTTTACAGATTTAAAAATAGATAGAATTACTAAACGTGTATACAGAAATAATACTGAAATTTCATTAGGACCTACAGAATTTAAACTACTTGATTTTTTTATTAAAAATCCAAAAAGAGTTTATTCGCGTGAGCAGCTCCTGAATAATGTTTGGGGAGAAAATATTTATGTAGAGTCAAGAACTGTTGATGTTCATATAAGAAGACTTAGACAAGCAATAAATATTGAAAATACTAAGCCATTAATTAGAACAGTTAGATCAGCTGGTTATTCTTTAGAATCTTGAAGGTCTTTGGGTCTGATAAACTCTTTAATCAATCCTTTTTTATCTATGTGATTCCAACTATTAAAATTAAAATTAATTTTTGCAAATGCAGCAGTAGGAAATTTATAATTCAATAATTTAAAATGATTACTGTTTTGATTTTTACTTACAAGCCTGACAAGATTTCTTACAGTAGGCTCGTGGTTTATTAACAGAACTGATTTAAATTTTTTAGGTATTTTTTTTATAATATTGATAATTTTATCTTCACTTGTTAGATATAGTTTTTTTGTTGAAATAATTTTTTTAGGTCTATCAATTTTTTTTAACAAGATTTTTAATGTTTTCACTGTTCTTTTTGAGGATGAAACCAGTATGTAGTCAAAATAATATTTTTTTTTAACAAAAAATTCACAAATCATTTTAGCATTTTTCTTTCCACGCTTATTTAAAGGTCGCTTGTAGTCTTCTAAATTTATATCTTCCCAACTAGATTTTGCATGTCGCATGACGTATAATTCGAGCATAAGGCGTAAATATATGACTGCATTAAAAAAACAAGATAAAGAAGAGTTAAAATCTAAATATATTAACAGAGAACTATCTTGGCTTAAATTTAATGAAAGAGTGCTTTTAGAGGCCCAAAACATAGAAAACCCTCTTTATGAAAGAGTAAAATTTTTATCAATAGCTGGTTCAAATTTAGACGAATTTTTCATGGTTCGTGTTGCAGGACTATATAGCCAAATAAAACAAGAAGTAGAATCTCTAAGCTCTGATGGTTTAACTCCAGATGAGCAAATGAATGAAGTTGTGATAGAAACAAAAAATTTACTTAATAAGCAAAACAAAATTTATAAGGATCTAATATCTCAATTACAAAAAGTAAATATACGTTTGATGAAACCTGAAAATCTTAAAAAAGCAGATCAAAAAAAACTGTTACAAATTTTTAATGAAGAGATATACCCATTACTAACACCATCAGCAATAGATCCTGCTCATCCATTTCCTTTTATTGTAAATCAAGGGAGAGCCCTCGTCATGAAATTAAAAAAGAAGAATAAAAAAAGAGTTTTAAATTCTATAATCGTTATCCCTAAAGCTTTACCTAGATTTATTGAAATTGACACTGGTAAAAATTTTAAAAAGTTTGTCATTATTGATGATGTCATAAATTTTTTTGCATCAGAAATATTCCCTGATCATGACTTAGAAATGAAAATGTTATTTAGAGTTATCAGGGATAGTGATGTTGAAATTCAAGAAGAAGCTGAAGATTTGGTAAGATCTTTTGAATTAGCACTTAAAAGAAGAAGAACAGGTGATATTGTTAGGTTGGAAATTTTAAGAAACAGTAATAAAGAATTAGTTAATTTTATTACAAGCAAACTACTTGTTAATTCTGATTACATATATGAAATAGAAGGACTTGTAGGAATTCAAGATATTGATCAAATTTGCAAAATTAAAAATCCAAAATTAAGATTTAAACATTTTAATCCAAGAGAAGTTGAAAGATTAAAAGAATTTAATAATAATTTTTTTGATACTATTAAAAAAAAAGATTTAATTGTTCACCATCCATTTGAGACTTTTGATGCTGTAATCGAGTTTTTGAATCAAGCTGCTCATGATAATAAAGTAATCGCTATAAAACAGACTTTGTATAGAACCACCTTAGACTCTCCAATTGTTAAAGCTTTAATATCAGCAGCTGAAAATGGAAAAACTGTAACTGCTTTAATAGAAATTAAAGCAAGATTTGATGAGGAAGCAAACATACAGCTTTCAAGAAGTTTAGAAAAGGCAGGTGTCCAAATTGTCTATGGATTTGCAAAATATAAAACACATGCAAAATCATCTTTAATATTAAGAAGGGAACATGGAAAAATTCAAACTTATATTCATTTAGGTACAGGGAATTATCACCCTATTAATGCAAAAATTTATACTGATTTATCATTGTTTAGTTCAGATAAAAAATTAGCTTCTGATGTTGAAAAATTTTTTAATTATGTAACTGGATATGCGAAACCTCGAAATCTTAATAAGATATCTATATCTCCTGTTAATCTTAGAGATACCTTAAACAATTGTATTGATCAGGAGATTTCTAACGCTAAAAAAGGTAAAGATGCTGCAATATGGGCCAAAATGAATTCTTTAGTTGATCCAAATATAATTGATAAATTCTATGAAGCCTCAAATGCTGGTGTAAAAATATTTTTATTTGTTAGAGGAGTTTGTTGTTTGAGGCCTGGAATTAAAAACAGATCAGAAAATATAATTGTTAAAAGTATTATTGGAAGATTTTTGGAGCACTCAAGAATTTATTGCTTTGCAAATGGAAATACTATGCCAAGCAGAGATGCCAAAGTTTATATTTCATCAGCTGACCTAATGCCAAGAAATTTAAACCGAAGAGTTGAACTTCTAGTTCCAATTGAAAATCAAACTGTTCATGAACAAGTTCTTGATCAAATTATGCTAGCTAATTATTTAGATCAGAGTCAAAGCTGGATGCTTGATATGAATGGAAATTATAAAAAAATTAAATATAGTGGAAATGATTCTTTTTCAGCTCATGATTATTTTATGAATAATCCTAGTTTATCTGGAAGAGGAAAGGCTAAATTAAATTTAAAACCAAAAAAATTAAATTTGAGATTAATTAAAAGTGGAAATAAAAGTATTTAAAAACAAGCAGAATTTAAAATTAAAACAAGCTAAACTTGCTGTAATTGATATTGGTTCTAATTCAATAAGAATGTTAATTTATGATGATTTTAGTTCATCAAGAGTGCCTTTTTTTAATGAAAAAGCGGTCTGTGAATTAGGAAAAAATTTAGATAAATCACGTAAGCTCCACAAATCTGGTGTCGAATATGCTTATCGTGTTTTAAAAAGATTTTCTGAAATATTAAATGTTTCAAAGATTTCCAATGTAAAAATTATTGCTACAGCTGTATTAAGGGAAGCTACTGATGCTCAACCCTTTGTTGAAAATATAGAAACATTATTTAAAAAAAAAATTGAAATATTAAGTGGTGAAGAAGAAGCCTTATGTTCAGCTGAAGGAGTTAAAATTGGATTTGACAATGTAGATGGATTAGTAGCAGATTTAGGTGGTGGTAGTTTAGAATTAGCTAGAGTAGAAAATGGAGATATTACAAATAAAACCTCTTTACCTCTAGGTGTTTTAAGATTGCTTAATAACCCTATTGTAAAGAAAAGAAATCTTTCTAAGTATATTAAAAAATTGTTAAGAGATGAAAAATGGTTATCAAAAAAGAAATTTGAAAATTTGTATTTAGTTGGTGGAACTTGGAGAGCACTTTTTAAATTACATTTATTTCAAAATGAATATCCGGTTCATATTATTCATCAGTATTCTGTTAATTACGACACGATATCAAAATTTGTAGAAAAAATATCCTCTTTTAATAAAGCAAAACTTAAAACAGTTGAATATATATCTAAATCAAGAACACCATATTTGCCTTACAGTTCAATAATTTTAGGTGAGATCATGAATGTAACAAATCCCAAAAATGTAATATGTTCTATCAGTGGCATTAGAGAGGGGTCGTTAGCAAAAGATCACTTTAAAAATGTTGATGATACTCAGGTTTTTGAAAAATCATTAGAGTTTATTGCTAAGAAACGAGGTGATTTAGGATTAACTTTTAAAAAGTATTATGATTTTATAAAACCAGTTTTTGATGGAAATGAACATTTCAATGAAAAATTACTTAATCTAGCCTGCGTATTAAGCCATATGGATTGGGGCTTAGGTGCTTTTCAAAAAGCAGAATTAGTTTTCCAAGAAACATTAAACACACCTTTATTAAGACTGTCCCACAAAGAAAGAATACAGATAGCATTATCTTGTTATTGGAGATATTGCAGTATTAAATATAATCCTAAAATTGAATATTTAAGTTTTTTAAATAACAACGAAATCTACTCAAGTAAACAGGTAGGTTCTGCATTAAGATTTGCCCATTCTTTAACTTCTATTTCTACAATATTCCTTGAAGAATTTAAACTATACCGAAGAGGAAATTCTGTTTTTTTAAAAATTCCATCCCAACATCAAGAAATAATCTCCAAGCAAGTAACTAAAAAATTCAAGGCACTAGCGAGAGAATTATTTTTAGAGCCTCGAGTTATTTATTCAAATTAATTTAATATTTATTTAATTTAGATTTAATATTTTCATTAATAAAAAACAATATTTAACTTTTAATTTAATTTATAGTTTTTTATTTCTCTCTTATTAAAAGGTGCTTACTTTGTAGGCACCTTAATAACTTTTAAAAATGATGCGATATGAGATGCATTACAAAACTTTTTTTGAAAAATTAATTTATTTATTTTGTCTTTAGAAACTAAATAAGTCTTTATGCCTTTCTCTGATTTTTTTAATTTAGTTATTTTTTTTGTATAATAGCAGTGAATTTTGGTTGTTAATCTTCCTGGTTCGCAGTTTATAGTGAATATTTTTCTTGGTTTATCTAATATTTTGTAACCAGTTTCTTCATAAAATTCTCTACATGCAGCATCGATAGATTTTTCACTTTTATCAATTATTCCAGATGGAAATTCATATGTAATTTTTTTTACTGGAATTCTTTTTTGACTAACTACAACAAAAACATTTTTCTTAATTTCCGCAACCATCAAAGATAAATCAGATGTTTTTAAGAAATGATAATATTCTTTTTTTTTGAAGGGCTTATTAATTAAAGTTATATTATTTGTAAGTTTAACATTTTTTAAATAATTCATAATTTTACTATATTTGAATAATATTAAAGATATTTTACAGATAAATTAATTATATTGTTTTTTCTTTAATTAATTTGGAGACTTTGTTTATTTGATTTATTGCATCCGTATTCATCGGGTTTATATATGAAGCTTCTAAATAACTATTGTAGGCTTTTTCGTAATCTTTCATTTCCATGTATACTTGTCCTTTTCCAATTAGAGCACCGAAATGCCTACTCTCAAGTTTTAAGACCATATCAATATCTCTAAGTGATTTTTTATACTTACCCATAAAATATAAAGATGTTGCTCGTCTATTCCAAGCCTCAGCCCAAATAGGATCTTTTTCTATAATTTTACTAAAAATCCCATATGCTTTTATATAATTTCCGTTTTGAACTAGTCTTGAGCCCTCTTTTAAGTCAATAGTTAATTGAAAATTAGATGGATGTGTCTCCCACAAATTCCATATACTTTTTTCTAAAATTTTTGCTTCACTTTGTGTATTACAATCTTTTAACATACTCAAAAGTTTGTTTAAATTTAACTCATCTGTTTTTGCCGTTGAGGTCAAACATACTGTTGCAGTTATCAATAAGAAATTAAGTATTTTCTTCATCTGTAATAAATTTGTAATATTTTTGTAACATTAATTAAACAAGTTAAAATCAAAATTAATTTCAATAAAATCAGCGTTTTTATTCAATTAAAGATATAATTAAATTCAAAAATTAAATTCAAAAATTAAATTCAAATTAGAAGATTCGAAAAAAAACATATGAAAAATTCCAAAGTAGAAGCAATAGTATTTGATTTAGCTGGTACATTAATAGATTTTGGAAGCCTTGCACCATCTCAAGTTCTTATTGAATTATTTGATAGGTTTGGAATTAAAATTACCCGAAAACAAGCCATAGGACCAATGGGGATCGAAAAACGATCCCATATAAAAGCATTACTAACAACAAAAATAATTAATTTACAGTGGAAAAAAAAATTTAAATCAAAACCTACAGATAAAGATATTGATAAATTGTTTAAACTTTTTAATCCAGAATTAAAAAAAATAATTAAGAAACATTCAAAATT
>ERZ802822.1742-NODE-1742-length-12866-cov-10.653296_pt1 | contig 12866 bp, 13 predicted proteins | sample MGYA00345649_ERZ802822 | MGnify/ENA primary metagenome ERZ802822 (study PRJEB30503, sample SAMEA104212359) | marine metagenome | biome: Westerlies Biome; feature: [SRF] surface water layer (ENVO:00010504) within the epipelagic zone...; material: water...
GGAAACCCTTATCTAACTTTTGCTGCAATGCTTATGGCTGGACTTGATGGAATTAAAAATAAAATTCATCCAGGTGAGTCTTTTGATAAAGATTTATATGAATTACCACCAGAAGAAGTTAAAGCTATTCCAACTGTTTGTGGTTCTTTAAGAGAAGCTATGGAAAGTCTAGATAAAGATAGAGAGTTTTTAACTCAAGGTGGTGTGTTTACGGATGATCAAATTGATGCTTATATTGCACTGAAGTTTGAAGAAATTCACAAATTTGAACATGCACCTCATCCAGTTGAGTTTGAGATGTATTACAGTAGTTAGTAGTTAACTATTGTCTAGTTGTTGCAATTGTATCTTTGTTAACACCTTTTTTAACGACGTAGTCCTGTGTGCCGTTAGCACCAGTTTCTACTTCTTTACGAAGATCTTTAAAAAAAGTTCTTTGCTTTAAAGAGTTTTTAAGGTTTTTAACTAGATTTTTAAATTCAAATGTGTTCATAAACGACTCATACACTAGATATGCAATAAATGCAATACTGGTATGCAAATAATAGGATTAATTATTTCACTCTATTTTGAAAGACTCACCACAGCCACAACGCTCGGTTTCATTTGGATTATTAAAGACAAAAGTTGAAGATAATTCCTCTTTTTTATAATCCATTTCAGTTCCAAGAAGATACATAATGGCTGCTGAATCAACAAAAACCTTAACACCTTTTTCTTCAATGACCTCATCACTTGGATTAACTTCCTTTGTGTATTCCATAACATAAGACATGCCAGCACAACCACCTGTCTTTACTGAAACTCTTACACCAAGCGAGTCTGTTTCTGCATTAGACATAATTTCTTTAATTCTTGAGGCTGCATTATCACTTAATTTAATTATAGGATTCATTATAAATTCAATTCTAACTTTGCTGCTTCTGACATCATATCTTTATTCCAAGGAGGATCCCAAACTAATTCAAGATCAACATCGTCAATACCTTCAACTTGCATCGCTCCTTCTTTAACTTCTTTTGGTAAACTTTCAGCAACAGGACAATTAGGTGTTGTCAGTGTCATTTTAATTTTAGCAAAATTATCATTTTCAACTTTTATATCATAAATTAAACCTAATTCATAAATATTAACTGGCAATTCAGGATCATAAATTTTTCTAATTTCCTCAATAATTTGTTCTTTTTTATCCATATCTGATTAATTTTCTGTTTTAACTTCTTCTTTTTTATCATCAAAAGCAGAAACTAAAGTATGCCATGATAAAGTTGCACATTTCACTCTCATTGGATATTGTTTTACTCCTGATAAACACATTAGTTTTGTTTTTTCATCATCTTCTAAATTATCTGATTTTAATTCAGGATTTTCTTTAATCATTCCTAAAAAATCTTCAACAATCTCTTTAGCCTCATGTTCATTTTTTCCTTTGATTAGATCAGTCATAATTGATGCAGATGCCATTGAAATAGCACATCCACTTCCTTCAAAAGAAATATCTTCAACAATTTTTTGTCCGTTTAGTTTTAAATAAACATGCACATTGTCTCCACATAAAGGGTTATGACCTTTGGCATCTTTGTTAAAGTCATCAGTCTTACCAAGGTTTCTTGGATTTTTACCGTGCTCTAATATTATTTCTTGATATAATTCTTTTAAGTTCATTATAAATTAAATATTTTTTTACAATTATTTATAGCTTCATTAAGTTTATCAAGGTCATCTTTAGTATTATAAATTCCAACTGATGCTCTTGAGCTTGCTGGTATATTTAATTTATCATGAAGTATTTGACAGCAATGATGGCCTGCTCTTATTGCTACACCATCTTCATCCAATATAGTTGCTACATCGTGAGGGTGAATTCCTTCTATGGTAAAAGATAAAACACCACCTTTATTTTTTGGATTGCCTATTAGCTTAACAGAATTATTTTTTTGTAATAGCTCTTGTCCATATTCAACTAATTCAGCTTCATGCTTCATCACATTGTCTATTCCCACACTCTCTAAAAATTTAATAGATTGATCGAATGCTATTACTTGAGCGGTCGCCATTGTTCCTGCTTCATATTTATTAGGTAAATCACCATAGGAAATCCTATCTTTTTTAACTTCATTAATCATACCACCTCCACCTTGATAGGGTGGTAATTCCTCTAGCCACTTCTTTTTACCATACAAAACACCCAAACCAGTTGGACCATACATTTTATGACAAGAAATAGCATAGAAATCACAATCTAAATCTTGCATATCTAGCTTTAAATGTGGAGCTCCCTGACAGCCATCAACCACAACTATAATACCTTTGGAGTGTGCTAACTCAGTTATTTCTTTAACTGGCAAAATAGCTCCTGTAACATTTGATAGATGTGTAATTGATATTATTTTTGTTTTAGGAGTTAATTTTTTTTCAATTTCTTCTAATGTAATTTCTCCATCGTTATTGATTTCAGCAAAATTAATTTTTATATTTTTTGATTTTCTTAAAAAATGCCATGGAACATAATTAGAATGATGCTCTAATTCAGTAATAAGAATTTCATCACCTTCTTGAAGGTAATTTTGGCCTAATGTATTGGCAACTAAGTTGAGTGCCTCAGTTGCACCTTTAGTAAATACAATTTCATTTTTATCTTTTGCATTAATATATCTTTGAACTGAAGTTCTTGTATTTTCATATAAGTTGGTAGCAGCTACCGCAAGATAATGAACACTTCTTCCAACATTTGAAAATTGTTTTGTATAAAATTCATTAATTCTATCAATTACAACTTTTGGTTTTTGAGAAGAATTAGCGCTGTCTAAATAGACTAAGTCATTATTTTGAATTTTTTCGTCAAAAATTGGGAATTCTTTTTTTACTTGGTTTATATTCATTCGGTTATGCCTGTAAGTTTTTTAACTAACAATTTAACATCTTCATTTGTAATTTTTTCAATAACTTCATTTAAAAATCCATTCGTGAGTAACTTTTTTGATTGCGCATAGCTTAAGCCTCTTGACATTAAATAGAAAATAGAGTTTTCATCAATATTACCTGATGTCGAGCCATGGGAACATTTAACATCATCAGCATAAATTTCTAATTCAGGTTTTGCATCAAACTCAACTTCATTACTAAGAAGTAATGCTCTGCTTAATTGATAGCCATCAGTTTTTTGTGCTTTAGAATTTACGTATATTTTACCCTGATAAACACCTTTTGCACCATCATTTAAAACACTTTTAATTAATTGGTAACTTTTACAGTTTTCTTCATTATGATTAATTATAGTTTTGATTTCATGGTGTTTTTTATCATTTAAATCAATTATCCCATTTATTACAACAGAACCATATTCATCATTTAAGCTGCAGTTAATATCGTGTTTTGCAAATTTTGAACCTTTGGATAAAATAAAATATTCTAAATGACTATTTTTTTCTAAGTTAATATCTTTAAAAGAATATTTAATATTTGAAGTTTCATTAATATCTAAGCTATAGTTTTTGAGAATAGAATTTTTACCGATATTAATTTTCTGTCTAAAATTCAAAAAATTATTATTTAAATTTTCATTTGATATATTGATAATGTTCAATGAAGCTTCATCCTCTAAATTAATGTCCAGCCTAGTATTTAAGCCAGAATTACTTAAATCACGGGATAAATAATTAAGTAAAACCAATGGTTTTTTAAATTGATAACCTTTTTTTACTAAAATTTTTGTATAGTTAGATACAAAAGCAGTATTCAAATTCAATAATGTATTTTTGCTTAATTCGTTTTCTAAATTTAAATTTTGTTCTACAATTATTTTATCCTCATTCTCATAACTAAAATCTATATTAGATATAGCACCATTTATAAAAGTAATTTTATTATGTTCTAAATCGCCAATTAAATTTTCATCAATATTTAATTGGGCTTCCTTTTTTGAAAAATCAATATTTTCAAAATTATTGGTAATAATTTTTTTTAAATCAGAAAATTTCCAATCCTCGATACGTCTATTTGGAAATCCATTTTTAATAAAATTATCAAAATTAATTTCCTTTATTTCTTTTTGAGAACTTGTAAAATTTTTTTCATTTAAATAGCTCTCAAAATTTAATTTAATATTGTTTTCCATTAATTAAAATCCTCATATCCAACTTTCTCTAATTCTTTAGCTAATTCATAATCTCCTGATTTAATAATCTGTCCATTTTTAAGAACATGAACAAAATCAGGTTTTATATAGTCTAGTAATCTTTGATAGTGGGTAATAATTAAAAAAGAGTTTTCTTTATTTCGTAATGAATTAACTCCTTCTGATACAATTCGTAGAGCGTCGATATCTAAACCTGAGTCTGTTTCATCTAATATCGATAATTTTGGATTTAAAATCGACATTTGTAAGATTTCATTTTTTTTCTTTTCTCCTCCTGAAAATCCAACATTAAGCTGTCTACTTAATATTTTTTCATCAAATTTTAATTCTGCAGATTTTTGTTTGATTAATTTTAAAAATTCTATTGCATCTAACTCTTTTTCCCCTCTAGCTTTTTTTATTGCATTAATTGAAGTTTTTAAAAAAGTGTTTGTATTAACTCCTGGAATTTCTAAAGGATATTGAAATGCTAAAAAGATTCCTTTATGGGCTCTTTCTTCAGTTTCTAATTCTAGTAAATTTTCTCCTTCAAATGTGACTTTTCCATTAACCTCGTAACCTTTTTTTCCTGACAAAATATTAGAGAGTGTACTTTTACCTGACCCATTAGGTCCCATAATTGCATGAACCTCACCAGGGTTAATATTTAAATTAAGTCCTTTTAATATTTCTTTTTCTTCAATTTTTGCTTTTAAACTTTCAATACTTAACATTTAACCAACACTCCCTTCCAGGCTAATTCCAACTAATTTTTGTGCTTCAACTGCGAATTCCATAGGAAGTTGTTGTAAAACTTCTTTACAAAATCCATTAACAATCAAACTGACTGCTTCTTCTTGGTTTAATCCTCTTTGATTACAATAATAAAGCTGCTCATCACTTATTTTTGATGTAGTTGCCTCATGTTCAATATTCGATTTAAGGTTTTTATTCTTTATGTAGGGAATTGTATGGGCTCCACATTTGTTACCCATTAATAAAGAGTCACATTGAGTAAAATTACGTGAATTATCAGCTTTAGACGATATATCTACCAAGCCTCTATACATCATATCAGAATTTCCAGCTGAAATTCCCTTGGATATAATTTTACTTTTCGTATTCTTTCCTAAATGAATCATTTTAGTACCTGTGTCTGCTTTTTGATGATTATTTGTAATTGCTATGGAGTAAAATTCTCCAACTGAATTATCACCTTTTAATATGCAGCTTGGATATTTCCATGTTATTGCAGATCCAGTTTCAACTTGTGTCCAAGAAATTTTAGAATTTTTGCCTTTACACAAACCTCTCTTAGTTACAAAATTATAAATCCCACCTTTGCCATCTTTATCACCAGGATACCAATTTTGAACTGTTGAATATTTTATTTCAGCATCATCTAGTGCAATCAATTCAACATTGGCTGCATGTAATTGATTTTCATCCCTCATAGGCGCGGTACACCCTTCTAAATAACTTACATAACTTCCTTTATCAGCAATAATCAAAGTTCTCTCAAATTGTCCTGTTTCAGAAGCATTAATTCTAAAATATGTTGATAGTTCCATTGGGCATTTTACTCCTTCTGGAATATAAACAAATGAACCATCTGTAAAAACTGCTGAATTAAGTGTTGCAAAAAAATGGTCTGTAGTTGGAATTACAGTACCTAAATATTTTTTAACTAAATCAGAATGTTTTTGAATTGCTTCCGACATAGAACAAAAAATTATTCCTTGTTTAGTTAATTCTTCTTTAAATGTTGTTGCAACAGATACAGAGTCAAATACTGCATCTACAGCTATACCATTTAACCTTGCTTGTTCTTGAAGTGGGATTCCAAGTTTTTTATAAGTTTCCAAAAGTTTTGGATCTAATTCATCTAAGCTTTTTGGTTTATCATCCATACTTTTAGGTGCTGAATAATAATATAAATCTTGATAATCAATCTTTGGATACTTTGGTTTTTGCCAGTCAGGTTCTTTTAACTGTTTAAATCTTTCAAATGCTTTAAGTCTAAAATCAAGCATCCATTGAGGCTCTTTTTTAATATTCGAAATAAATTTAATTACATCCTCATTTAAACCTTTTGGTGCTCTTGTGTTTTCAATATCAGTTGAAAAACCATATTTGTAATCTTTTAAATTATCTATTTCTTTTTGTCTATTATCCATAATTTAAATTCTTTGATCTTTATTATTTTTTAATAAATCCTCTAAGCTTTTTTTTTCAAAAAAACTATTAATATGAGTTTCTAATTCATCCCAAAGATTATGTGTCACACATTTAGTTGCTTTGCCATTACATCCTTTTTTAGACTCTTTCTTACATTGTACAGTTTTAACTTTTTCATCAACAGCATGAAATATATTGGTAAGTTTTATTTCATTTGGTTTTCTTGATAAAACATATCCTCCTTGAGTTCCTCTTATACTTTTAACAATTTGATCTTTTTTTAGTTTAGAAAAAATTTGCTCAAGATAATCAAGTGAAATTCCTTGTCGTAAAGATATATCTCTTAGTGAAACAGGATTTATACTGTCAAACCTTGCAAGATCTACTAATGCCATTACAGCATATCTACCTTTTGATGTTAATTTCATATTACCCTTTAAATTGCGTGCTTTTTATACATACCTGACTTAATTGGTCAAGTATAGTTTATAATAAAAAAACTAACATATTGTCGCTCACTTATGATAAACGTAGTTTTTTTTTGAGAATAATAATCAATATCGCTTATGGATAATAAAATTTTAGAAATATTTATTCCTGGACCTGCCGGAAGGTTAGAGGCTAAATATTATAAGAGTAAAAAAAATACATCTCCTATTGCATTAGTATTACAACCTCATCCTCAATATGGAGGAACAATGAATAATAAAGTTGTTGTTGATACTTTCCATACATTTATGGATAACCATTTTTCAGTATGTAGAGTTAATTTTAGAGGAGTTGGTAAGAGTGATGGTGAGTTTGATAATGGTCAAGGTGAGCTAGCTGATGCAGCTGCAGCATTAGATTGGCTTGAAAGAGAAAACTTTGATAACTCACAATGTTGGGTATCAGGTTTTTCTTTTGGCTCACTTATTGCTATGCAATTATTAATGAGAAGACCAGAGATCAATAGATTTATTGCAATATCTCCTCAACCTAACGTTTATGATTTTTCTTTTTTATCACCATGTCCTTCATCTGGACTAATGATTTATGGCAAAAAAGATGAATTAGTTCCTTTAGAATATATTACTGAACTAGACAAAAGATTAAGTGCTCAAAAAGGTATTAAAGTAGAGTTTCAATCAGTACCAGAAGCTAATCATTTTTTTTCTAAAACAGAAGATTCTCTAATTAAAAATCTAGATAAATATATTAAAAAAGAAACTGCTCTTTACTAAAAATTTTTAACTAACTTACCGCCTACTGTAGGTAGCTCACAACCAGTAGTTTTTGGATATGATATTGGCAAGTTTAAAAATGATCTTATAGCAAGATACCCAAATGCCTGTGACTCAATATAATCTCCATCTAAATCGTAATCATCAATAGAACTTAAACTTATATTTTTTTTATTAGTTAAATAACCTTTAATACTTTGGATAAGAAAACTATTTTTTCTGCCTCCCCCACATATTAAATACTTAATTGGTTTATCATTAATACCATTGGCATGCTCAATTCCTTTGGCTATAAGATAAGCGGTAAAATTAGTGATTGTTGCACAACCATCTTCTAATGATAACCCTCTTGCAAATGAAATATCAAAATCTTTAACATCTAAAGATTTATCAAAACTATTTATTTTAAAGTTATCAATTACTTGATTTAATATTAATTGATTAATTTTACCTGATTTTGCAATTGAACCATTCTCATCAAAACTATTTTTTGAATTTTTCCTTACCCATTCGTCAATCATACAATTACCAGGACCTGAGTCAAAAGCTTCTAAGTTATCTTCTAATTTTTCATCTTTTTTAATTATTTTGGTAATATTAGAAATTCCTCCAATATTTAGAAAGCAAATAGGAAAATTTATTTGGTGTTTTTCATTTATCCTTCTAGACAATAAATTATGAAAAATAGGTGTTAATGGAGCGCCTTGGCCTTTTTTTGCTATATCTTCTTGCCTAAAATCATAAATAACTTTTTTTTTAACTAATTGAGACATTAACTTTCCATCTCCTAATTGTTTTGAAATTTTTTGTTCGGGGTTGTGAAAAATTGTTTGTCCATGAAAACCAACAAAATCTATCTCATTTTGATATTTTATGGATAAATCGCTAACAATTTTGCTATGAAATACAGTAATTTCTCTTTCAAGTTTGTTTAATCTAGAAGAGTGCTGCTTCAAATCATTTATATTTATAATTAAATTTCTTAATTCAATTAATTCTTGGTGTAAACTTTCATTATATTCAAAATATTCATCTAAAATATTGGTAAATTGATTAAATCCATCTGATTTGATCAATGATACATCTACTCCATCCATTGAGGTTCCGCTCATTAATCCAATAGCTGTATATAGCTTATTTTTCATTGATATTCTTTTTAATAAAAATTTGTATATTGTGTAACTATAAGCTTATGAATAAATTTTTAAAAGAATTTAAAGATAGAGGTTTCTTCTACCAATGTACAAATGAAGAAGAATTGTCCAGTTTAATGGACAAGGAAAAAATTAAAGCATATATCGGATTTGATTGTACAGCTGAAAGTTTACATGTTGGAAGCTTATTACAAATCATGTGTCTCAGATTATTACAAAAAAATGGTCACAGACCTATTGTGCTACTAGGTGGAGGAACAACAAGAATTGGTGACCCTTCTGGAAAAGATAAAACAAGAAAAATATTAAGTGAAGAAGAAATTGAAAAAAATATTAAGAATATAAAAAATATACTAAAAAAATTTTTAGAAAATGACAATCCTGAAACTAAACCAATATTTGTAAATAATTATACTTGGCTTAAAAATTTAAATTATATCTCTTTTCTTCGAGATATAGGTAAGCATTTTACAATTAATAGAATGTTAACTTTTGATAGTGTAAAATTAAGATTAGATAGAGAACAATCTTTAAGCTACATGGAATTTAACTATATGATCTTGCAAGCTTATGATTTTTTAGAACTAAGCAAAAAAGAAAATTGTGTTTTACAAATTGGTGGCTCGGATCAATGGGGAAATATTGTCAATGGGGTGGAACTTATTAAAAGATATTCAAATAAACAAAGCTATGGTCTTACCACACCTTTAATTACTCTGGCGACAGGAGCAAAAATGGGAAAGTCTGAAAATGGGGCGATTTGGTTGGATGAAAAATTCTTATCTGCTTATGACTATTGGCAATTTTGGAGAAACACAGATGATAGAGATGTTATAAAATTTTTGAAAAATTTTACAGATATGAAGATAGAAGACATTAAGAAAGTTGAAAAAAATAATATCAATGATTTAAAAATTCTTTTGGCTAATGAAACAACCTCAATGCTTCATGGTAGAGATGCTGCTAATAATTCAGAACAAGCTGCTAAAGAAGCATTTTCAGGTAATTCACTAGGATCAAGCTTACCTTCTATAAAGATTGATTCTAGTAATATTAATAATAAATTAGATATAATTGATCTAATTATTCTTTCTAAATTAGAAAAATCTAAAAGTGAAATAAGAAGATTAATTAAAGGTAACGCAGTAAAAATTAACGATAAAGTTATATCTGATGAGAAGTTATATATTACAAATGAATTTTTTAATAAAAACTATCTTAAACTTTCTATTGGAAAAAAAAGACATATAAAAATTGAATTAGATTAGTTTTTTTTAATCTTTTCTAATGTCCTAGTTATAAATCTTGGAGTTAATGTTTTTAGAGGATTTACAGTTGTTTCAAGTTTTTTTGGAGGTCCCTTCACTTTAAAACTTACTCCAAATACACCTTCACCTACTTTCTTTCCAACAAGCAAATCTCCAATTAATGGAATTGAAGCAATTGATCTATTAATTGTAGTTGCAGGAACTAAGGTACCTCTTAAGCTAATTATATTATTTTCTTCAATATAGCCTTCAACTAAAATTGATATTGCTGGTCCAATTGCATACAATTCCTTAATCGTCATAAGTTTATCTTTATTTGTAAAATTCATTTCAAAATCTGTAAATCTAATACCTTCTCCAGTTAGCAAATCTGCTATTCCCTGAAGAGAAGCTAAGGACAGTAACTTTGCTAATGCTGGAATTTCTTTGACTTTAAAATTGTCTATAATCAATTTTGAATTTGAAACACCCTCCTTTTTTGAAGAATAAAAATCTAAATATCCTTCACTACTATCTTCAAAACCTTTTATGAATTTATATCTTTTTACAAGAGGTTTAGCTTTAGACGAAAATAAGGTAGTAATTTTTTCATCATTTTTAGTATTTATGGTAAATGTTAAATTTTTATTATCATCAAATTTTGCAAACACATTCGCCTGATCTATTTTATTATCTATAATTTGAAATTGACCTTTTAAATTTTTAACAGCATTATAGCTATCAAGATAAACTTTAGAGAAATTTAAAGATATATTCATATTTTCTCTAAAAATATTTAGTTGTTGATCATCTTTACTTTCTAATAAGCTCGTAATGATTGGATTAGCATTTAACAATGACCCACTTAACTCATAATAATTATTTTTAATTCTGTTAAGTACAAATTCGTTTCTCTTTTCACTATTATCAAAATAATCTAAATCAATTTTATCTACTTTAACAATTTTATTTTTGTTATCTAAGGTCAAATTATTAATTATTATTCTGTTATTTTTTGAAATAAGACTAATCTTTTTAAGATCAAGTCCAATTTTTTTTGTATAACTACCAATTATTTTTAATTGTGAATTTAATTTCTTATTCTTTTCATAATTAATGATATCTATTTGTAAAGGAGCATCATTAACTTCTAAGTCTGTTTCAAAATTATATTCCTTATTTTTCTTTGAAAATGAATATCCTATTTTATTAAATTCATTCTCTAATTTAACTTTCCCTAAACCTTTTAGGGATAGGGTATCGTTTTTATAATTAATATTAACCTTATGATCCTTCAGATTCAAAATGTTCTTCGTATTTGGAAAATACTTTTTTATTAAATTTTGGTTTTTGATATTTATTTCGCTTATTTCAATATTTGACTCTAAATTTAAATCTGAACCTTTATTCACAACTTCATAATCAATAAAGTCAAATTTATCTTGAAGTTTGATTTTCCCTGAACCTTTTAGGGATAGGATATTTTTTTTATAATTAATATTAATCTTATGATCCTTCAGATTCAAAATATTCTTCGTATTAGGAAAATACTTTTTTATTAAATTTTGGTTTTTAAGATCTATTTCACTTAGTTCAATATTTGATACTAAATTCAAATTAGAGTCATTATTATTTGCTTTATAATTAATAAGTTCAAATTTGTTTTGTAGTTTAACTTGACCTTTTCCCTCAATAGATAATTTTTTGTTGGAATAAGATGCTTTTATCTCATGATCTTTTAGATCAATAAATTCATTAATCTCGATAAAATTTTTATCTATTAAATTGTTTCTTTTTAACTGAGAGTTATTAATTAAAATACTTGAGTTTATAGATAAATTCTTAACTTTAAACCTGTCATAGATATTAAATGAAAAATCATTTTTAGACTCAAATTCTGTATTTATTAAATCAAATTGTGGATATTTTAATTTGATTACTTGAAGTATTTGATCATTTAATACAGATTTTTTATTTCTTAATGACCCTTCAAGTAAATAATCTTTTTTATCTTTTTTTATATCTAATCTATCAGATAAGAAATTAATGTTATTTGTGTCAAAACTAATGTCTTTAAAATTAAAATTATTTTCTTCAATATTAAAAATAAAATTTATTTTTTCTATTTTGTTTTTTTTAAAAACACTAATTTCACCTTCTTTAAGTAACCCATTAATTTTGTAATCTTCTTTGAGTTTGCCAAACTCATCAAAACTAAATTTTAAATCTGCTATTAAATATCCTTTCTTTATAAATCTTTCTAAAAAAAATAATTCAGGTCTATTATTTATTGATCTAATAAATGCTACAAAATTTTTAAGTAAAATTGGTTTAGTTGATATTTCTATTTGCGAAGTTACTAATTGACTTTTAATTAATGAATTTAATGATATTTGAGTTTTGATATACTCAAGTTCAATTGGCTTTCCTATAAAAATTATTTTAGCATCTATTGTTTGTACTTTAATTCTAAAATTTAATGGATCTAAGGTAAGTTTAATTTTTTTTAAACTAGTATCAAATTTATTATTTTTTTGTTTAACAAGATTTTGAATTTGATTGTTAAATTTATCTGTCTCAAAACCAACAGTACTTAAATAAATTATTATTAAAATAAAGACCCCTAATACTATAGACGTATATTTTAAAATATTTTTACTCATTTAATTTGATATAAGGATTGCTCTAAAAAATCATCCAACTCACCCTCTAATACTTTATCTGGGCTTGTGCTCTCAAAATTTGTTCTATTATCTTTTACAAGTCTGTATGGTTGTAAGACATAAGATCTTATTTGATGCCCCCATCCAATTTCAGATTTAGAACTTTCTGTATTTTGATTTTCTTGTTCTTTTTTTTTCATTTCGTAATCATATAGTCTTGCTTTAAGCATATTCATGCAAGTTTCTTTATTTTTATGTTGAGATCTTTCATTTTGACATTGAAC
>ERZ802822.1743-NODE-1743-length-12852-cov-8.001409_pt1 | contig 12852 bp, 11 predicted proteins | sample MGYA00345649_ERZ802822 | MGnify/ENA primary metagenome ERZ802822 (study PRJEB30503, sample SAMEA104212359) | marine metagenome | biome: Westerlies Biome; feature: [SRF] surface water layer (ENVO:00010504) within the epipelagic zone...; material: water...
TTCAGGAACTATTAAGTCTGGTTTATGTGTCTTTATTACTTCATTAAGTTTATCACTATCAAGCATGTTGAACACTTCATATTGGTCGCTTACTTGCATAGCAGGTGCATTTTCGTATGAATCACACGCTATTACATTACATCCAATTCTTTTGAGGCTTATTGTTAATTCTTTACCTAATTCACCGCTACCCAACAGTAATATTTTCTTCATGTGATAACCTTTTAAAGTTTAAATTGATTTTGTTCTATCTTAATATAATTGAATGACTTTTATAAAATCACTTATTTATAAATTACTTAACAAACAAATTTCTAACATTTATAATAAACGTTTTTCTAATTATAATAATACCCCTAAAGGAGTATTTTGGAATAGTAAATTATCACAAGATCTTAGATTAAATATAATTTTAGATAAAATATTAAATATTTCAAATAATAACAAATTCTCAATTGCAGATATTGGTTGTGGATATGGAAGATTGTACGAGATAATTAAAGATAGAAATTTAGATAGAAAAGCTCAATATTATGGTTTTGATGTAAATAAAAAATTTATTCAATTTTGCAAAAATAATAAAGATTTTGAAAACGTTAAATTTGAAATAAGCGCATACCCTTTAAAAGACACAGACTTTGTTGTTATGTCAGGAACATATAATCTTACACCAACTAATAATATATCTTTATGGGAAGATTATATCATAAAAAACCTTACAAACAATTGGAAGTTTGTTGGAAAAGCTATGATATTTAACTGTTTGCTTAAAGATAAAAAAACAATAAATAAATCACTTTATTACACAGAATTAAATTGGATAAAAAAAATATGTGAGAAAAATTTTTGTAATCCTGAGATTATAAAGCATAATTTACTAAAGGATGATATAACTGTTATTCTTAAAAAATGATTTTATTGTTTAAGAGATATTATAAAGGCATTTAAGTGATATGAAAACAATTCTGGGTCCTCTAAAGGTATTAAATGCCCACATTCTGGAACTTCAATTCTCTTGACATTTTTTATATTTTTTATCAAATCATTTATGTCTTCTTCAATTCTGAAAACTTTATCAAAATGACCTGTCAAAACTAAAACGGGTAAATCAAGTTTACTCCAATCAAAATTCCAATTTGTTGTAAATCCCCCATGCATGAGTTTTGATATACCATTATAATCATCCAATCCAAGATAATTTTCATAATTTAACGCATTATCTTTCATTTTAGATAGAAATTTTGGTGAAGCTATTACTGGTAATGTCATATCTAAAATTAGAGACGTTCCACCAAATTTTACTGCGTTTGCCATTGCGTTATTTATCCAATTTAGTCTCTCACTTGGCTTTCTAAGAGTATTTATTAATACTAACCCTTTTGCTTGTATACCATTGAATAAAGACATGGCGGCATATAGCCCACCTATTGACAAGCCTACCAAAACTATATTCTCTGGTTTAAGAAAATTAATTAGATCTACAAGATCTTTTACTATTAATTCTGCACTTAAATTTAAATCAGATTCAAATTTACTATTTGTCTGTCCTCTAAAATTAAAAACTAAGTAGCCATCATTATTCTTTTTTAAACTTTCGCCTATAGATCCGTTCCAAGCAGACACATCACCTGTCAAAGCATTTACAAACACACAAGTACAACCTCCATCTTTAGGTCGAACATATTCATAATAAATTTCATTTTTGTCATCGATTTTATAAACGGCCATTGTAAATCCTATTCATCTGCAGTTTCTATTTTTAAATGTTGAAAATGTAATTCTAACTCTTGATCTCTTAAAATGGCAAATTTATTAAAGTCGTCGCTATCAATAAGTTTTGCAATGAATTTTTCATCTTCATTTTCTGTATTTAAATTAGTACTTAAAAAATTTTCTGTTTCAGAAATGTTTCTCTTAATTGGTTCTTCTCCTACTCTCTCTTGGAATGTGACTATAGCCCTTAACCCTCTCTCAATAGCAGACCTTTCGTCGTCGTCTTCACTTTCATCAAAACCTACGTAAAGGGCATGAATTATATGTTGTTTTGGATCAGGCAAAATACCTATATCAAAAATTGTTTCTCCTTGAGGATTTAAATTCATGTAAAACTCACTAAAACGAGCTAAAATTTCTCTTGTTCTTGATGGTCCTGGTTCAATTGGAGGAGCCTTTTGTGGAGGCGGTGGAGCATTTATACTATTCCAAATTGCAACAGATATCATGAAGCAAAAAGTTACCACTAAGGCTATAATAAACGGGGTGGAATCTTCAAACATGTTCTCACAAAACTAATTAATTTGACATATTTATAAATCATTAAATTATAAATCAAAAAAAAAATAAATTAATAAATAATTAAAAATTTAAAAAAATATTCTATATATATATCATATACTTATTTAATAATATTAATTATATTCCCGAACTGACATTTGCAATGTATACTAAATTATTGTTACAATGATTCTTGAAAACATTATTCAATGTTTTTTTAAATTAATAAACAAAGGTTTGTAATTTATTTACAAGCGGAAACAGGAGGATAAAATGAAACGGGTATTCGGAGCTGCATTTACAATGGCGGCAACCGTAGCCGTAGGCCTTAGTTGGGCTACAATAGGTAATGCCGCATGTGGTAAAGTAAGCATAGCTGAAATGAATTGGGCATCTGCTGAATTAATGGCAAATGTTGATAAAATAATTCTAGAAAAAGGCTATGGCTGTGAAGTTGAGTTAGTTGCAGGTGCTACTATGCCAACTTTTACTTCCATGAATGAAAAGGGTGCTCCAGATGTTGCTCCAGAACTATGGGCAAATGCAGTAGCAGTACCACTTAAAAAAGCTGTTGGAGAAAATAGATTAATGGTTGCAAATAAGTCTCCAATAACCGGCTTGGGTGAAGGTTGGTGGTTACCACCAGCAACTGTAAAGAAACATCCTGAATTAAAAACCGCCCTTGATGTTATAAATAGACCTGATTTATTTCCATACTCTGAAGATAAATCAAAGGGTGCTTTTGTGGGCTGTCCTGCAGGATGGGGTTGTCAATTAGCTAATGCAAACCTTTTTAGAGCTTTTGAAATGGAAAAAAAAGGTTGGGTTTTAGTTGATCCAGGTAGTGCTGCTGGTCTAGATGGTTCCATGGCGAAAGCTGTTGAAAGAGGAGAAAACTGGTTTGGATATTACTGGTCTCCTACTTCTATGATCGGAAAATACAAGATGCATAAACTAGATTTTGGTGTTCCATTTGGTGGAAAAGAAAATTGGGATAATTGTATTGTAAAACCTGAAAAAGATTGTGCTGATCCTAAAAAATCATCTTGGGTAAAATCAGAAGTAAATAGTGTTGTATCAGCTAATTTTAAGAAAAATGCTGGTGTCGCTATGGATTATATTGCAAATAGAGTTTATCCAGGTGCAATAATGAATGGTATGTTAGTTTTTATGACAGAACAAAAAGCTTCTGGTAAAGACGCTGCATTTGAATTTCTTGAGAAACACGGTGATGTTTGGGAAAAATGGGTAAGTCCAGACGTTGCTAAAAAAATTAAAGCTAGTTTATAATTAGTTATTAAAACATAAATAATCACTACTTCATATGAAGTAGTGATTATTTTTTTAAAGGAAGGTCAGTAGATGGAGTGGTTTTTCAATTTTCCTGATATGAGCCGATCTGATTTAAGAGAATTTAAAAAAACAGTTGATTTTGCCTTCACTGACTTTTCTCGTTCATATGGCGCTGAAATTGAAGGTTTTTTTGAACCTCTTTTAATGTTTTTGGTCTGGTTTGAGAAATTTTTTATTAACACTCCATGGCCCCTAATTATTTTTGGAATACTTGTACTTGCATGGATAGGTTCACGTTCAATTCCAGTTGTAATTGGGACATTTTTAAGCTTTATGCTTATAGGCTATTTCGGTATGTGGGAAGACACTATGTCAACTTTAGCTATTATTCTTGTAGCTACTTTTTTATGTATATCGATAGGTATTCCAATGGGAATAGCTATGGCAAGGAGTAACAAAGTTCAAGCAGTAATAGTTCCTGTTTTGGATGTGATGCAAACTATTCCTAGTTTTGTTTATCTAATACCAGTAGTTATGTTACTTGGAATAGGAAAGGTTCCTGGTTTAATAGCGGTCTGTATTTATGCTATTCCACCAATAGTTCGTTTAACTAACTTAGGAATTCGGTTAGTTGACAAAGATGTTTTAGAAGCCGCAGATTCATTTGGAGCTAATTACTGGCAAAAACTTTTTGGGGTGCAAATGCCACTTGCTTTGCCAACAATATTTGCTGGGGTTAATCAAACAATAATGATGGCGTTAGCGATGGTAGTTATTGCTTCAATGATAGGTGTTAAAGGACTAGGTCTACCAGTTCTAAGAGCTATTTCAAATCAATATCTTGCTTTAGGACTTATGAATGGATTAGCAATTGTAGTATTGGCTATTATCTTTGATAGAGTAACTCAAAAGTTTGGCTTGAGAATGCAGAAGTATAGAAATGACGGTAAGGATTAATTTGATGAGTAAAAACGACATTTTGATCCAAGTTAATCAACTTTACAAAATTTTTGGTGACAATACAAATGAAGCTCTGGAATTGGTTAAGAATGGTATGGGTAAAGATGAGCTTCTTGAAAAGTGCAATTGTGTACTTGGTTTAAATAAAATTAACTTAGATATTAACAAGGCGAAAATACAGGTTGTCATGGGTCTATCTGGATCAGGCAAGTCAACCCTCATAAGGCACCTAAACAGACTAATAGAGCCAACAAGTGGAGAGATCCTAGTTAATAATCAGGATATATTAAGTTTATCACAAAAAGAACTTATTCAATTTAGACAAAACAATATGTCCATGGTATTTCAAAAATTTGCTCTTTTCCCTCATAAAACAGTGTTGCAAAATGTTGGTTACGGGCTTGCAGTTCAAAATATTCCGGAAAAGGAATGGAATGAAAAAGCAAAAAAATGGATTAATCGTGTCGGTTTAGACGGGTATGAAACATACTTCCCTGGTCAGTTGTCGGGAGGAATGCAACAGAGAGTTGGCTTGGCAAGAGCACTAGCAACAGATGCAGAAATCTTACTGATGGACGAAGCTTTCTCAGCCTTAGATCCTCTTATACGATCTGAAATGCAAAATATTCTTTTAGATCTTCAAAATGAATTACATAAAACAATAATATTTATTACACACGATCTAGATGAAGCTCTTAAAATTGGAGACAGAATTGCTATTCTAAGAGATGGAAGCATGGTTCAAGACAGTAATCCTCAGGAAATTATTATGCAGCCTGCAGATGACTATGTTTCTGATTTTATTAAGGACATTAACCGAGCAAGGGTAATCCAAGCTAAATCAATCATGACCCCCACTAAAGTTAAGAGTTCTGGGGCTACTGTCAAAGAGGACATGGTATTAGAAGATATTCTTCAAATAATGTCAGATTCACCTTCAAAACCAGTCACTATAGAAGATTCCAAAGGAAAAGTTACTGGTAAAATTGAAATGGACAACCTTATTGAAGGTATGAAAAGACCTAAGTCACAAGGAACAAATATTACTGGCTAGATTCTCCAGATCTACCTATCTGTATCAAATGGAATTTACTTCTCTTAAAACTATTTGGATTTAAAGCGTTTCTCATATCTATTAATAGATTTCCTTTCATACCATTTAATTGGCTTGGCGATAAACTTCTAAATTCATTCCACTCAGTCAAAATTACTAACGCATCACTATCTTTAAGACAGCTATACAAATTTTTCGCGAATTCAATATCTTTAAGAATTTTTTTTGCTTCGTCCATAGCAACAGGATCGAATGCTGAAATTTGAATCCCTTTTTCTTGAAGTCTTGGAATAATATCTAGACATGGACTATCTCTCATATCGTCAGTTTCTGGCTTGAATGCCAGACCAAGAATAGAAACTTTTTTATTTTCATGATCACTCTTCAAAATAGTTATAATTTTTTTTGCCATATCATATTTTCTTTGTTGATTGTATTTTACTACTGTTTCAACTATAGAAATATTAGTTTTATTTCGTTTTGAAGTTTCTATAAGCGCTAATGTATCTTTTGGAAAACAAGATCCTCCATAACCTGGTCCAGGGTGCAAAAATTTACTTCCAATCCTCTTGTCTAAACCTATCCCACGAGCAACATCACGAATATCTGCGCCTACTTTTTCACATAAATCAGCCATCTGATTAATATAAGAAATTTTTACTGCCAAAAATGCATTGGCAGAGTATTTAATTAATTCAGCAGTCTTTAAATCCGTAAAAATAATAGGGGTCTCGATTAAATATAGAGGCTTATAAATTGTTGCAATTATAGCTTTTGCTTTCTTTGTTTCATAACCAACAATCACTCTGTCAGGTCTCATGAAATCTTCAATTGCATTTCCTTCTCTTAAAAATTCAGGGTTGGATACAATATCAAAATTTGCTTCTGGATTTGTTTGTTTTATTATATTTTTAACCTTATCTCCAGTTCCTACAGGAACTGTAGATTTAGTTACGACTAAAGTATAACCACTCAGATTTTTAGCAATTTGTTCAGCAGCTTCATAAACATATGAAAGATCTGCATGACCATCTCCACGACGAGCGGGTGTGCCAACTGCTACAAAAACTACGTCAGCTTCTTTAATATTTTTATTTATATTATTACTGAATGATAATCTATTAGCAGCACTATTTTTTTTAACTAAATTTTCTAGTCCAGGCTCATAAATTGGTATGATATTATTTTTAAGGTTATTTATTTTATTACTATCTTTATCTACACAACAAACTTCAAAACCAAATTCGGAAAAACAAGTTCCAGAAACCAGGCCAACATATCCAGATCCTAAGATTGTTATTTTCATAAGACTTTCCTTTATGATATAATATAATTTGTTATTATTGACGAATTTCAAATATTACAATAATCAAAATAAGTTCACTACTAAACTAATTTTAAGGATTTGTGAATGAAAATAAAAAAAGCAATTTTCCCTGTTGGGGGCTTGGGCACAAGATTTCTTCCTGCAACAAAGTCAATGCCAAAAGAGATGCTTCCTGTAGTTGATAAACCTCTGGTACAATATGCTGTCGAGGAGGCTGCAAATGCTGGTATTGAACAATTCATTTTTGTTACTAGTAGAGGAAAGTCAGCCATAGAGAATCATTTTGATCATTCGTTTGAACTTGAGAATAATTTACTTTCTAAAGGTAAACGGGACACCCTAAAAACCGCTCAAGAAATGTTGAAAATTCCTGGATCGTTTGCCTATGTCAGACAACAAGAACCAGCAGGACTTGGTCATGCTGTCTGGTGTGCTCGACACTTGATTGGAAATGAACCTGTAGCTATTCTCTTAGCAGATGATTTAATTAATGGATTAAACACAACAAAAGAAATGATTAATAATTATACATCCGGCAATATGCTAGCAATCATGGATGTAGATAAAAAAGACGTTTCATCCTATGGTATTATCACTCCAGGCAAATCTTTTGAAAATAATATAACTGAAGTTCATGGCCTTGTTGAAAAACCTTCTATAGAAAAGGCACCAAGTAATATGGCAGTAGTTGGAAGATACATAATTGAACCTGCAATATTTAATATTTTAGAAAAACAGAACAAGGGTGCTGGAAATGAAATCCAACTTACAGACGCAATAGCCAGTAGAATTGGAAAATCTAATTGTTTTGGTTATAAGTTTTCAGAAGAAAGATTTGACTGCGGATCAAAGATTGGTTTTATACAAGCCAATATAAAACTTTCAATAGAAAGAAAAGAAATGGGTTCAAAATTAAAAAGTTGGCTACATAATGAAATACTGGAATACAATAAATGATGTATAAGCACAATTTTGATAAAACTATTCTAAGATCTTACGATATCAGAGGTATTTATGAAAAGACTTTAAGTAATAAAGATGCCTTTATGCTAGGGTATTTTTTTGGAATAATTGTAAAGAAGAATTCACCTGGAAAAAAGAGCCCGTTAATAATAATTGGAATGGACGGGAGACTTTCAAGTCCTACACTTGAAGAAAATCTTAATTCTGGCTTAATAAAATCAGGATGTGAAATTTATAGGATTGGCTTAGGACCTACCCCAATGCTTTATTTTGCCAGCCATTACTATAATGCCGATGGAGCAATCCAAGTAACTGGAAGCCATAATCCAAAAAATTATAACGGGTTTAAAATCGTTTTAAATCAAAATTCATTTTTTGGTGAAGATATAATCAAATTGGGAGAGCTTGCTAAGGAAGGACATTCGAGTAATAATAATGGTTTTTCTAAAAATGTTTTTATACTCGATAAATACATAGAAAAAATCATTGAGCCATTAAAAAATTTAAATGATAAACTTAGTAATAAAACGATAGTCTGGGATTGTGGAAATGGCGCATCTGGCCCTTCAGTAGAAATGATTACTAAAAAAATTTCAGGAAATCATGTTGTTTTATATTCTAAGGTTGATGGTAATTTTCCAAACCACCATCCTGATCCAACTGACATATCAACTTTAAAAATTATGTCTGACAAAATGAAAGTAGTTAACGCGGATATTGGTATAGGATTTGACGGCGATGGTGACAGAATAGGCGTAATTGATAAACAAAGTCGTCCCGTAGCAGGGGACTTATTAACGTCATTTTTAGCACGTTCGATAGATATTGAAAATAAAGCAGACCATACTGTTATTTTAGATATAAAGTCTAGCTCAGTTGCTTACGATAAAATTATGTCTTTAGGTTTAAATGTAGAAATAGGTAAGACGGGACATTCTAATATTAAAAAAAGGATTAAAGAAATTAATTCGCCACTAGCAGGTGAAATGTCTGGTCACATTTTTTTTGCAGATAAGTATTATGGTTTTGATGATGCACTTTATACTTCAATTAGATTACTAAGTTTATTGGCTAAAGATGTAAATTTAGAAAAATTTATATCTTCTTTGCCCAAAACATTTGTTTCCCCAGAGATGAAATTACATTGTTCGGATAAAATCAAATTTACAATAATCGATAATATTTCTAAAAATGCTTTGGAAGATTATAGCCCAGAAAATATAACTACCATTGACGGTGTAAGAGCTAAAAATAATTTTGGTTGGTGGCTAATTAGAGCTAGTAATACTGAAGAGGCATTAATAATAAGGTTTGAAGGAAAATCTGTTGAAGATAAAAAAGAATTATTTTTAGAAGTTCAAAAGCGTCTAAAGATAGAAGGATTGACTTTAGAATATAATTAGAAAATGTTATCATATAAATGAATCAATTTAAAAATTAAGGATAATTATGACTAAAAGATTGAATAGAAGTAACTTACAAATTTCAGAAACACTTGTTAATTTTATTGAAAATGAGGCTCTGCCAAACACTAATGTGAGTGCTGAACGATTTTGGAATAAGCTTGAATTAATTTTAAACCAATTTGTTCCCTTGAACCAAAAATTACTTGAAACTAGAAGTATAATGAAGAATCAAATCGATTCATTTTATCTTGAAAATACTGGTAAGACAATTAACCAAGATCAGTATATTAATTTTTTGAGGAAAATTAACTACATAGTTCCTGTTGGAAATAATTTTACAATTGAAACTCAAAATGTTGATCCTGAACTGGCTCTTAAGGCAGGGCCCCAGTTAGTTGTTCCTGTTACAAACGCAAGATATGCTCTGAATGCTGCAAATGCTAGATGGGGGAGTTTATACGACGCACTTTACGGAACTGATGCCATTTCAGAAGAAGGAAATGCGCAAAAAACAAGCTCTTATAATCCTTCAAGAGGAAAAAAAGTAGTAGATTATGGTAGAGATTTCTTAGATAAAAATTTTAAATTAGAGAATAGTTCTCATAAAGACGTTAAAACCTATAAAATTGAAAACGGTAACCTTATAATTAAGTCGAACGATAATACCAATACCCAATTAAGTGATACAAATCAGTATGTTGGATATCAGGGTAGTGAAGACAATCCTTCTTGTATTCTTCTAAAGAATAATAATTTACATGTAGAAATTTTAATAAATAAAAATGGCAACATTGGTTCCACAGATAATGCTGGTATTGACGACATTATAATAGAGTCTGCACTAACAACAATTCAAGATTGTGAAGATTCTGTTGCAACTGTTGACGCAGAGGACAAAGTATTGGCTTATAAAAATTGGCTGGGATTAATGAAAGGTAATCTTGAAGACACATTTGAAAAAAATGGTAAAACGCTTACAAGAAAGCTTAATCAAGACAAGATTTATTTGACTAGTAATGGCGAATATAAATTACCTGGTCGTTCAGTTATGTTAATTAGAAATGTTGGTCATTTAATGACTAACCCCGCGATTATAATGAACAATGGAGAAGAAATACCTGAAGGCATAATGGATGCCATGATTACTTCAATGATAGCTATTCATGATATTAAGAATAATCAAATGAATTCTAGAACGGGCTCTGTTTACATAGTTAAACCAAAGATGCATGGACCAGAAGAAGTCAAATTTGCATGTGATATTTTTTCTGCTGTAGAAGAAGCTCTACATTTAGAAAAATATACTCTAAAAATTGGAATTATGGACGAAGAAAGGAGAACAACAGTTAATTTAAAAGAGTGTATTAGAGCAGCGAAAGAAAGAACTGTTTTTATAAATACTGGATTTTTAGATAGAACTGGTGACGAAATACATACAGCAATGGAGGCAGGCCCAATAATTCCTAAAGGGGATATCAAGAACGCAAAATGGATTTCAGCGTATGAAAATAATAATGTTAAAATTGGACTTGAATGTGGATTATCTGGAAAAGCTCAAATTGGAAAGGGAATGTGGGCGATGCCAGACTTAATGAACGAAATGTTAAAACAGAAAATTAATCATCCTAAAAGTGGGGCTAACACTTCATGGGTACCAAGCCCTACAGCAGCAACTCTTCATGCGCTACATTATCATGAAGTTGATGTTTTTAATGTTCAAAAGCAAAAATCCAATGATAAGAATGATTATCTAATTGATATTCTTGATGTACCTGTTTCAAAGGGTCATAATTGGTCTCAAGAAGAAATACAAAAAGAAATGGACAATAATGCCCAAGGAATCCTTGGATATGTTGTTAGGTGGATTGATCAAGGAGTAGGTTGTTCAAAAGTTCCAGACATAAATAATATTGGCTTGATGGAGGATAGGGCAACTTGCCGTATATCTAGTCAACATCTAACAAATTGGATGAGACATGGGATATTTACTAAAGATCAACTAGTAGAAACATTGAAGAAAATGGCTAAGATTGTTGATGATCAAAATAAAAATGACATAAACTATATACCTATGTCTAAAGATTTTGAAAATTCTTTAGCCTTTAAAGCGTCTCTTGATTTAATTATAGAAGGCACAGTTAGTCCCTCTGGCTATACTGAACCGATACTTCATAAAAGAAGATTAGAATTAAAATCTATGCTTGATTAACTGCTCTGGCGGCATGTCTTAAACTATCTATAGGAATTAATTTACCAGCTCTCTTTATATGCCAAAAAGTCCAACCATTACAAGCTTGAAGACCTTGTAAATGAGCGCCGACGGAATGAATTGATCCTTTTGCGTCTTTTGAAATTAAACTGCCATCAGCTCTAATTTTTGCAGACCATCTGTTTCTAGAATCTTGTAATAATTCTCCTGGACTTATTAAGCCTTGTTCTAATAAATGGCCAAATGGAATTCTAGGTTCAGCAGTTTTTCTAGGTGTTTGAATAAGTTCTTTTGAAACAATTTCATTAATAGAATTAATTCTTTTTTGAGCTTCTATTGCATAATTGGCATTTTGTTCAATTCCTATGAAATTCCTACCAAGTTTTTTTGCAACAGCACCTGTAGTACCCGTTCCAAAAAAAGGGTCTAAGACAATGTCTCCAATATTACTGCTAGACATAATAACTCTAGTTAAAAGGTTTTCTGGTTTTTGGGTTGGATGGACTTTTTTCCCATCTCTATCTTTTAATCTTTCGTCACCAGTACATATTGGTATTAACCAATCAGATCGCATCTGAAGATCACCATTTAAGGATTTCATTGCTTCGTAGTTAAAAGTATATTTAGATGACGAAGTCTTTGAAGCCCAGATTAGAGTTTCATGAGCATTGGTAAATCTTCTACCCCGAAAATTTGGCATTGGATTAACTTTTCTCCAGATAATGTCATTTAGCATCCAAAAATTTAAATCTTGTAGAATGTAACCTAACCTAAAAATATTGTGATAAGAACCAATTACCCATATTGTGCCATTTGGCTTTAAAATTCTTCTTGCAGCTATCAACCATTGTTTTGTGTAAAAATCGTACTCAGATATAGATGAAAATTTGTCCCAACTTTCATTAACACCATCTACCTTAGTTTGGTCTGGTCTAGATAAATCTCCATTTAATTGAAGATTATAAGGTGGATCGGCAAAGATTAAATCAACACTTACTTCAGGCAATTTATTCATTTGCTCGATACAATCACCAACCAAAACTCTACTTATAAATTTCTCGATAGACATTATTTAAATCTTGCCTTAATAGGTTGTTAATATATTGTGGATAAAATGATATTTATGTATTAAAGTCAATGACTTAGTTAAAAATTATTGTTTTACACAATATGTGTATATTTACAATATTTGTTAACTATATGTAGTATAAATTGGTTTAAACGACTTTCTGTGAATTCCTAAAATTCCGTTTTTTAAAATAGCTTCCTTATGCTTTGCTGTCCCATAACCAAAGTGTTTTTCAAAATAGTAATTAGGATATTTTAGTGAATATTGTCTCATTATATTATCCCTAGTCTCCTTGGC
>ERZ802822.1744-NODE-1744-length-12850-cov-6.329132_pt1 | contig 12850 bp, 17 predicted proteins | sample MGYA00345649_ERZ802822 | MGnify/ENA primary metagenome ERZ802822 (study PRJEB30503, sample SAMEA104212359) | marine metagenome | biome: Westerlies Biome; feature: [SRF] surface water layer (ENVO:00010504) within the epipelagic zone...; material: water...
CCGTATCGTGGGTTCGAATCCCATCCTTTCCGCCATTTTGTTTGAATTATTTGTCTAGTTTATTTTCGATGTAATCTAATTTTGTGCTCAGTTCTTCAACTTTTGATTTAATTCTCAATATATTTAAAAAGGATAAATAAATAATCAATATTAATAAAAATATAAGTGAAATTATAAGCACATTCATCATTCAATGAATCTATTTTTAAATAAAAAAATAAAAACTACTTATTATTGATAATATTTTTATAAACCGCCTGTTATTAGTCCTACCATCCCAAGGATTAGCCATAAAACAAGCATTGCTTTTTCATCAAACTTTTTTGTACTTTCTATACCTTTAATCTGCTTTCTAGCAAATAAGGTTAGAAGTAATACGAGGACTATCAGATATACAATAGTAAATGCCATAAGTGATTAGTGTAGCAAGTAAGAAATAATTGTATATAAAATATATATAATGAAAATTTTTAGACATTCATCTTCTCTTTTAGTAATAGTTGGTGGATGTGTTCTCTTATTGGTTTCGTTTGGAATAAGACACTCATCTGGATTATATTTAATTCCTATTTCAGACCATATACAAACTGGAAGAGAAGTGTTTGGTTTCGCCATTGCGATTCAATTCCTTATGATTGGGATTGGTTCACCAATCTTTGGAGCAATTGCTGATAAGTACGGTTCATCAATTGCTGGTCTATACGGAGCAATCTTTTTCTTAATTGGTCTTTATATGATGTCACTTGTAGAAGGATCAGGCCTCCTGATAGTTTCACAAGTAGTTTTTGGTTTTGGTTGCGCTGGATGTGGAACAGCAGTAATTCTTGGAGCTGTAGGAAAAGCGGTTACAGGAAAATACCAAACGTTGTCATTGGGTATTGTGATGGCTGCAGGTTCTTTGGGGCAATTCTTAATTGTCCCACTATCAGGATTTATGATCGAAGCAACCGATTGGCAAAAATCAATCGTCTATCTTTGTTTTATATCCCTAATCATGATTTTATTTGCCTTAACACTAACAAAATCTTCTTTTAATTCAGGAAAGGATGATCAAGCTGCTCAATCATTAGCATCTGTACTCAATGAAGCTTTTGTAAATAAAAGCTATGTGTTGTTAACAGTTGGTTTTTTTGTATGTGGCTTTCATGTTTCATTTGTAGCAACACATTTACCAGCTTATTTAACTGACCTCTCATTACCTTTGTGGATTGGTTCTTGGTCGCTTGCTTTGATTGGTTTATTCAATGTTTTTGGGACATTATATTTTGGTCATTTAGGTGATCAAAATTCTAAAAAAAATCTTCTAGTTATTTTATACACACTTCGTGCACTTTTATTCTTAGTATTTATTTTTCTTCCTAAAACTGAGATAACAGTACTAATTTTCGCTGCATTACTGGGTATTCTTTGGCTCTCAACTGTTCCTCTTACCAGTGGTATTATTTCTGTAATTTTTGGGACCAAATATATGTCTATGCTGTATGGCTTTACATTCCTTTCACATCAAGTTGGTTCATTTATGGGCTCTTGGTTTGGAGGTCGTTTTTATGATTTTTATGGTTCATATGATATCATGTGGTGGGTATGTGTAGTTCTTGGTTTTGTATCTGCATTAATGCATTTTCCAATTACTGAAAAACCAATCAAAAGAAAAATTGCTTAAGCAAATATTAAATTTATTAATTATTTTATTGATTCTATTACTAAATAAGTTTTCCACTTATCCACAAGTTAAGAAATACAAATAATTTTTTTTTTATTTAATAATTCTTTTTAATAAATTATTATTTATCTATCGGAACAACAAAGATCGAAAGCCTTTCGGGGAGTTTGTTCAGAGTTAGTCCGGAATTTCGGGGCGATATAGAGACCTTTCGGGGTATTTGTAGCGCCCCGTTTTTTTTGTGCTTTGTGTCTCAAAATCGGATACAAATTTCATATGTTTTTAGACTTTACCCTTCTTTATTTTTTTATTCCTTTGTTTTTTGTTATTTCTATAACTCCAGGTCTTTGCATGACTCTTGCTTTAACTATGGGTATTACCATTGGCCTTAAAAATACGATGAAGATGATGGTAGGGGAACTTTTGGGCGTCTTAATAGTTGCTGGAAGTGCAGTTATTGGTGGTGGCGCAATTATTTCATCATATCCAATGACATTTCTCTTTTTTAAATATGGAGGAGGAGTTTATTTGATGTTTGTAGGCTATCAAATGTTCAATTCAAGAGGATCATTAGCATTAAACTTAGACGGAACACATTCTTTTGAGATTAATTTTTTAAAGTTAGCAAGTCAGGGATTTATTACCGCAGTTGCAAACCCTAAGGGATGGGCTTTTTTTATTGCTATGGTACCCGCATTTATCAATTATGACTTAGCGCTCATGCCTCAGATGTCAGCATTGGTCGTCATCATTTTAATAATAGAATTCATATCTTTGATGATTTACGCAACTGGCGGACAGATGCTTGGAATTATCTTGAAGAAACAAAAAAATATTCAATCTATAAATCGTTTAGCTGGTTTACTAATGGTAGGCGTTGGAATTTGGTTAGCTCTTAGTTAGACTCTGTTTAAAAAGCATCCCAGGTCCTTTTGTTGATTCATTTCCAGAACCACGAAACATATGCCATATCATTGCCTGGTTTGAAGATACAACAGGTTTATTCAGTACGCGTTCTGCTTCATCTATTATTTTAAATGTTTTCAAATTTGTGCATGAAATAAATACTGCATCACAATCATTTTTTCCAATTTCTAATATTGCTTTCAAACTATCTCTTTCAGATATTCTTGCCACTACTGTGTCATCAGACTCATTAAATGATTTCTCGTTTGATATATTAAAATTATCACTCTGAAGATTTTGTTTGAGTTTTTGAGTTACAGATTGCTCATAGGGTGAAACAAATGCAATATTCTTGCATCCAAAGCTATTAAGCGCTTCCTTAACCGCTCTTATTGGATCTGTTATAAAAGCATTTTTATGTTGCTCTTTAATTAATTTATTTATTTTTTCAGAGCCAATTACCGTTGCGCCAGAGGTACATGCATATCCAATACTGTTAAAGTCAATTTTTGGGAGTAGGTCCACTGCAATTGGTAAATCATTTTCCATTTTTGCAAGATTCTCATTATTGACAGATTGGTCACAGGGAATCCTTGAGTGATAAATGGCAACACTCTCATCAAGTGTGCTTCTTATCTCTTGCTCAATTGTCTCATCACTTTGCAGTACGATTAATCCAAATCTCATACTGTAATAGTCTGGATCATCTAGCTTAAAATTCTTCTCCATAAAATTTATCTCGCTGCTTTTAATATTACACTTCTAGTTTCTACAGGATCAATCACTGCATCAATTTCAAGGTGAGCTGCAGCTTCAATTGCTTTCCCTTTTTCATACAATTGATCGACTAACTTATTAAAAAATTCTTCTCTTTTTATTTCATCTTTTATTTCATCAAGTTCTTTTTTGAACCCAAGCTTGATGGCACCTTCTAATCCCATCGCCCCAAATTCTCCAGTAGGCCATGCAGCCGAGTATACTGGTTGATGAAAGCTTCCTCCAGCTAATGCTTGTGCACCCAGTCCATAGCCTTTTCTTAAAAAAATTGTGATCAAAGGTATTTTTATTTGCGAACCTACTTTAAAAAGAGCAGACATTCTTCTAACTGCCCCTTCTTCTTCACTATCGGGTCCAACCATAAAACCAGGTGTATCGACTAGAGAAATGATTGGAAGATTTTGAAGATTGCAAAGCTCAATAAAATTTGCAGCTTTATCAGCTGATTCTGAATCGATTGCCCCACCTAAGTGTTGACTGTCACTCGCCATCAATCCAAATGATTTTCCTTCAATGCGTATAAATCCTGTTACGATACTCTTCCCATACATCTGTTTGAGTTCTATAAAGGTATCTTTATCAGAAATGATATTAATAATATTTCTGATTGGATAAGACCACTTTCTATTTTTTGGCATGATGTCCTTTAATTGAGCCTGATCTTCAACTTTCCAATCAACTAAATCACCTTGAAAGTAAGAAAGTATTTTCTTTGCAAAATCTGTTGCTTCAGCTTCATCTTTTGCCACTAAATCAATAACACCATTTTTTTCATTTACCTCTGATGGTCCAATTTCTTTTGGACTATACGATCCAAGACCCCCTCCCTCAATCATTGCAGGGCCTGCCATACCAATCCATGAATTTTTAGTAGCTATTCTAATATCTGCACAGCCAAATAGAGCAGCATTGCCTGCAAAACAGAATCCATTATTTATGGCAATTCGTAAGCACCTTCCAGTGAGACTTCCCCATAGAGCAAAAGTAGGGACATGCAATCCTGCTATACTTGTATTGATGTCTGTATCGCCTGGTCTACCACCTCCACCCTCAGTAAATATAACAATAGGTAGTTTGTATTTTTTTGCTTTCTCGCAAATTCGATCAAGCTTCATATGATGGAAATAACCTTGTGTTCCTGCTAAGACAGAATAATCGTATACAATAGCAACAGCATCAGTTGACTCATTGTTTATTATATTACTATTAATTTTACAGAAACCAGTGATAACGCCATCACCAGAAGTTTCCATCAAAAGTTCTTCTTTGTTTTTACGACTTTTTTGAGCCGCCACAGCAAATGCTCCATACTCAAGAAAGCTGTCTTTATCGATAAGATCAGAAAGATTTTCTCTTGCAGTTCTTAAATTTAGTTTATGTCGTTTATTTTTTGCATTCTCTCGAAAATCATCAGTTGTCTTGTGTAGCCGTTCAATAAATTCAGCAAAGTTTTTTTTGTCTTCCATAACTAACTCTATAGCATTTTTCTCAATATCTTATCCTTTTGAAAAACATGATGATATATGACGGCACTCAAATGAATAGAAAAAAGAATTAATAGAAAATAAGCTGACAACGCGTGGATTGCATAAAATCTGTCAGCAAGATCATAGTTGTAGTAATCAATTGATGCTTTCATAATGATAAAATTGACTTCCTCACCAGATAATAAAAGTTTACTTATGCCACTTATGGTAATGATTAGTAAAGTCATATAGAAAAGACCATGCACAACTCGAGAGGCAATAATCTGAATTTTGCTAATCGATGCATTATCAATGGGTTTTGTATTAATTGATTTCCATATCAATCTTAGAAGAGTTAGGTAAAAAATAGTCATGCCAATGATTATATGAATATTCTCAATGGAGAGTTTGAATTCTGAAAACTCAAGATTATCTAAATATATTCCTAAAGGGAGTTGTAACAATAATATAACAAAAGTAATCCAGTGAAAAAAACGTGCAAGAAATCCATAAGAATTAGTGTCATTTGTAATTTTCATATTATATAATTAAGTGCATGATTAATTTTTTCCAGTTTCTTGTCTCCACAATTCTATCGATATTACTCTTAATTGTAATTGCTTTTGCAGACGATCATGGAAATATTATTAAGGAGAGAAAGTCACTATTTAAGCAGAATTATAGTCATGCTAAGAGAATGAGCGCTGAAATTACGAAAGGGAATAATGAGAAAGTGATTGAGCTGTCACAAAAGATGAGTGCAAATTATGACAAGCTTTTAGATTTATTTCCGGATAACACCAAAACAGGCTACGATACAGAGGCTTTGCCAACGATATGGCTACAAAAAGAAGAGTTTAATGCTCTAATGATAGAGACTTCAAATAAAGTAAAAGAGTTTACAGTCCTTGCATCCGAACTTACTGGGGATGAGTTAAAAGATGCCCAAAAGAAACTAATCTGGTCAAGTTGTAAGACTTGTCACGATAAGTTTAGAATGCCTCATTAAACTTAAGCTACAATTGTCATACTAATTATTCTTCTTATGCCAGGATCATTGTTTTTATAACGATGTTCAAAAATAAAAACTCCTTGCCATGTTCCCAAATCAAGCTTTTTTTCTTTGATAGGTATATTAATGCTTGTATTTGTTAAAGCTGACTTTATGTGGGCTGGCATATCGTCAGGTCCTTCTTCCCTGTGTGCATAATTTTCTGACTCTGGGACTACACGATCAAAAAAATCTATTATGTCCTTCAGAACATTTGGATCAGCATTTTCTTGAATAATAAGTGATGCTGAAGTGTGCTTAATAAATAATGTACACAAACCCTTTGCTATTCTGTGCTTTGCAATAGCCTGGTTTATTATTTCAGTGATATTATAAAGCCCTTTGCCATCAATAGTAATTTCGAGTTCTTTTTGGATTAACATTTTAGATATCAATAATTAGGAATTTAAATTAAATTTAAAATAATGATAAATCATAATGAGTCATTTTCAAATATTGGATTGAATCTTAAGGCAACTTATACCCAATTGCCTGAGATACTTTTCTCTAAATTAATGCCCATAAGTGTTAAAGACCCCAAAACTGTGGTCCTTAATAACGAATTATCCTCTGAGCTAGGGATAGATTTTTCAGACTTATCCAGCAAAGACCTCTCTAATTTTTTATCTGGTAACACAATACCCAGTGGGATTGGTCCTTTCGCGCAAGCATATGCTGGTCATCAATTTGGAAATTTTACAATTCTTGGCGATGGAAGAGCTCTAACCATAGGGGAGCAAAGCACTCCTAAAGGCGAAATTTATGACATTCAGTTTAAAGGATCTGGGAGAACACCATACTCAAGGGGAGGTGATGGAAGAGCGGCTCTTGGCCCTATGCTTCGTGAATATTTAATTAGTGAAGCCATGTTCTATTTAAATATTCCTACCACAAGAAGTCTTGCTGTGGTTGAAACGGGAGAAAAAGTTTTGAGAGAGACACCTTTAAAAGGAGCTATCTTAACAAGAGTTGCAGCTAGTCATGTTAGATTTGGTACATTTCAATTCTTAGCAGCTCACAAAGACATTGACGCTATGTCAAAATTACTTGACTACTGCATCAAAAGACACTTCCCAGAAATTTTAGATAGTCCAAATAAAGTAATTAAATTTATAGAGTTAGTGATGTCAAAACAAATTGATCTAATAGTAAACTGGATGCGGGTTGGATTTATACATGGCGTTATGAATACAGACAATTCAACAATTTGTGGAGAAACTATAGACTACGGTCCATGCGCATTCATGGATCAGTACAATCACAAGGCAGTGTTTAGTTCTATCGATTTTCAAGGAAGGTACTCCTATGGGAATCAACCAGCTACTATCCATTGGAATTTAGTTAGGCTTACCGAAAGCTTACTGCCTTTAATTGATAAGGATGAGTCAAAATCAATAGAAATTGCCCAGAAAACAATCGATTCTTTCAGTGAAATATTTAACGACAAATGGCAAATCATGATGAGATCAAAACTTGGACTAACTGATCAAAGTGAAGAGGATGAAGTTTTAATTAAGGATTTGCTGACATGGATGCAATCAAAAAAACCAGACTTCACAAATACTTTTTGCAATTTGATGTACGGCAATCATGCAAAAGATGAAGATTTTGAAGATAATGATTTTGTGATCTGGAAAAAAAATTGGAAAGAAAGGGTCAATAACAATGATTATCTAAATATTATGAAAAAAACTAATCCCATTCTAATTCCTAGAAATTATTTAGTTGAAGAAGCTTTAGCTGAAGCTGAAATAGAAGGCAAATTCTCTAAATTTAATGAACTACTTGTAGTTTTGTCAAAGCCATACGAGCAATTAGACATTGATGAAAAATATTCGAAAACTCCTCAAATTCAAGCTGAGCCTTATAAAACTTTCTGCGGAACATAGACAAAAATTGCTATAAATTGTTACAATATCGCAAGTAAATAAAATTTGCTTTTTTATTAGATATCACTATAAGATCGATTTAAAGATTGAGTGCTTGTTCCTAATTGGACTTGAACGAAGTCTAAATTTAAAAAAAGGAATAAGAATAATATGGCTACTGGTACTGTTAAATGGTTTAATCCAAAAAAAGGTTATGGTTTTGTTGCACCTGATGAAGGTGACAAAGACATTTTTGTTCATATCACTGCTGTTCAAGCAGCTGGTATCAACAGATTGGATGAAGGCCAAAAAATAAGCTACGAAGCTGAAGAAAAAAATGGAAAAGTATCTGCAGTTAATTTGCAGATTTCTGAATAAATCTAAGCAGCTTTATAAATCATATCTAGCCACATAGTGAATTCGTCTATTAATTCACTTGAGGGCTGGATAATTTTCACTCTTTTATCTTTTGTACTTACTTGAGTTGTAAGTGACCCCTTACTTATTTCGTCATTAATGAAGTTTATTATGGTGGCTCTTGATGCTAAATCAGCCATGTTTTTTGTTAAATATTCTTTAGTGCATTCAATTTTATTTATATCTTCATCGAAATGGAATTTCATGATCTCAAAACAAATCCTGATCCCATATACAGACCGTCTAAAATGACTCAATCTTCCAAAGATTTTTTTATCTCCAGCAGAGTCAAAAACCTTAATCTGCTGATTAACGCCTTTAAAGATATTTTCTGATTTCATTCTATTTTTCCTTTTCTTAACTTAATAATCATAATATTTTTTATTGATAATAATTAACTATAATTGGTTGCCATATTGGCGCTTTTATTTGAATGAGACTAATTGGCTGTAAACATAATAATTATTTGTTTCATATATGAATAAAGATAACTCATCTGTAATTTGGAAGCTTATTCAAGAAACTGGTGATTATCTAAAAGGTAAACTGCCAGCACACCCTAACCATCCGAAAGGTCGAAACCCATACGCTCATGTGGCTCTGATGGTCAAAAACCATTTTGGTATGTCTTATAAAGATGTTTCTGATGATAAAATAGAGGAAGTAATAGAATACCTAAACTATCTGAGGGAGAATCCTGAATGAGTCACTAACTTTTTGGTTTCCACTCTGGCGTACCAAAAAAAGACAAAAGTTTACTTTTAAATCCCTTGGATTTTTTGAAGTCTATGTACATTGAATGCCAGAACATAAAGGTAATTTTTAGGGGATTGAAGGTATTAACATTTTCTCGAATTCCATACTTAACTTCTTCTTGTTCCGCTGCATAGGTTCCAAATAATTTGTCCCATATAATTAAAAGATTTCCATAATTTTTATCAATATAAACTTCATTACTGCCATGGTGCACACGGTGATGCGAGGGCGTGATGAATATGTATTCAAGAATACCAAGTTTATTAACCCATTTAGTATGAGTTAGTAATCCGTATAGAGTAGATACTGCGCCTGCTATAGCAGTTATAATTGGATCAAAACCTATCAGAGGCATTACTGCAAAAAAAGGAACTTTTGTTAATGGGCCAAACCATGCTTGCCTTAAAGCGACTGTGAAATTCATTTCTTCACTTGAGTGGTGGTTCATATGCACAGCCCATAAAAACCTAATTCTGTGTGAGCATCGGTGGTACCAATAATATACAAAGTCGATGAGTACGAATGTAAGAGGCCAAACTAACCAAGTTGGTAAGAGCTCATTAATTGTGACTAATTTGTATTGATAAAGAAATAGTGAAAAAAAGAAGATCGAACTTTTTGTTAAAAGTGAGACTGAGACATTACCAAATAAAAGACCGAATCCAGCAAGAGAATCTTTTAATTTATAGTATCCCAGATTATTAATGGATGAATAAATGACTTCAGCAGCAATAAGTGAAAGTACGATCGGAACGCCGTACAAGTATATATCTAGCTCATTCATAATAATTTCTATTGAATTATATAACATTAGAATTAAATGAAAAAAGTATGAAAAATATATTATTTTTACTAAGTATCCTTTTATGCTTGAACTTGCCTGTATCAGCCAAAAATGATGGCGGAGGAAGCTCAGGAGGAAGCTCAGGAGGAAGCTCAGGAAGTGACGGCGGTGAAGAATACGCTGGCTATTCAGGTTATGATAAAGAATTAAAGCGAATACTTCATGAGATTGAAAAAAAGGAAAATTACGCCGGCGCATTAAAAGATTTAGAAGTTTATGTTTATGAAAATCCTCAAAACGCAAATGGCTGGAATTTGATCGGTTTTGCAAGTAGAAAACTTGGCAAATATGAAGATGCTGAACTTTATTATAAAACAGGTCTAGAAATAAATCCTACTCATGATGATATTCTAGCATATCAAGGTGAACTATATCTTGAAACAAATAGGTATGATTTAGCGCTATCAAATTTGGAGAAATTAACTGAGATATGTGTTTTTAACTGTGATGAAAAAGTTGAGTTAAGTAAAGCAATTGAGCTTTATGAGAGTGAAAATAATCTCTAAATTGTTGATTTGTTACAGATCCCTAATTATGCTCTATAATTAGGAATTATGATTAAATTTTTAGTATTCTTTGTATTAGGTGCGGCGACCTTATATTTCATCATACGTGCATTTGTAAACAGTGAGCCAGGTAAAGTCGGAAGATTCTTAAGAGTAATTTTTATTGCTGCAATAATTTTTGGAGTAATTTATTTATTATTTCGTGGCAATCTCGGTTTTCTAGCACCTCTAATTGGCTTAGCCAGAAGATTATTGGTTGGTTTTTAAAATGGAACAGATCCTCAGAAAAATATTCATAATTATTTTCTTTTTTATATCATCTATAATCTTTTTTACTTCTTGTGATAATGGCCAAGATCAGTCTGCAGCTTTTACAGGAGTAAGGGTCATTGACAATTCTTATTCACCACCCGTTGTTCGTATCAATCCAGGTGGCAAAGTTAGATTTAACAATTGGGGCAATAACCCTCATAATGTGATTGCCGTAGATGAAAGTTGGGGCTCTCTAGCTGAAATTCCTAAGGGTGATTATTTAGATATAAATTACGAAAATGAAGGACTATATAAATATCTTTGCTCTTTTCACGCTTCTCCAGATGGAAAGTGGGGCATGGTCGGATCTGTTGTCGTAGGTGATATAAATTATGAAGACTACACCAATTTTTCAAAAAAAGACGTGGTTTCAAGGTTTACTGGAAATGTAAGGCATGTGCCTGATACATATGAAACAATTCAAGATGCTGTAAACGCTTCAAACCCAGGCGACCTCGTTTTAATTAAGCCAGGAATTTACTATGAAGAAGTAGTTGTAAACGTTCCCTCAATTACTATCCGAGGTTGGGACAGAAATAAAACAATCATCGATGGTGAGTTTGAGAGAGGTAATGGTATTTTAGTTGCAGGCGTTGATGGAGTTGTAATAGAAAACATAACAGCTAGAAATGCTTTACTTAATGGTTTTTATTGGGCAACAGTAAAAGGGTATAGGGGTTCCTATTTAACTGCATATAATAATGGCGATTACGGTGTATACGCTTTTGATGCAGTCGATGGAGTTTTAGATCATTCTTATGCTTCTGGCTCACCAGATGCAGGTTTTTATATTGGTCAATGTTATCCATGTGATGCAATTGTTAACAATGTCATCTCTGAAAATAATGGTCTCGGCTATTCAGGAACAAACTCAGGTGGATCTCTGTATATTATAAGTTCAGTTTTCAAAAATAATAAAGGAGGATTAGCGCCTAATACCCTGGACTCTGAACTTTTACCTCCAGAAAGAGAAACTTTTATTATTGGAAATCTTATTGAAAATAACAACAACATAGATGCCCCTGCTACCCAGTCAACTAATCTATCACTTGGAAATGGAGTTGTCATTGCAGGAGGAAATAACAATATTATTAAAAATAATGTTATAGCTAATCATAATCTTTATGGTGTTATTATAACAGCCACTGCAGATGTGAATTACTGGCCTGCTCACGGCAACCGGGTTGAAAGTAATTTGATCATAAATTCTAAAAGAGCTGATATCGCATCTAGTGGCTTATCTAATTTAGGCAATTGTTTTGAAAATAATTATTTTAACACTTCAATTCCACCAGGCTTACAAACACTCAATAATTGTGATTCTTCCTTCTATCCCTTAAGTGCAGATTTATCTGGTATGTGGTCATCTTTAGCGCGTGTAATTCAGACAAGTGATGGAAACTATAGTCAAGGTGATTGGCGAACATTTGAAGCGCCCGCTAACCAACCCAATATGCCTATTATGGATGAATTAATGAGTCTTGGTTATGATAAAACTTCATTGCCTGTTACAAAAATATGGAGCTCAGTTAAGCCTGCAGTTGAGGTTTTTAGTCAATATGAAGATGTTTTAGAGGTAATTGAGCTACCTGAAGAGGCTAGAAACTATTTGAACTAATCCTCTAATTGTTTAACCTACAATTAGGAGATAACAATAAATGCCTGGAGTTACATTTTTCCCATTAGAGGATGTTCCGTTTTTATCGCTCTTTTTTAATTTTTATGGATATTACCTTCCTATCTTTTTGTATGCTACTTGGACAGCTACAGCTTTATTTGATTTACATATTGGAAAATACAGAAGTGCTCCCTCTAAAATAACTTGGACATTAGTATTGATGTTTGTTCCTTTGGTTGGCCCACTCATCTATCATATGTTTGCTGCAAGGGAGCTAGATGTTGTCATCAGAGCTACAATGATTTTTGGAGGCATAGCTGTCATGACAATTGTTTTTCTATATCTTGGTTTTGCACTTTAGACAAAAGTGAAATTCGACCCACGTATAACTCCCATCAAGAGCAATTTGGCTGCTTCTACTTATAAATATATCGTTAAACGAGTAAAATACTCTAAAGGCAAAAAATACACTGTGGCCTGTTCGTTTGCACCATTATATTCAAATAAAAAATCTAAATTAAGTACTCAGCTTCTATTTGGAGAAGAATGTATTGCTTATGAAGTATCCAAGGATTGGTCTTGGGTTCAATCATTAAGAGATCAATATGTTGGATATACACCTACGGTAAATCTTTCAAAAAAATTATTTAAACCCACACATAAAGT
>ERZ802822.1746-NODE-1746-length-12830-cov-9.540579_pt1 | contig 12830 bp, 11 predicted proteins | sample MGYA00345649_ERZ802822 | MGnify/ENA primary metagenome ERZ802822 (study PRJEB30503, sample SAMEA104212359) | marine metagenome | biome: Westerlies Biome; feature: [SRF] surface water layer (ENVO:00010504) within the epipelagic zone...; material: water...
GTCACATTGAACACTGTACACGTCTCCCCCGGGCGTCTTCGAAGCCCAAAGCCTAAACTTGAAAGGCTCTGCCAAGACAGCCTGATCGGTAAAGGTCTCTAAGCTGATTACTTGATTCGCGCTAGACCCCACGTCCTTTAAAGTGAACGGCATAGAGACTATCCGCTTCGGAGAGATTGCTATGTCATACCCTTCTTGTGGGCCGTACACATCGTCGAGGTTAGTTGAGGCGTCGCAAATTACATTGGCGGGCGCACCCGAGCAGTAATCGGAACTGCTATTGCTCGAAAAGGTGGCAATCACCGTGCAGTCCTCGGTGATTACGCCAGTAGCATACGATGATCCTGTTAATGTACCCGAGGGGCAGGTTCCGCCCACGGCGCTAAACGAATAATCTGCGTCGGGGGTTACCGTGAACGTCGCGAAACCACCCTCCTCCACCGTGCGAAATAGAGGGCTGATCGAGCCCCCCGTCAGCGCGGAGGCGGTCACCGTAAATCTGGCAATATTGGTGAAGTTCGCTACTACTGTGCAGTCCTCGGTGAGCGGGCCGGTAGTGTAGGTGGTACCGTCGAAACTACCTGCGGGGCAAGTGCCGGTCATGGAACTGAATGAGTACCCATTATCCGCGGTAACCGTGAACTGCGCCGACAGTCCGGGTAGCACTTGCTGAGAGGCGGGCGAAATTGAGCCCCCTTGCAAGGCGGAAGCAGACGCCACGACCTCGCTGATCGCGTTCAGCCCCGACAGGCCGCGGATATTGGTGAGTCCGGGGTTGTCTTTGATCGTCAGCGCAGTGCCGATCTGCGTCAATTTGGATAGACCATCGAGATCCTGAAGGGCGTTATTGTCCTCTATTGTCAGCGTGCCTCCGACGCGGATCAGGCGCCGTAATCCATCCAGATTTTCGATTAATGGATTGCTCTCGATCGTCAAGTCTCCCGTAACGGAGACCAATTCGTCCAAACCCTTCAAGTCCCTCAAAACCGGGTTAGTGCTAATCTTCAATGCCCCAACCTCTAATAAACCAGTCAGACCATCGACGTTTGTCATGATCGTATTTTCGGCGACTTCTACCGACCCCGCCCTCGAGATATTCAGCAAGCCGTCAAGATTCAGCAGTGCGGTGTTGCCACTGATTTTTATCGCGCCCTCGACTCGGGTGAGAGCGACCAGAGGTTCCAAGTTATAGACGTCAGGGCTTTTGTCTACCGAGAGATCCCCGGTGATCACATCACAACCAGTAGCGCCCAGAGCATCAACCTCTTCTTGCTTGGTCAGGCTGTAACTGGCCTCGGTGCAGGACCCGGCGAACGCCCCCTCGATGCATAGAAAGGCTGCCGTGAACACCAGTGAGCGCACAAATAGATTCATAAACATGTTGTACCCAACAAATGATAGGTGTTCAATCAATGAATGTAGGGCGTATTTCCCAACAAAAGGTGGCCGCAAATCAGCGATTTTCGAGCGCGCATCCGATCGGGGAATACCCTTTTCAAAACGGGCCTCTGAACCCCTGGCATTAAATCAAGTAAAAGGTATTCTCCGCGGCCCAATAGCGGGGCCAAGCCCGTCATCTTCACCTCATCGAACTCAACGGCGATAGCGCCAAAGGTATTGCCAGCCGCATCTAGTGCAGCGAGCTTGCGATCACGTTTGTCCCGATTGGGATCAATGCCGCTGGCAAGCATCTCTCGAGCCGCCTGATGTCGTTGCCGAGCCTGCTTGAGGCTGACCTCGGGATAAACGCCGAGAGCCATCTCCTGCTCTTTGCCAGCGAGCCGGTACTTGAACCGCCAGTACTTGCCACCGTTGGGACGGATCAACAGGTGCAGGCCACCACCGTCAGCGAGCTTTCACTTTCTCTCACGGGGCTTGGCGTTGTCTACCGCACGGTTATTGAGCTTCACACACCTCCTTGTGTGGGGGAACATTTAAGACCCGATTCGGGGGTATCCCCCCATTTATCCCCCCGTTTGGTCAGGGCCTCTCCATGACGTAACGGGATCTTCAGTGGCTAAGATACCTTGCTCCTGCTTTAAATGGCAGGCACAAAAAAGGGCGTCTGGGACGCCCTATGCTTTGAAGATGGCGGAGAAGGAGGGATTCGAACCCTCGATACGCTATTAACGTATACTCCCTTAGCAGGGGAGCGCCTTCAGCCACTCGGCCACTTCTCCAGATTCTGTTTATTTCGTCTCGTTCTGATCTTCCTTTTGCGCTCCCCGGTCGCGCGTTACTCGGTGCTTCGCACCTCGCCCTTCGGGTCGCCGCCGTGCCGCCGGCGATCCTTCGCAGTCTTGGACTGCTCGGTCAGCCACTCGGCCACTTCTCCTGAATCGTTTAGCTTTCCTCGGACTCTGCGGCAGCCGCTTCCTCGATCCGATTGAGGATCTCTTCCCGGTGAACCGCAACCTCTTTGGGTGCGTTCACGCCTATGCGGACCTGATTGCCTTTGACGCCGAGCACGGTAATCGTCACATCGTCACCGATCATCAGGGACTCACCGACTCTGCGCGTCAAAATCAACATAGTTCACTTCCTTGTTCCGAGGATCCCACTCTCCAGCAGGTGTCTCTGATTCCTGCACGCCAGTGCGGGATGCTTACACGATCTCGACTGTATCAAGACCGAACGCAGAATGCAGGCTCCGCACGGCCAGTTCAAGATATTTTTCCTCAATGATCACCGAGATTTTGATCTCCGAGGTACTGATCATCTGAATGTTCACGCCCACATCAGCCAATGCCTTGAACATGGTCGCCGCCACCCCCGAGTGTGAACGCATACCAACGCCCACTACCGATACCTTGGCAATATGGTCGTCAGTCAGCACCTCTCCCGCACCCAGCTCGGCAACGATCGGAGTCAAAACAGCCTCGGCTGCTTCCATCTCACTGCGCGCGACAGTGAAGGTGAAGTCGGTCGCATTTTCGCCCCTGTTATTCTGGAGGATGACATCCACTTCAATATTGGCTTCGCCCACGGGACCAAGAATGCGATACGCCATACCGGGGTTATCAGGCACGCCGACCACCGTCAATTTGGCCTCATCGCGGTTAAATGCAATCCCGGCAATAACAGGTGCTTCCATGGAGGCATCCTCCTCAGTCGTAATCAGTGTCCCCGGGCCTTCTTCAAAACTGCTCAGCACCCGCAATGGAACTTTGTATTTACCCGCAAACTCTACAGAGCGAATCTGCAACACTTTTGAGCCCATGCTCGACATCTCAAGCATTTCCTCAACGGTGATGCGATCCAATCGCTTTGCCCCATCTACCAGTCTGGGATCAGTCGTATAAACGCCATCCACATCGGTGTAAATCTGGCATTCAGCAGCTGACAGCGCCGCGGCCAGTGCGACTGCGGTAGTGTCGGAACCGCCACGACCCAATGTCGTAACATTGCCGTCTACATCAACGCCCTGAAAACCCGCCACAACGGGCACACCGCCTGCATCCAGCTCAGCTTTCAGGGTATCAAGCTGAATGTCCTGAATTCGGGCCTTGTTATGCGCACTATCAGTCAGAATGCCGACCTGGTTGCCACTGTAGGACTTTGCCCTCACAGATCGCTCACCCAGCGCCATACTCAACAAAGCAGTCGTCACTTTCTCGCCAGTGCTGAGCAGCGCATCCAGTTCACGTGGCGTAGGTTTAGACTGAATCTCCTTTGCAAGCCCTAGCAAACGGTTGGTCTCACCCGACATCGCAGATACAACCACGACCACATCGTGGCCCTCGCTTTTAAAGCGAGCCACTCTGTCAGCGACTGCACCGATCCGCTCTACCGAGCCGACCGAGGTGCCACCGTATTTTTGGACAATGAGCGCCATAATCCACGCGGTGTGTTTACGGAAGGGCGCGTATTTAACACGATTCGACGCTCGGTGAGAACAGGAAGCGGCTGTTGCGCCAACAAATCACCGGACAGATGAGGTGACTCAAACTCATAATTTGCGCAAAGGGTGGGCCACACGAGCCAACATCAACCCAGTTGGCTAGCAACCCACTGGGGGACTGATGCAAGCACCGCCGGCAAGGCAGCGACATCGGAGCCGCCCCCTTGTGCCATATCAGGCCGCCCGCCACCCTTTCCACCCAGCTCACCGGCAAAGTGTTTGATCACATCACCGGCTTTAACCCGGTCGGTCGTGTCTGAGGTCACACCCGCCACCAGCGCAATTTTTCCCTCGTCAACCGCTGCAAGCAGTATCACGCCCGTTCCAAGCTTGTTCTTGCACTGATCCAAGGTGTCGCGCAGCGTCGAGGCGGTTGCACCTTCAATTTGGGCGGCGAGCACCTTGATGCCCTCAACCTCAACCGCTCCCTGCGTGAGGTCACCACCCGTTGACGTTGCCAGCTTCTGGCGCAGTCTGGCGGACTCTTTCTCGAGGTCCCTCACCTCGGCACGCAGCGCCTCGACTTTGCCAGAGGCCGTCTCTGGAGTGGCCTTGAGGGCACCGCAAACCGATTGCATCGTTTGCGACATCGTCGCCACATGCGTCAGCGCGGCCTCACCCGTCACCGCCTCAATGCGCCTTACGCCGCTTGCCACGCCTGCTTCAGCCGTGATCCAGAAAAGACCAATGTCACCCGTGCGCGAGACATGGGTGCCACCACAAAGCTCTACCGAAAAGCGATCAGCGCCCATTGTCAGCACCCTGACTTCGTCGCCATATTTTTCCCCAAACAGCGCCATAGCACCTGCAGCGATGGCGTCATCCATGCTCATCAGCTCGGTCGACACCTCGGCGTTGGCGCGCACTTGGTCGTTCACCATGGCAGTGATACTGGCGAGGGTTTCAGCAGATACCGGCTCACCGTGTGAGAAATCAAATCGCAAGCGCTGGGAATCGACCAGCGAGCCTTTTTGCAGAATGTGATCTCCCAACTCCCGACGCAGTGCCTCGTGAAGGAGGTGCGTCGCAGAGTGATTAAGGCGTGTCCTGTTGCGTAATGTCGCATCGATCTGGCTATCCACCCTGTCGCCCACCTTCATCGACCCCGCCGTCACCGTCACATGGTGCAGGTGGTGCCCCTGTGCCTTGGTGGTATCGGTGACATCTGCCGCCCCGTCGGCCGCTGTTAGACGACCGCAATCACCCACCTGTCCGCCACTCTCTCCATAGAAAGGTGTGCGGTCCAGAATGACGACGCCGGACTGATCTGCCTCCAGCGACCCTTGCTCGACACCGTCAACTAAAATCGCCAGTACCGCACCTTCAGCTTGATCCGTCTCGTAACCCAGAAAGTCCGTCTCGCCCTCAAGCGTGATGCTCTGGCTGTAATCCACCTTGAATCCAGCATGATCCTGGGATCGCTGCCGCTGTGAGGCCATCGCCGCCTCGTATCCCTCAATATCCAGACTCAGCCCTCGCTCGCGGGCGATATCATTCGTCAGATCAACTGGAAAACCGAAAGTGTCATAAAGCTTGAAGATCACATCGCCCGGGATGGTCTGGTCAGTCATCTGCCGCAGCGACTCTTCAAGAATGGCCATACCGTTGTCGAGTGTCCGGGCAAACTGCTCTTCTTCGCCTTGCAAGGCCGACGTGATCGCCGACTGCTGGGTAACGAGCTGCGGATACGCCTCGCCCATTTGCGCCACCAGCTCAGGCACTAGCTCTGCGAAAAAGGGCTCCTTGGCGCCCAACTTATTGCCGTGTCGAATCGCGCGACGGATGATGCGCCGCAGCACATAACCCCTCCCCTCATTGCCCGGCATGACGCCATCTGCAATCAGGAACGCCGTTGAGCGAAGGTGATCAGCAATCACCCGCAGTGATTTGTCTTCGGTATCACTCGCACCTAGCTGTTTTGCCACCGCACTGATCAGAGCGGTAAACAGATCAATTTCATAATTGGAATGCACGTGCTGTAGCACCGCGGCGACGCGCTCCAAACCCATTCCGGTGTCCACAGACGGAGCGGGTAGCGGGTGGAGCTCTCCTTGAGCGTCCCGGTTGTACTGCATGAACACCAGATTCCAGATCTCGATATACCGATCGAGGTCATCATCTTCGCTACCCGGGGGGCCGCCGGGGACATCCGGGCCATGATCGTAGAAAACTTCTGAGCACGGACCGCAGGGGCCGGTATCCCCCATCTGCCAGAAGTTGTCCTCATCGAGGCGCGAGAGTCGCTCGGGATCAACCCCGATCTCATCTACCCAGATCTGAGCGGCTTCATCGTCACTGATGTGTACTGTGACCCAGAGCCGCTCGGGGGGTAACTGCAACGTTTCCGTCAAAAACTGCCAGGCAAATTGAATCGCCTCGCGCTTGAAGTAGTCGCCGAAGCTGAAATTGCCCAGCATTTCAAAAAACGTATGGTGACGCGCCGTGTACCCCACATTCTCAAGGTCATTGTGTTTACCGCCCGCTCTGACGCACTTCTGCGCCGTCACCGCCCTCTGATAAGGCCGCTGCTCCAGCCCCAGAAACGTCTCCTTAAACTGATTCATGCCCGCATTGGTAAACAACAGCGTGGGGTCATCCGCTGGCACCAGTGAGCTGGAATCCACGCGCGTGTGCCCCTGCGCCTCGAAATAACTGAGAAATGCTTCGCGGATTTCAGCGGTGTTCATGGAGACTTCTCTTACTCAAGTGGCGGTCAGACGGCGTCTGATCAGTTCAGACCAGCGGATAGCTGGCCCTCGGTCATCTCGCGCCCGGCCAGAATGTGGAGATGAAGGTGGAAAACGGTCTGGCCTCCCCCCTCACCGTTATTGATCACGAGTCGGAAGGCATCCCCGACACCGAGATCCTCTGCAACGCGACCCGCCACCAATAATAAGTGGCCCAATAGCGCCTGGTCGTCAGCGCTCGAGTCCACCAATCGGGGAATCGGCTTGCGCGGAATGATCAGCACATGGGTAGGCGCCTGCGGGTGGATGTCACGAATCACCACGCACTGCTCGTCCTCGTAGAGAAATTCAGTAGGGATTTCACCCCGGGTGATCTTGCCGAAAATGGTGTCTTCCATGGCGCTGTGCTCAGTCCAGCTTCTCGTCGGCGGTCAGGGCGCGGGCCTCTTCCTCTAACATCACAGGGATACCGTCCCGCACCGGGTAGGCCAGGCCACTCGCTTTGCACATGAGCTCTTGTGTTTCCTCGTTAAAGACCAGAGGCGCCTTGCTGACGGGGCAGACAAGAATGTTCAGCAACTTGGGGTCGAGCACGGGTTCGTCCTGCCATGTAAAAAACAAAGTATACGGCCTTGTTACTCCGAGAGCACCGTCCCATCCGACGCTGGAGTGAATACCCGCTGCCAGAGCGATGCTTAATCAGGCATTGGCGGGACCAGCAACTGGGGATCAATGCGTTGGTTAAGCCAGCTCATCCGCCAGTCGAGGTGGGGGCCGGTCGCCCTGCCCGTTGCGCCGATCGCGCCAATTACATCGCCGGGCGCAAGTTGATCACCCACCGAGACGAGCACCTCACTTAAATGCAGGAACGAGGAGGAGAGTCCATAGCCGTGATCCAGAATCACCGTACCCCCCGAGTAAAACAAGTCGGGCTCGGCAAGAGTGACCCTTCCCGCAGCCGGCGCAGTGACCGGTGTGCCCGTGGGTCGCGCGACATCGACCCCATAATGAGGCGTGCCCGGCGTGCCGTTGTAAATCCGCTGGCTACCATAGACGCCGCTGATCCGGCCCGTAACCGGCCAGGCAAATCCGTCGCGCACCGCACGGAAGCCATCATCGAGAGCCAGCCGCTGTGCTTTGGCGGTGCGGACTTTGGCCCGCTCTGCGCGGATGCGCTCGAGATGCTCTTCACTGGGAGTCACCGTTTGCTGGGGCACTCCGGTGATCTCCTGCAACCGATACTCCCGGGCCGCCACTGCCACCTGCTGCACACAGGTTTCGTCGGTGGTGATCGTTAGCTCGTTTGAGCGGGGCATGTCTCGACCCAGACCCAATAGAAACGCGCCATCGGGCAAGACTGGCACCGTGACGTCCGCGAAGCTGACCGTCGCAGACGGCAGAGTGTGCCCAAGCAATATACCACCCTGAATCGCGTTCCCCTCAAGCGTCGTGCACAGCTCTGCACTTGCAACGCCAACCCAACAGGCACTCAACTTCAGCACACTGATGCACAACCGCCGAAATCGGTCATGACCCCAAGGCGCCAACAAGCTGATCATGATAGTCACCCTTTTCCCTCGTATGTTGTTACCGATGAGGCTTGGTCCGGACATCATTTCTAAGACATCTGCTTCAAGTAGTGGCTCGCGCAGATAGTATTACAGCAAAGACGTTACGTGTTCGGCTCCAGGACAGGCCAAAAAGACGCCCTCTCTGACAATGCACATTCGGGATGCGTTTGGCATTCCCACTCTGCGTCCACCGCTCTACACTTTACCCATGGGCCGCTATCGACCACCCCGCCCTGCGGGTTCTCCCTATATCACCCCCGAGGGCGAGGAAGCGCTGCGGACCGAACTCCATGAGCTATGGAAAGTCGAACGTCCCGAGGTCACCAAAGCTGTTTCGGCGGCGGCGGCCAACGGCGACCGCTCCGAAAATGGCGACTATATTTACGGCAAGAAACGACTGCGCGAAATCGACTCTCGAGTGCGATTTTTGCGCAAGCGGCTGGATGCGCTGCAAGTCGTTGAGGGCCCTGCGGGTGACCACAATAAGGCCTGGTTCGGTGCCTGGGTCACGCTCGAGGATGAGGAAGGCGCCGAACAGGTGTGGCGGATCGTCGGCCCAGATGAATTTGACGTCAGCCAGGGGAAAATATCCTGTGACTCACCGCTTGGGCGAGCATTGCTGGGCCAACCTGTAGGCAACGACATTCAGCTAGAGACCCCCGACGGTCTCAGCTATTGGACGCTGGTAGACGTCGAATACCGTTAAATCGCGGCCTCCACACTACCCACACCAATCTTATTGACAATCATTCCCATTATCATTACCGTGAACGCATGTACATTTGTATCTGCAAAGGCGTCACAGAACGCGCTATCCGCGAGCAAGTTTGCGCGGGCGCGACATCTGTTGATGAAGTCAGCCGCACTACGGGATGTTCAACCCAATGCGGTAAGTGCCTGCTCAGGGCACAGCGGGTCGTTGAGGACGCACGTTTGGCATCGCCTACCGCATCTGGCTCGGCTACGGGAGCGGCCGCATCCGCCTGAGAATACGAATACTTCTCACTTCCATTTTTATTAACAAAATCAGTCACTTAGTTGCTCTCTCCGCCCGAGTTCGGTATAGTGCGCCTTGTCCAAAATACTCAAGCAGGCAAACCGCATGAAAGGCAACCCCGAGGTGCTCAAGCACCTGAACAAAATCCTCTACAACGAACTGGTTGCGATCAATCAGTACTTCCTTCATTCAAAAATGTTCAAGGATTGGGGACTCACTGAGCTCGCGGAGCACGAATACCACGAGTCGATTGATGAGATGAAACATGCGGACGCTCTGGTTGAGCGCATCCTGTTTCTCGAGGGTATTCCGAACCTCCAGGACTTGGGGCAACTGCGTATCGGCGAGACGCCTAGAGAGATGCTGGAGTGTGATCTGCAACTCGAACACATCGCGCACGCAGATCTCGTCGCCACGATCGAATGCTGTGAGAAGGAGAAGGATTTCGTCTCACGGGACCTCGCCAAAGATATTCTTGAAGCTGAAGAAGAACACGTGGATTGGCTTGAGACTCAGCTCTCATTGATCGAGCGTGTTGGGGAGCAGAACTATCTCCAGACTGCGATGAAAACTGTCAAGCCAGATTGAGCACCCCAGGGTCAGGTTGAAACCTCAGGGAGACCGCCACCTGCCCCCACCTATGGTGGCACTGCGCGACTGAGGGGGGGAGCTGCTAATGCGGGCCTGCAGTGACGATAGCCCGGCCGCGGCCGGGCGAACTCTTTGACTTAAAAATCCATATTGATCGCGAGACGTGCATTGAACGGGGCACCCACGGTTGCCTGGTGCGTGCTATGTGAACTCGGGAAGTACACCGTGTCCCCCACATTCTCTAGATTGAGTTGCACCCGGACATCGTCCGACCAATCATAGTAAAGCGCCGCGTCAACACGGGTATAGCTCGGCAATCGCGCCGTATTGCTATTGTTAATGAAGCTCTCGTCCTGGTAGGTGAGTCCCAGTCCCGCGCCCAGTTTTGGCGTGAACTGCACAAAGTTCCACACCGAGAACATATTCTCCGGCAGCTCTCTTGGTCGAAGGCCTGTGGACCCTGTACGACCCATCTGCTCGCCATCCAAGTAGCTGTAAGCGGCCGAGATATACCAAGCCTCCGTCAACTGCCCCTCAAGTTGAAGCTCGAAACCATCTGTTTCCGATTTGATCACATCTAAAGTCGCTGGGTCATTGTCAGCCACCTGAGGCGATTCCTGCTCGATCTCGAAAACGGCAGCGGTAAAGCTGAGAGCAGGTGAAATATCCCATTTGAAGCCAAGCTCGGTATTCGCGAAGGTGTCAGCATCAAGCTGGCCTTTGCTACCGTTGATATTCGCGAACTGCTCACCGCTTCGCGGCAAAAATGACTCGCTGTAACTGGCATACAAAGACATATTTTCCATCGGCTTCAAAACCAAACCCAGCCTGGGGGAGACTTCCTCGTCGCGCTTTGATCGCGAGTCATCGGCAGCCACATTGAAGACATCAATCTCAAATTGATCGAATCGCGCACCCAGCACAACGTCCAGATAGTCTGTAATGGCCATTTCGTCTTGAAGATAAAACGATGCGACCTCAATCGTCACTTGGGTGTCGTCATTCTGATCGACAGTGAAATCATTGACTGTTCGCACGCCTGACGCGTTGATGCCGACGCCGCCGACAACCCCCATCGGCCGCGAGACAAAAAATGTCTCTTTATCATCTGACGTCTCTGACCAATATGTGTTCCAACGATCTTGATCTGAGGTCGTATCAACGTACTCGGCACCCAGAAGGAATCGATGACTCATATTCGCAAACCAAACCTCTTTGATGACGTTGCCTGACAGAATGAGATTCTCCCGCTGCGTCGTATCAACGTAGCCGTCCAGCGCGACAACATCCGGCGAGTCAGCCTCACTGTAGGAGGCCGCATAGAAATTCTGGTAGAGCTTGTCATAGTCGCCGTAAAAGGCGGTGACTTTACCCTTCATCGTGTCTGAAAAACGATGCTCCAGACTTGCCATCAGGATGTGCGCCTCAAGTTCGGTCACATTGACATCAGGGTCACCAAAAACCACGCGGTCGAACCGCTCAACAGGGTCACCGTTGGTACCTGTTGGGATACCGCGATCAATAAATCTCTCGTGATCAACATACTCATATGAAAGGTCAAGCGTGGTTGCCTCTGACAACGACACTCTCAAGGTCGGATTGACGCCTATCCGCTCACCATCAAAATGATCGCGATGATTGTCCAGACCCTCCGCCATGGCGTTGAGTCTGAAAGCGATGCTGTCGGTCAGGCCAACATTCAGGTCACCCTGTAGTCCGCCGGCACCAAAGGAATCTGCATACCCTGTCAATTGAGAGAAACTGTTGCCGATCTCCGCTTTCTTGGTCACCCGGTTCAGAATGCCTCCCGTGCCGCCGCGGCCAAACAGTAGCGCGTTAGGCCCCCTCAGCACCTCTAGCTGTTCAAGGTTGTAAAGCGGCCGATAATATTGAACGTCATCCCGCACGCCATCGATAAAGAAATCAGCGGTAGACCGAACACCTCGGAACACAACGGCGTCCCTGTGCCCTTCCCCCTGCGACATACTGACGCCGGGCAGATACTCGATAATGTCAGAAACGCTGGTAAAACCACGCCTCAGGATTTGCTCTGAGGTCACAATGCTGAGGCTCTGGGGGACATCCAGAATGGGCGTTGGCGTCTTCAACGCGTTGGCCTCACTCGACTGCAGATAATTACCTCTGACAATGGTCTCTTCCAGCATCAGCGAGTCAGTGGTTTCTGCCGGCAGCGGAGAGGCTGTGAAAGCCAATACCGATCCGGCGATTATCATTAATGCGCGTTGCTCGTTGCGTTTCATCCGTGTCGACTCACTTCTCATTTCGTTAATGAGAATCATTATTATTATCATTATCAAAGAAAGCAACCCCTAAAGGGAGTTAATTTTCATACCCCTTTCAGGATGTTGAGATTGTCTGATCTCGGGTCGGGCGCCCAAAAACGATTGATCCTGCTTAGAATAGGCAGCGGAAGGTCACCGGATGTGCTGGCAGTCGGCCCTTTAAACGCCGGGGAAATCGGGCCTAGACAGCTGTTGTCCTGAGCTATTCAGATTTAGCCACATGCTATGCCATCGGGGTTCAGCCACCTTATGACGAAGCGGCGTGGCCCCTCCAAACGCGCAAATTCTGCTCTACTGGGCCGTTGGGCGAGTGAAGACCAACCTGCCGTCTGAAAAGGTGTGGTCTACCTTGATGGCATGGATCGTGTACGGATCACTGGTATACGGATCTCTCTCGAGCACGACAATGTCCGCGAGCTTGCCCACCTCCAGCGTGCCGATTTGATCTTCCAGTCGAAGTTGCCAAGCAGCATCCGAGGTGTGCGCTCTAATAGCCTGATCAACACTGAGTCGCTCGCTGACTCTGGCCTGAATGGGCACTTCCGGGTTACCCGCCTGCTGCCGGGTGACTGCCATTTCAATATTGAACATGGGGTTCAGCGCGTCTTTTCCGATCCAACTGACCGGGAAGTCGCTACCCAGCGTGACCTTACCGCCGTGCCGCAGAATCGAAGCCAGTGGATACATCTGATTGAAGCGCCCGACTCCAAGATACCGGAGCGCCAAATCATCGTAATAAAACCAGGTGGGCGTGGTCTGGGCCACCGCACCCAGCTCAGC
>ERZ802822.1749-NODE-1749-length-12795-cov-19.860041_pt1 | contig 12795 bp, 8 predicted proteins | sample MGYA00345649_ERZ802822 | MGnify/ENA primary metagenome ERZ802822 (study PRJEB30503, sample SAMEA104212359) | marine metagenome | biome: Westerlies Biome; feature: [SRF] surface water layer (ENVO:00010504) within the epipelagic zone...; material: water...
ACCGACGAACTGCGTCGTCTGCTCAAAGAATTCGAAACCGAACTCGCCATCCTGCGCGGACGCGTTGACGGCCTCGAAGCCCGTGTTGGCGAACTGGAAGCAACTCAGTTCTCCACCACCACCAAGCTCAAGGGTGTCGCAACGTTCGTGCTGGGTGCCAATCAATTTCGAGGCTCGGCCAGTGCGCTGAGAGAACAAAGCAACGGAAGCTTCGGAGCCACCAGCTTCAACAACGACCTTCAACTCAATCTCGAAACGAGCTTCACCGGTAAAGACCAACTCATCAGCGTGCTGCGTGCTGGCAACTTCAGCGGTGACAACAATGTTTTTGGCGGAGCAGGCCCTACAACACTTTCAACGCTGGAAACGGCCTTTCAAGAGGGAGACAAGCCCAATCAGTTAACGCTCGACAAACTTTTTTATTCCTTCCCCATTGGATCGCAGCTCACAGTGACCGCAGGTCCACGGGTGGGTCAGGAAGACATGTTGGCGATCTGGCCAAGCTTTTACCCGAGTGATGCAATTCTCGATGTACTCACACTGAATGGTGCTCCGGCGGCTTACAACAAAAACCTCGGAGCTGGAGCCGGCCTCCGCTGGGATGCCCCCTCAGGCTTCCGCTTGGCCGCGAATTATGTGGCAGCCAATGGATCGAGAAGTACAACCAGCGAAGGGGGGCTCGCCACAAACCATGCGGGGAGCACTGGAACGGTACAAATGGGATATGCGCGGGAAGCTTGGTCCGTGGCCGCGATTTATACCGCGATTCAAAACGGCGACGATCTGATCACGTATGCCAGCCCATTCACCCAAGCATCATTGAGTACCAAGGGCATGACCCATGCCTTCGGACTCGGTGGATCCTGGCAAGGACTGGACGAACGCTGGATCCCCTCAATCTCGGCGGGGTGGGGCATCAACGTGAGTGATGCATCCCACAACGACGCCGTTCAAACCAGTCAGTCTTGGACGGCAGGCTTGGAATGGAACAACATTTTTATGGATGGCACCAGCGCTGGCATCGCCGTTGGACAACCTGTCTTCGCAACGGATCTCAAGGGTGATAACACCCCAAACGATGGTCAGTTCATCTGGGAAGCATGGCTTCGGATGAACGTGACGGATGCCATCACCGTGACGCCTGCCTTGTTTTATCTGTCGCGCCCACTGGGACAAGACACTCCCAGAGGAGAATCCTTCGAACAACTCGGAGGCCTTGCTAAAATTACATTTAAATTCTAAAAATATCTAGATTTGAGCTAAATCGTGCATCCATTTTTCCAAAAAAATCATCACGCACCAAGCTCATGACACGCCTTGGGGTTTTTCTAGGAGCAGCATTCATGACAACTCTGTTCCATGCAGGCATGGCAGGGAAAACGTCGTCGGCAATGGGAAAGTGCAACCCTCCTCAGGCAATCAAAATCATGGAGGCGGAATTATCTCGAGGCAAAAATCTGCAACAGGCCTTTGAACTGATGATCAAGCAAAAGGCATTTGACGGATCAAAGGCTTGCATCACATTCATTCGTGAAGAAGCGATGAAGTCTCGAGAATCAGCCCCGCTTATTTTTAAAAAGCTATGGCTAGAGTAATCAAGAGTTAAGCCTTAAACAACAAACTTTTATCGACTACTTTTCCTCCAAAACTTTCTAGAGTCAATCAAGCCTCAAGATCATAAAACTCTGCAATCGGGATGACAGGATTCGAACCTGCGGCCCCTTCGTCCCGAACGAAGTGCGCTACCAAGCTGCGCTACATCCCGTCTTCACCATCTTAAGAGACAACACCAGGTGAGCAGAGCCGTTTAGGGTCGTTCATAGACCCGAATTCAGCAGTGCTCAAGCCCGAGTGGTTGCGCGTTAAAGCCCCGCAGCGGGAACGGATTGGTGCCGTCGCGGATCTACTGCAAGACCTCAATCTGAACACGGTCTGCCAAGAGGCAAGTTGCCCGAACATCGGCGAATGTTTTGCCGGTGGAACAGCCACTTTTTTAATCATGGGTCCGGGCTGCACCCGCGCCTGCCCCTACTGCGACATCGACTTCGACAAAAGTGTTCGGGAGCTTGATCCGAGCGAACCAGAACGCCTTGGAGAAGCTGTTGCCCGCCTTGGGTTGAGCCACGTTGTGATCACATCCGTCAATCGTGACGACCTACTCGACGGCGGTGCCTCTCAATTTGTGGCGTGTATTGAGCAGGTGAAGCGGAGGTCCCCGCTCACCACCATTGAATTACTCATCCCCGATCTCTGCGGCAACTGGGATGCTCTGGCCACCGTGATGGCAGCAGCACCCCATGTGCTGAATCACAACATTGAGACCGTCCCACGGATGTACAAACAGGCGAGGCCCCAGGGCATTTATGAACGATCCCTGGACTTACTTCAACGCGTTCGGGAGGGCTGGCCCAAGGTCTACACAAAGTCGGGACTCATGGTGGGCTTGGGAGAAACGGATGATGAAGTCATCGACGTCTTGCGCGACCTACGCGACCATCAAGTCGACATTGTGACCATCGGGCAATACCTCTCACCTGGGCCCAAGCACCTAGCAGTCGATCGATTTGTCACGCCCAGCCAATTCGAGTCGTATCGCTGCATTGGGGAAGACGAGCTGGGCTTCCTCCAAGTGGTGAGCAGTCCACTCACCCGCAGCAGCTATCACGCTGGTGAGGTGCAACGGCTCATGGCCAGTCATCCCCGCTAACAGGGATCCACTCCTGAAGCTGCCACGCCACAAGACCCTCCACAATCATTGGATCCTGGCTCACCCAGGCCAGGGCATCGGCATAGGACGACGCTTGAAAAATCAGTAGTCCTCCACCGCCAGGACGCCGCTGATCATCGACTAAAAAGCCACTGCGAATGCGTCGCCCAAGCCCGATGTGTTGATCCAGCCAATGGCGATGCGCCTCCAAAAATGGACGCCGCTGCTCGATCGAGAGAGCAGAGGTTTCAGCCGTAAAGGTTTCTGTCTTGACGAACCAAGCCACCCGGTGACTCCGAAGATCGTGATTAGGCCGCGACGGCCTGTTTCTCGGTGAGCCCCATGGCAGCCCGTTCACTCGGAGGCACCAGCACCTTGAAGCGGGTTTTAGCAGTAGGCCAGTCCGCCAGAAGTTCGGACGCTTTTTCACTTCCAGTGACCGCCAGATAGCGCTCCAACAGATCCTTGAGCATGGCGTCTTGCTCTCCCGTTGTGAGAGCACAGACCTCAACAATTTCTGGATTCACGCGAGGCGTCACACCACCGGTGTCGTCCAACAAGAAAGCAACGCCACCGGTCATACCTGCGCCGATATTGCGCCCCGTACTGCCGAGCACCACAACGACACCGCCCGTCATGTATTCACAGCAGTGGTCACCGGCGCCTTCTACGACGGTTTTCGCACCGCTGTTACGGACACCGAAGCGTTCGCCAGCTCTGCCGTAGGCAAACAACTCACCGCCTGTTGCCCCGTAGAGACAGGTATTGCCAAGGATCACCTGCTCACCAGGATTTGGGGTGCCATCACTGGGGACCAATGTGATCCGACCACTGTTCATCCCTTTACCCACGTAATCGTTGGCTTCTCCTTCGAGACGCACATTCATCCCTTGAACGAGGAAGGCACCAAAACTTTGTCCGGCAGCTCCACGGAATGTGAGATCAAGCTGGCCCTTAAAACCTCGATTGCCATGGCGCTGCGCCAACTCCCCAGCCAAACGAGCACAGACACTGCGATCGGTATTAATGATCTCAGTGATGCGACTCAGATCGCTGTGGTTCTCAACGGCCGCCATCAACTCACGATCCGCCAGAAAATCATCTTCGAGGATGGGGCCATTGCCGTGGGCCGTAGCGCTATGGGTGAGCCAAGAGCGATCTTCAGAACCGGCAATGGGAGCCAAGAGGCTGGATAGATCAACACAGCTGGTTTTCGCCAAATCAACGGCACGGGTCTGCAGTAGGTCGGTTCGACCGATCAAATCCTCCAGCTTGGCCATCCCCAAAAGGCTCAGCAGCTGGCGAACCTCCTCGGCCACAAACCAAAAGAAGTTCACCACATGCTCAGGCACTCCCTTAAAGCGTTTTCGCAGTGCTTCTTTCTGAGTCGCAACACCGACCGGGCAATTATTGGTGTGGCAAACGCGGGCCATGATGCAGCCCTCAGCAATCATCGCCACCGAACCAAAGCCGAATTCCTCGGCACCCAACATCGCTGCGATGACAACGTCCCAGCCCGTTTTCAGGCCGCCATCGGCCCGAAGCAACACTCGATCACGCAAGCCGTTCTCCAGCAGAGAACGATGCACTTCGGTGAGGCCCAGTTCCCAAGGGCTACCGGCGTGCTTAATCGAACTGAGCGGTGACGCTCCTGTGCCACCGTCATGGCCAGAAATCTGAATCACATCGGCGTTGGCTTTTGCCACTCCAGCCGCAATGGTGCCGATCCCAATTTCAGACACCAATTTGACGCTGACTGGGGCCTTGGGATGCACCTGGTGCAAATCATGAATCAGCTGAGCGAGATCTTCAATGGAATAAATGTCGTGATGGGGAGGCGGAGAGATCAACGCCACACCCGGTTTGCTGTTGCGCAACCAGGCGATGTAGTTATCAACCTTCGGACCCGGCAGCTGGCCCCCTTCACCAGGCTTCGCCCCTTGGGCCACCTTGATCTCCAACTGTTTGGCACTACGGAGGTATTCCGCTGTGACCCCAAACCGCCCGGATGCGATCTGCTTAATCGCCGAACTTGCGGTGTCGCCATTGCGCAACCCTCCGATGCTTGGAAATGCTGCGGACCTGCCTTCCGCATCAACATCACTCAAGACCTGGAAACGAGCTGGATCTTCACCACCTTCACCACTATTGCTCTTGCCACCGATGCGATTCATCGCCACGGCAAGGACCTCATGGGCTTCCCGCGACAAGGCACCAAGACTCATCCCACCGGTGCAAAATCTGCTGCACAAACTTTCCACGCTTTCCACCTGATCGAGGGGACGTGGGGTTGGAGCAATCTTGAACTCCAACAAATCGCGCAACGCAGTAACTGGACGGTTCTCCAGCAGTGTTTTGTACGTGGAAAAGTGGTCGTATCCAGGGCCAGTTTTCACGGCAGCGTGCAGCGCCTTCGACATATCTGGACTGTTCAGGTGGAACTCACCACCCGAGCGGTACTGCACAAAACCCATAAATTCGAGCTTGCTGCGGTTGAGTTCGGGGAAAGCCTTGGCATGCAACGACAGGGTTTCGTTGGCGAGTTCGGCAAGGGTCATCCCGGCCACACGACTGGTGGTGCCGGAAAACGCCATCTCAATCACGTCTGCACCGAGGCCGATGGCCTCAAAAATTTGTGCACCGTGATAGCTCGCTAGCAGGGAGATCCCAATCTTTGAAAGGATCTTGCGCAAGCCATTTTCCAGAGAGATGCGAACGTTCTCTTGAGCTTTAACAGCGTCAAGGGAGGGAAGTTTGCCCTGCTCAATCCGCTTTTGAGTTTTGGGATGCTCCAACCAGTGGCGGGTCGTTTCCCACGTCAGCCATGGGCAAACAGCACTCGCCCCATAGCCGATCAAACAGGCCATGTGATGCGTGCTCCAACATTGAGCCGTATCGGCAACCAAAGAACATTGCAACCGCAGCTTTTGGCGCAGCAGGTGGTGATGCACCGCGCCAACGGCCAAGAGGGCGGGCATCGCCACCGTTGTGGCACTGAGCTCTGAAGGTTGGCCATCCGCCCGAACACGGTCCGACAACACCAACACTTGTGCCCCATCGCGCACGAGCTGTTCAGCGTTGTTGCAAAGATCGTTTAGAGCAGTGCCTAATCCGCCAGCACAGGCTTCAACGGCCACTTGAGTGGACAGCATCCTGACTGGAAGGCCTTGCTGAGACAGGGCTGCTAACTCAGTTTCATTGAGCACCGGGCTATCGAGGTGAATCACCGCAGCAGCCTTGGCCTCAGGCTTCAAGGCCGGATGACGCTCACCCAAATGCATTTCCAGACTCATCACCAACTTCTCGCGAAGCGGATCAATGGGTGGGTTCGTGACCTGTGCGAAACGTTGCTTGAAGTAGTCGTACAGCAAGTGGGGGCGGTCAGACAGAACTGCTAAGGGAATGTCGTCCCCCATGCAGTACGTGGGCTCCTTGCCAAGGCCAGCCATGTCTTCGATCACCAGATCGAGGTCTTCGGCGGTGAAGCCCATCGCCGTCTGCAAACGCAGCAGATCGAGCTCTCCCATGCGGCGCGCCTCAACCCAAGGCTGCGCTGATACAGAGGAGCGGTGTTGACGCAACCAGTCGGCGTAAGGAAAACGTTGGGCAGCGTCTTCCTTGACAGCCCAATTATCGAGGAGTTGGCCGGTTTCTAAGTCGACGGCCAGCATTTGACCAGGGCCCAATCGACCTTTCTGGACGATGGTCTTGTCACCTAAATCGACCACACCGGTTTCTGAGCCCATGATCACGAAACCATCGCTGGTGGTACACCAACGCGCTGGTCTTAGCCCATTGCGATCCAACGTCGCTCCAACCCGTTTGCCATCGGCAAACACCAGCAGCGCAGGGCCATCCCAAGGCTCCTGAATCCCCGCATTGAACTCGTACATCGCGGTCACATCAGGACGGCGATCCAGGTCCGGCTGATTGCGGAAAGCCTCCGGCACCAACGTGATCAGGCTGTCCGTAATGGAACGTCCACTGCGGACCATCAACTCCAACGTTGCATCGAGATTCGCCGAATCACTGAACGCCGGATTCACGACGGGGATCAGATCAGCCGATGCCTCACCCCAAACGTTGTGGAGATTGGCTTCCGATGCTTTCGCCCAATTGAGATTGCCCAGAAGGGTATTGATTTCACCGTTATGACCCAGCATTCGCATGGGCTGCGCCAGCGGCCAACGCGGAAGAGTGTTTGTACTGAAGCGACGGTGGTACACCGCAAAGCTCACTTCAAAGCGCGGATCACGAAGGTCGGCGTAATAACGCTCCAACACCTCTGAACGCACCATGCCCTTGTACACAACGGTGCGGCTGCTCAGGGAGGTGACATAAAAGTCTTGAACTTGGTCGGAGCCCAACTCCTGACGCGCCCGAGCACCAACTCGCCTGCGAAGGCGAAGTAAGAGAGCTTCAAGGGCATCACCATCATCCGTTCCATCCAATGCCCACTGCTCAATAGCGGGGGCGGTCTGCCGTGCCAATTTCCCTAAAACTTCTGGGTCAATCGGCACCTCGCGCCATCCCAAGGGCGACAAGCCCAAAGCTTTTGCTTCGGCATCGCAACAGGCGCGCACAGCGGCGCGGCTGGCCGGATTGGTTGGCATGAACATCATGCCAAGGCCCTTGGCAGCACTGGCTTCCGGCCAGACCGACCTGAGGTAATTCCATGGAATGCCACACAAGATTCCGGCGCCATCGCCGGAATCACCATCGCCACCACAACCACCGCGATGTTCCATACACCCAAGTCCTCGCAGGGCTTGTTGCAACACCCAATGACTGGCTTGCCCTGACAGCTGAGCAAGAAAACCAACGCCGCATGCGTCCTTCTCACCAGCCACGGCATCAGGAGCAGCGCTGTCGCTGTATGGCCAAGCTGAGGGACGGATGGCTTCAGACATAAACATCAACTAGACAAATGCGTGGACTGCAACGACGTCTCCTGCAGAAACCAACGTCTTTGACGATCCTAGGCAGGCGACATTCCGCACCCAACCAACGCATGCTCCCCATCGCTCCACCTCCAGAGCCTCTGCCGCAAATTCGTACCGTCGCGCCAAGGAGAGGACATACGGTTGCGATTGACGGTGAACGCGTCAAAGCAATTTGGGAATGGCGTGGGAATAACAGCACTCAACCCGATCAGCTTTGGCTGCCGCTGGATCTTCTCGAGGCACGGATGGGGTTCAGACGCCTGGAAAGGCCTGGTGGTGATGCATTGGAGTGGTTTGGCCGAACAGTGGCTTTGAGTCGGCTCGACAGCCGCTCCCTCGGCGACGAAGTCGGGTTCGACGTTGGAGATTGGTTGACCAGCGTTGGAGTTGACACCAAGCGCAAGGGAGGAACCTTGATCCTCAGCCTGCCCGCGCCTGCACTGCAAGGGTTAAGGCGGGGCAAAGGAGCCACCGCAAAGCGTCTCGTGCTGGATCTCGATGGGCCGGCTTTTGCGCAACGCATCGGGACCGATTGGGCCTTCGCGCTACAGACCACCTCTCGACAGCGCAACATCCTCAAGCAGCTCGGCTTACACCCTCTCCAAGAGGGGCGTCTCTTGAAACTCCGCGGCCAGGCCATTCGTCTACGCAGTTTGAGCTTGGCCACACCGTGGCGACTGGTGCTTGATGGGGTGGGGGGGCGCTCAGTGGCGATACAGCCACGACGAGAGCTTCCGGTTAGCAACCCAGCTCTTGCCCCTTACATACAAAAGGGCCTCGTGATGGAGGAACGCACCATCAACGTTGGCGTCAAACCACTTCGAATTTTTCGCATCGGAGGCAGGCTCAACGCACTGGGGCTCAGGCTCCAACCCCTGGCACAAGAAGACCGACAACAAGGACTGAACTTCCTGCCAGAACTCTCTAGATCTGCCAAGGCACTCGTCTCCATCAATGGCGGGTTTTTCAACCGCATCAATCAACTTCCCCTGGGAGCGCTGCGGCGCAATGGCACCTGGTTATCCGGACCAATCCTGAACCGTGGCGTGATCGGCTGGAGCCGTAACAGCACCCTTCACTTCGGGCGGCTTGAGCTCCTGCAAGAACTCCAGGTGAACAGCTCCAAACGTTGGCGGGTTGGCTTTTTAAACAGTGGGTATGTACAAAAAGGTCTGAGCCGCTACACACCCAGCTGGGGATCGAAATATCGCGCCATCAGTGGCAAGGAGCAGGCCCTGCTGATTCGCAGAGGCGTTGTGGAACAAGCATGGGGGCATAGCTCGCTGAGACAAGGCGTCCCCATCCCAGCGGGAACGGATTTGATTGTTGCCCGAGGTGGTGCAGCACTCCCTGCAGGCGTTGGCGATCGGGTGAAGCTCTTTTTGTGGTCTCGCTCAGCGCTCGGCACACATCCCAACGTGCTGGGTGGAGGACCACTCTTGATGCAACACGGTCGCATCGTGCTGAACGGCCGAAGTGAAGGGTTTAGTCCAGGCTTTCTGCGTCTCACGGCGCCTCGCACCGTGGTGGGGCAAGGCCGTGATGGCCAGTGGATGCTCACAGTGCATGGCGCGACGACCAGTGATCCCACGTTGCTCGAAACAGCCCTGGCAGCCCAACAACTTGGCTTCACAGATGCTCTAAATCTGGATGGAGGAAGCTCCACAACCCTGGTGGTGAGCAACCAAACAGTCATGAACGGGCGGGGAAGCACCCCCCGGGTTCACAACGGCCTCGGACTCATACGGTCATGAACACCTGCAAAACTATTCATCCGTTGATTTGTTTTGCATGGCTGCCAATCTGCGATTAACCGCAGCAGCAGCTGCGGAGCTGGGGCGCCAAGCAGCCGTGGCTGGGACCCCAGGGCAAATGCATTTGGATGTCATCCCCGGTGAGTGCGCGCAGCACATCATCCGAATCCGCCCCGGCCACCTTGCTGGCATTGCCATTGCCCGGGCCGATGGCATCACCCTGCATGCACCGCAAGAGCAGGTCGGAGTTCTTAAAAATCTTTGTCTCGACTACCGAGGCGACCTCAGCGGTGGTGGATTTCTGATCCGGGCCGCGAAGGGAATTGAGCCGTGCGCTTGTGGAAGTGCCTTCAGCCGTCGTTAACAATCGGCCCATCACCCGGTATCGTGATGGATTGTCGAATTAGGTCGGGGTGTCCGGCCGCACACCGACCCTCGATGCCAACCATCCAACAGCTAATCCGCACTGAGCGCTCACGTCTCAAAGTCAAGACGAAATCGCCTGCTTTGAAGTCCTGCCCTGAGCGCCGCGGAGTCTGCACCCGCGTTTACACCTCCACGCCGAAAAAACCCAACTCGGCGCTTCGCAAGGTGGCTCGTGTGCGGCTCACCTCCGGTTTTGAGGTGACTGCTTATATCGGTGGCATCGGACACAACCTTCAAGAGCACTCTGTTGTGCTGATTCGAGGAGGACGTGTCAAAGACCTGCCAGGGGTCCGATATCACATCATTCGCGGAACCCTCGACACATCTGGTGTCAAAGACCGCCGCCAATCCCGCTCCAAGTACGGCGCTAAAGCACCAAAAGAGTGATCTGAGATCACCCTCTATTCATTTCTGACCACAACGCTCTGAGTTTTCATGTCCCGCCGTAACGCCGCTGTAAAGCGCCCGATTCTTCCCGATCCACAGTTCAACAGCCGGCTCGCAACGATGATGGTTGCTCGGCTGATGCAGCACGGGAAGAAATCAACGGCTCAGCGCATTCTTTCTGACGCCTTCGGTTTGATCAACGAGCGCACCGGTGGGGATCCACTGGAACTCTTTGAAACTGCCGTCAAGAACGCGACCCCCCTTGTTGAAGTGCGCGCACGACGTGTCGGTGGCGCCACCTACCAGGTGCCTATGGAAGTGCGTCAGGAACGCGGCACAGCGATGGCCCTGCGCTGGCTCGTGAGCTTTTCACGCGCTCGTAACGGCCGCAGCATGTCTCAGAAGCTTGCTGGCGAGCTGATGGATGCCGCCAATGAAGCTGGAAGTGCTGTTCGCAAACGCGAAGAGACGCACAAAATGGCCGAAGCGAACAAAGCCTTCGCCCACTACCGCTACTGAGCCCAATTGGCCAGTCCAACAACACGATTGTTCATGGCTGACATGTAGAGTCGGCCCGCCTTTTCACGCTTCACCCCCGGAGTACTCCTGTGGCCCGCGCCTTTCCCCTGGAACGCGTCAGAAATATTGGTATCGCTGCGCACATTGATGCGGGCAAAACCACCACGACAGAACGGATTTTGTTCTATTCAGGCGTGGTGCACAAAATTGGCGAGGTGCACGACGGTGCTGCCGTCACAGACTGGATGGCCCAGGAGCGGGAAAGAGGAATCACAATCACGGCAGCGGCCATTTCCACGAGCTGGAAAGACCACCGTGTGAACATCATCGACACCCCCGGACACGTCGACTTCACTATCGAAGTTGAACGCTCCATGCGTGTTCTCGACGGGGTGATCGCCGTGTTCTGCGCCGTCGGCGGTGTTCAGCCCCAATCGGAAACAGTCTGGAGACAGGCCGATCGCTATTCCGTTCCTCGGATGGTGTTTGTGAACAAGATGGACCGCACCGGAGCGGATTTCCTCAAGGTTCACGGACAAATCCAGGACCGCTTAAAAGCCAATGCCGTTCCGATTCAGCTCCCCATCGGTGCTGAAGGTGAGTTGAGCGGCATCATCGACCTCGTCGAGAACAAGGCGCACATTTATAAAGACGACCTGGGTCAAGACATCGAAGTGACCGATGTGCCTGAAGCCATGAAGGATCAGGTTGAGGAATGGCGCGCTTTCTTGATGGAGAAAGTTGCCGAAACAGATGAAGCTCTGATTGAAAAATTTCTAGATACCGGCGAACTCTCCATCGATGAGCTCAAGCAGGGGATCCGCACAGGTGTGGTGAAGCACGGTTTGGTTCCTGTGCTCTGCGGTTCAGCCTTTAAAAACAAGGGTGTGCAGCTCGTGCTCGACGCTGTCGTCGACTACCTGCCAGCCCCCATTGATGTGCCTCCGATTCAGGGAATTCTTCCCGATGGCACGGAAGCTGTGCGTCCTTCAGACGACAAAGCTCCATTCAGTGCCTTGGCCTTCAAAGTGATGGCTGATCCTTACGGCAAGCTCACCTTCGTTCGGATGTATTCGGGTGTCCTGGAAAAGGGCAGCTACGTGATGAACTCCACGAAAGGAGTCAAAGAGCGCATCTCGCGTTTGGTTGTGCTCAAGGCCGACGATCGCGAAGAAGTGGATCAACTCCAAGCTGGTGATCTTGGTGCCGTGCTTGGCCTGAAAAACACCACAACCGGCGACACGCTTTGTTCTGCCGATGACCCCATTGTTCTTGAGACGTTGTTCGTCCCAGAACCGGTGATTTCCGTTGCGGTTGAGCCCAAGACCAAGGGGGACATGGAGAAACTCTCCAAAGCACTGGTGTCCTTGGCGGAAGAAGATCCCACATTCAGGGTTCGCACGGATCAAGAAACAGGCCAGACCGTGATTGCTGGCATGGGTGAACTTCACCTCGAGATCCTGGTGGACAGGATGATGCGTGAATTCAAGGTTGAAGCCAACATCGGCGCGCCTCAGGTGTCGTACCGAGAAACCATTCGTGGTTCTTCCAAAGGTGAAGGCAAGTTCTCCCGGCAAACGGGTGGTAAGGGCCAATACGGTCACGTCGTGATCGAAATGGAGCCCGGCGAACCCGAATCCGGATTCGTGTTCGTGAACAAAATTGTTGGTGGCATTGTTCCCAAGGAATTCATCAAACCTTCCGAGCAAGGGATGAAGGAAACCTGCGAATCAGGTGTGATCGCTGGATTTCCCTTAATCGACGTCAAAGTCAGCATGGTTGATGGGTCTTACCACGATGTGGACTCATCTGAAATGGCCTTCAAAATTGCAGGCTCAATGGCCTTCAAAGATGCGGTCAGGAAGTGCAACCCTGTTCTTCTTGAACCGATGATGAAGGTGGAGGTCGAAGTCCCCGAGGATTTCCTTGGCTCCGTCATCGGCGACCTGTCCTCCCGACGAGGACAGGTCGAAGGTCAGGCAATTGACGATGGCACGTCAAAAGTCTCGGCCAAGGTGCCCCTGGCCGAGATGTTCGGCTACGCCACCGAACTCCGATC
>ERZ802822.1751-NODE-1751-length-12789-cov-5.914333_pt1 | contig 12789 bp, 8 predicted proteins | sample MGYA00345649_ERZ802822 | MGnify/ENA primary metagenome ERZ802822 (study PRJEB30503, sample SAMEA104212359) | marine metagenome | biome: Westerlies Biome; feature: [SRF] surface water layer (ENVO:00010504) within the epipelagic zone...; material: water...
AAAAGAGATAGAGCAAATTTTGAAACACTTCTATATCAAGTTATAAAAGCATCTGGTGCACAAACATCTGGAGAAACAAAAACAAACTCAGCGTTTTCTGTGGGAACAGGCGTCCGTATTATTAATGCTGATAAATTATTTTCTCAAGGAAATATAGTGTCATCTGATAATGCGTTGGATGTATCAATAGATGGATCTGGATTTTTTCAAGTTTTAATGCCAGATGGAAGAGTTGGTTATACAAGAAATGGTGCCTTTGGTCGAAATGCTGAAGGTCTTATGACAACTGCATCAGGATATGTAATACAACCAGAAGTTGCTATCCCAGAGGGCGTAACAAGTATTAATATCTCAGCTGACGGTATTGTTTCTGTTCAAAATCCTGGAGAAGTAGAGGCAGAAGAAGTAGGACAGTTTCAGCTGGCCGATTTTCCAAACTCAAGAGGTTTACAACCAATAGGACAGTCAATGTTGGTAGAGACACCTGCAAGTGGTGTTCCTGTTATAGCCAACCCTTTTGAAAATGGTTTTGGTAGTTTAGTTCAAGGTGCACTCGAAAGCTCTAATGTGAATGTAGTTCAAGAATTAGTTGATATGATTGAAACTCAAAGAGCGTATGAGGTTAATTCAAAAGCAATATCAGGTGTTGATGATATGCTTAGATTTATAAGTCAAAATCTATAATTAGAGGTTACTATGAAAAAGTTAATTATTATTGCCTCTATATTTTTTATAAATGGTTGCTCTACGTATGTAGAAGAAGTCAATAATAAACAGTTTAAACCACTAACACCGTCATTTGAAGAATTTAATAGAGAAGAGCCTACAAATGGTGCGATCTTTAGCACCAGCTCTACTGGTCTTTTTTCATCCGACAGAAGAGCAAAAAAGGTTGGTGATATTTTATCAGTTACTTTAAGTGAGACATTTTCATCGAGTAAAGGTGCAACTAATTCTTCAGCCAAAGCAGACACTATTGGAGCTGAAGTAGGTCCAACTGGAATAATGAGAAATTTTGCTGGTTTAGGAGGAAGTGCCTCTAAAACTAATTCTTTTTCAGGCTCAATGGCAACGAGTCAATCAAATAGTTTAAGTGGAACTATATCTGCGACAGTTGTAAGAGTTTTTCCTAATGGTAATTTAGAAATAAAAGGACAAAAAAAATTAAGAATAACTGAGGGTACAGAATATATCAGATTAAGTGGTATAATTAGACCGCAGGATATTTCTACGTCTAATACAGTATCATCTACTAAAATAGCTGAAGCACAAATTGAATATGTAGGGGCAGGAATACTCGATAGTGCTTCTAAACCAGGTTGGGGTAGTGCTTTATTTAGAGCAATTTCACCATTTTAGGATATTATGCATGGAACATTTAAAAAAAATTATACTAATAAATTTCTTGTTTTTATTCATTGCTAACACAGTAATGGCAGATAGATTAAAAGATATGGTTAGTTTTGCTGGAATTAGAACTAACCAACTAATGGGTTATGGAATTGTTGTTGGTCTAGACGGTACAGGTGATTCTTCTTTAGGCGTTACCCTTCAAAGTATGCAGTCAACAATATCTCAATTTGGAATGAACATTGATACTGGTAGTTTAAGTGGTAAAAATGCTGCTGCTGTAATGATTACTGCTGACTTAGATCCTTTTGTCAAAATTGGCCAAAAAATTGGTGTAACCGTTTCATCTATGGGTAAAGCAAAAAGCTTAAGAGGTGGAACCCTTTTGATGACACCTTTAAAAGGTGCTGATGGTAAAACTTATGCAATTGCACAAGGAAATCTTGCAGTGGGTGGTTTTGGTGTTGAAGGTGCAGATGGATCATCAATGTCAGTTAATATTCCTACTGTTGGGACAATATCTAATGGTGCGACAGTAGAAAGAATGGTTGAGGCACCATTTATAAACTCAAATAATTTCGTAATGAACCTTCACCAAGGGGATTTCACTACGGCTAACCGCATTACAGAAGAAATTAATAAAGTATTTGGCCCTGACGTTGCTAAAGCCCTAGATCACACTTCTGTATCAGTTAGGGCTCCTAAAGACCCATCTCAAAAAGTAAGTTTTATGAGTTTACTTGAAAACATAGAAGTTGATCCAGCTGCACCAATTGCAAAAGTAGTTGTGAATGCAAGAACAGGAACAATTGTAATAGGTGGTGACGTAAGAGTTACCCCTGCAGCAGTAAGTCACGGTAGTTTAACAGTTAAAGTAAATGAAGACACTAACACAACACCTGGTCAAACTCTATATGATGATGCTGGAAATATAACTACAACAACTGCAGCCAATGAAGAAAAAGATACAGAAATAGAGGCAGGTGCAGAAACAGCATCTGCATTTGTTTTTGATGCGGGAACATCTTTAGCTGATGTCGTAGATGCAATCAATGCCATAGGAACTACAAGTGCTGACTTAGTAGCAATTTTAGAGGCTCTAAGGGCTGCTGGCGCTTTAAGAGCTCAAATGATTATTATTTAAAGGTAGAGTTAATGGGAGATTCCATTTCAAAAGTAAATCAGATTAATTTTTTAGCTACTAAGGTTTCTCAAGATCAAAACGCTTCGTCACTAAAAGATAAAAATAATCAAGATTTAAGAAATGTGGCTGAGCAGTTTGAGTCTATTTTTGTACATCAAATGTTAAAACAGGCAAGGCAAAGTAGGCTAGCAGAGGGTGTGTTTAGTTCTGAGGCTCAAGATACATTTAATAACATGCTCGACGTAGAATATTCTCAAATTTTATCTAAGAAAAATAATTTTGGTATAGCAGAAGCACTCATTAAGCAGTTTCAACCACATTTCCAATCAAAGAAAGAAAAGTAAATGGCTTCTTTATTTGAGATTGGTAAAACAGGGGTACAAGCTTACAGACAAGCATTATCTGTAACAGGCCAGAATATTGCCAACATAAATACTGAAGGATATAATAAAAGAAGTGCAGATATAAATGAAGTTGCTGGTGTATCTGGAGGCCCAACTAATGTTTCTGACAGTTCTGGATTAGGAGTTAGAGTTACAAATGTAAGACGTTCTTTTGACGCTTATTTATCAGATAAAACAAGGTCGTCTCAATCTGATTATGAAATGTTAAATGACTTTGTTTCAAAGTTAAGTGATTTAGAAAATATGTTATTACCTTCTGGCAGTGATTTAGGGGTTTTCATAGGAAGGTTTTTTGATTCACTTCAGGAAATTGCGAGCAATCCAGATAGTGTTTCAGCTAGAACCATAGCCTTAGAGTCAGGCAAAGCCCTAGCTTCTTCTTTTAATAGTTATGACGATCAACTTAAAAATTTTAAATCTGGAGCACTACGTCAAATTGATGTTAAAAATACTGAAGCCAATTTATATATAAATCAACTGGTTCAAGTTAATAAGTTAATTGCTACAAGTGGTTCAAAAGACGCATCAAATGATGTTTTAGATGCAAGAGATAAATTATTAAAAGATTTATCAAAGCTTATGAATTTTACAGTGGATTATTCTGATACGGGAGAAGCAATAGTCAGACTTGGAGACTCTGGAAATGGAGCATATTTAGTCAATAGAAACAAAGGGGCTATTGTCTCATCTGCTTCAGATGGAAAAAATGTTTCACTAGTTGTTAATAATAATGGAGTAAAAACAACAGGTATATTTTCTTCTGGTATACTAAGCGGAATTTCACAATTTTATAGCTTGGTTGATTCAGTGAGTAGCGAAATTAGTAGTCTTGCAGAACAATTTTCCAATGAGATTAACAACGTACAGACATCTGGAATTGACCTAAATGGTAATTTAGGAAAGTCAATGTTTTCAGTTAATTCCATGGCTCCAAAAGCTAACTCTAATAATAAAGGAACCTTAAACTTTAATATGGTAGAAGGTAATCCAACTAAGATAGACCAAGAAAAAATTTTAGTAAGCTATTCTCAAGCAAATAATAATTGGGAAATTAGAAACTCAAATGGTCTTTCATTTGCGTATGGAAACAAAATCAATTTTGATGGATACCAGATTGAAGTTTTAGGACAGCCACAAAATGGTGATGGATTTGAAATTTCTCCTACATTGACAAAAGCTGGTGCAATGAAGTTTAATTTAAAAAGTGCAGAAGATTTTGCAGCAGCATCTCAGAATTTAATTTCAAAAAATTCTTCGAATGTCGGTAATGTTGACCTAAATGTTATTGGTTCAGTTGTTCCACCAAAAATAAATTTTCCAGAAAAAGTTGAAGATGTCTTTACTTCTAGTAGCAATCCTTTGGTTGCAACTACTTTTCTAAAAGATGGTCCGGTAACAACAATTCCATCGTCAACTAAATCAATTAATTTAAGCTCATTAGGAAATCAGTCCTCTGGTACATTTACAATTTCAGATGCCGACATTAAGGGTTTTTCCTCTTTTAATATCAAATTAGATAATGCTAATGAAATTACTATTAGCTCTGCATCTACTGATCCAGGAGACGGTATAAAATCAGTAAAAGAATTTGCTGATCTATTAAATTCCGGCTTGATGTTAGACGGTAAAAGCCAACATGATTTTAAAAATTATGGTTTATTTGCCTCAGGTTCTAACGGATACCTTACAATAGCATCATCTATATCAGATATTTCAAGTTCATCTATTTTATCAAAAGGTAATTCCTATACCCCTACAATCTCAAATATTACTGCTGCGTCATCATTAGCAAGCAATGTTCAAGTTTTTACAAGGGATGGAAGACATGTATCTGGAACATCATTAAATGCAGCTGAAATAGCTTCATTAATTAAATCAGATAATGGTTTTTTAGAGTCGGCTGAATACAGAAATGATTATTTAAACAACAATTATAGAGGTATCAATTTATCTCGAAAAACTGTCAGTGGAGATTTTGTTAGAAACTTTGGCTCTAATATAAGTTATAATGAACAAGCAACAGACATGGATGGATTATTAACCTCAAAGACTGTTACTACTGGGTCTATTTCTTTAGACGGTCTTAGGCAATATTCTAAAGAGTTAAATTCAAATATTTCAATTGCATGCGAAAAAGACGAGTCTGGTAGAACGTTCACTATAGCAGGTTATGACTTAGATGGACTTTATCAAACAGAAACTATTACAGGTGGAAATACAACTACAGTAACTGGTTCTAAAATATTTAGAAAAGTTTCTAGTATAAGCATTGATGGAAATTCTGCTGGAAAAATAACTATTGGGACAGAAGCTGTTAGTAGCTCATTAAAAATAACTAATAGTGATAGTGTAGTTAAAACAACTAATGTACCTGTAGGTTCAAGTGCATATTATTTAGCTAATAAACTTAAAACTGAATTAGCCGGTTCAGGTGTAAATTTGTCAGCTAGCACTAGCGTAATATTAGGACCATTAGATGAAGGTGTAAGTGGTGCTTTTACTTTTGACTTAAAGGGTAAAAATACAGATGCAGTTTCCATAAATACAAGTGTGTCTGCCACAGATTTGTCTCTGCTTGCCAAAAGTATTAACGAGTACAGTTCTCAAACAGGTTTGACAGCAAATGTGACAAGTGATTTTAAAAGAATTATTATAACTTCAGAAGATGGTCACAACATCAACTTTAATAATGTTACTGCTCCTTCAGATTTTTATTTAGAAACTATAGGTCAGGATTTTACTAATTTAAATATTCAAACTAATCCAAAATTATTGATAGATGTTAGTGATTCAAAAAAATCATCAGCAAATATTAAAGGGGAGATCAAATTTGTATCTAGTGAAAATTTTACTGTTCAAACTGATTCAGGTGTAGTTTGGTCATCTGCAGCAGATTCACTAAAAAATGGATATATAGACGTTCAAAGAAGCAAGACTGGTGAAATTGTTACAATTACCCCAGAAGTATTCAATGATCTTGATAATAGCTTAGGTTCGCCAGATGGGAAAAAAGCAACTGTTGGTTTATCCAAATATGGATTAGATATAAATCAAAAAGATTATAAGTTGTACATAAGGGACGGTAATAGTTTATATGAAAGCGCAAACCCAGGCGTAGCAGGAACTTTGTCTCTTGATGGAAAATTAAAAGATGCAAATAATTTAAATGCTATTGTAAGTATCTATTCTACTGCTAGTGAAACAGGTAATACATTTACCGTTACAGGAACTAATTTAGCGGGAACAACTATCACAGAAGCTATTACAGGAGGATCTACTGGTGAAAGAGTATATGGCTCTACTATTTTTCAAACCATAACATCCATTACAACTTCAGCCACAGCAAGTGGTAATATTAAAATAGGTACTTATGGATATAATGCCATAAATGACGATGATAGTTTAGTACAATGGACTTCTTTTTCATCAGGATCAATTTCAATGGATGGCGTGTTATCAACAGCGGATTATCTTGGAGCTAAAATTAAAATTAAAAGTCAACAGGATACAACTGGGACAAGTTTTGTGATTGCTGGTTTGGGTTTAAATAATGAAGTGATAACTGAGACAATAACTGGATCTAATGGTGGCATAGTAACCACATCAAATATTTTTAAAACAGTGACGTCTATAAATTCTTCAGGAACTAGCAATGGTAGGATCCGAATAGGCACCGAAGCAGCAGATGGAAATTGGAATACAACTATAGATGCAAACGCATTAAATATTGATACTCAAAAAGATATATCTACGGCGCTTTTAACTTCACTTAGATCAGAAACCCCAACTTCTCAGTTAAAAGGTATTGTACTAAATTCTCTGCCAAGCGAAGGTCAGTCTGTTGATTTGAGTTTTGAAGGACAGGTTTACTCACTGAAAATGGTTTCAGGTGAATTAGTCGTAGAGGGTCCTGAAACAAACAGAATTAAAGCTCGTTTTAACGGTACATCAGAAAGTATTTCTAACTTGATAGCGACTTCACAAGCTGGTACTGCGGCTACCCCCTTAATTATTAATGGTTTAAATTCTGTGGCAGCAGATTCTAATGGGCTTGTCGAGCTTATGAATCCATCAGGTGCAGGTGTAATTTCTCGAGATGGGGCACTCAAAGATAGCACATCTTTAAATTCTAGAATAACAATTAAAAATCGTGATAACGATGATAATACTCCTTTTAAATACACTATTACTGGTACTGATCAAGACGGTAACGTAATAACTGATGTAATTACCGGTGTGAATGGTGACAATGCAGTTAATACTGGAACTAAAGTTTTTAAAACAGTTACTGAGGTGAAAGTTGACGGTGACTCAGGTGAGATTGAAGTTGGAACCATACCTGCATTTGCTTCATCTTCAGGAACAAGAGTTTCAATAACATCAACAGCTAATGAAAGTGAAAACACTTTCACTATTGTAGGCACAGATACTGATGGACTAAGTAAAACTGAAACTATAGCTGGACCTACTTCAGGTAAAACTGTCTCATCTTTAGGTTTGTTCAAAACAATTACATCAATTACTCCAACCTCTAATACGGTTGGCAATGTTGAAATAGGAACTTCGCCAGGATATGAACTAATAGCAACAGCTGAAGGGACCATTGAAGGAGCTCAATTTAAAATAGTACCAACAACAACAAATGTTAATAATTCTCAATCTTTTGGTTTAAAAACTGCAACTACAACAGTGCTAGGAAACTTTGTTGCACAACCACTAGCCAATTCAGAAGGTGTTAATAGGCACGCTTTAGGAATTGAGGTGACTGAGAATGACGTAGTGTCAAATTATTCAATTAAATTTAATAATAATAATATTCCTGTTTTTTATGATAGCACAGGTACAGTAGTTAGTGCGTCTCCGCCGACTGGTATAACGCTCTCTTGGAGTGAAACATCTGGCACAACTGACGATGATTCAATCTATAACTCTAACATGTCTGCAGGAGTTGCTATTATTACAAGTGGTATCTTGTCTACTACTGACGATGACAGTCTCTTTACAAGTAAATCAGCAACAGCAGGAGACTTGGTTTTAGATGGACCTCTTGAAAGTTCTAAGGCTTTAAATGGAAAGGTAACGATATTTTGCAATGGAAATGAGACAAGTAACTCTTTTGTTGTAAGCGGTTATGATCTTTCGGGTGTTTACAAAACTGATACAATTTCAGGGGTAAATAATACAACAGCCACAGGGAGTATTTCCTTTAGTGAGATCATATCTATTTCAGCTGCAAGTAATACTGCAAGTACAATTAAAGTCGGAACACAGGCTACTCAAGTTACAATGGACCCTCAAGTTATTACAATTACACCGGCAGGCTCTGATGTAGGAGAAAAATATACAATTACTGGATTAGATCAGTTTGGTAAAAGTCAAACTGAAGTAATATATGCTCAAGCAGCTGGAACAAAAGTTATAGGTGAAAAAGTTTTCACACAGATTACATCAATCGTACCAGGAAGCGCATCTGCCTCGACAGTAAAAGTAGGTACACAAAAAGTTGGACGGTTATCAATAAGTCATACTATTGATAAGCTTGATTTTAAAGTTGAGGGTAACCCACGTGCTAATTATATTTTTGGCTTTAAAACTGATAATATTAGAGCTGTTGTAGACAATGATGGTCTTAAAGTATCGTCATTTTCAGGTGTCCCAGTTAAAGTTGATATTCCAAGCAACTCTATACAAAACTCAGTTGCAGAAAAAATAAGTTTAGATAATTTGCCGCCAGAAGATTTAATAACTATTGTAATGGGTACTGGAGCAAGAAAAATAAGTGCAGAATTCGATCAATATGCTGAAAATGACAACGTGGAGACAGCTTCAATACCAGAATTGACTATTAAAGTTGACGCTACAAACAATAATAAGGTTGAGATATTTGATAAGAAATCAGGTCATTCAATTGCGTCAAGAATTTTAGATGTTAATAGGGTATTTGATGTAAATAACACTAAATTTCAATTCTCTGAGGCTGCTGTTGTCAACAATAGTTTTGAGTTTTCAAGTAATAAAGATGGTTTCGGAGATAATAGAAATATTATAAATCTTTTAAATCTTCAAGGATCAGATAAATCAGGTGGAAATAAAGGTAATTTCCAAGAAATATTTAATACTACAGTTGCTAAGGTTGGTTCAAACGTTCAAGCAAGTCAGCTATCATTAGATTCAGCATCAAGTACTTTAGATGCTGCAGAGGCAAGTCAAAGTGAGTTTGCAGGTGTTAACTTGGATGAAGAGGCCGCTCATTTGCTCGAGTTTCAACAAGCATACCAAGCTTCGGCACGAATTTTGCAGACTGCTAAAGAAATGTTTCAATCTTTAATAGAGGTTGTATAAATTTAAAGTGGTTAACTAAATGCAAATAAGTTCAAAATTATTTAATCAACAACAATTAAAACAGTTTTCATCTACAACTGAAGAACTTCAGGATCTTCAAAATAAAATTGCAACAGGTGAAAATATTTTAAGAGCATCAGATGATCCCGTTGGTTCAGTTGAATTATCTGGTTTGAATGTTGTAAAAAATCAAATTGAACAATATGAAAGAAATGTTAACTCAGCTAATGATAGATTAACGCTTTTGGATAAGAATTTAGAAAACTTATCAAATATCATGATTAGAGCTCAAGAATTGATAATACAGGCTTCCAGTGACGTTTTAGGTGCCTCTGATCGCGAGGCAATAGCACTCGAAGTTGATGAGATGAAAGAAGAAATATTGAGTGTTGCTAACGCACAAGATAGTAATGGAAGCTATTTATTTAGTGGTTATAAAACTAGCATAATTCCATTTGTTAAAGATATCGCAGGCAGTATAAATTATAAAGGTGATAGGGGTATAGCTTCTTTATCAATATCTGAATCACGCGTCATGGAAACAACACTTGATGGAGGAACATTATTTCAAGCTGTTAAAGGACCCACAGGAGAAAATGTATCAGTATTTCAGATGTTAGAAGATATTAGTTATTCTATTAGAACTGCATCAGGCGGAGTTAATTCTGTTAAAGCAACAGGAGTAGCTGAGCTCACCTTTGAAAACAAAAATCCTGGAACTTGGTCTTTTGATCTTACAGGTAATTTAGGAACAGCAACAATTACAACTGAAATCACAGGTGAAGATCCTTCAGAATTTGTGAAACAAATAAATTTAAGTTCTACTGGTGTTACTGCAACTATTAATGAAGATGGGAAGACAATAAAACTAACTGACTCAGTTAATGGGCCTATGGAGATAAAAAACTTATCCGTATACGGTATTAATTCAGCCCAGAAAAATCCATCATCATTTTTTCAAGTCCAACCAATAGATGGATCAGGAAATAGTATAGGTACTATGCAAAAATTATTTGATAATAATCAACTACCTTCAAAACAATTAGATAATGTAGCCTCAACACAAGTTCATATATCTAACAATAGGGGGGAAATTGGTGCTCGAACAAATTCTCTAACAAGGCAAACAGAACTATTAGCAAATAGAAGATTAGGTGTTGAAAAGGATGTCAGTGATTTAAAAGATGCCGATCTTGCTGCTTTAGTAACAAATTTGCAAAGTATGCTAACATCTATGCAAGCTAGCCAACAATCATTTGTTAAAATTTCACAATTAAACTTATTTGATTATTTAAGATAACTTAATTATTAGAATAATTCAGGCTCATCATTAAACACTTCACCAATCCAGTCAATATCTTCAACATCAGTTATTAACCAACCAGGAGTGGCTTTTGGCAAAGCTTCATTTCTAATACTGAATACAGTAGCTTTAAAAATTTTAAAACTTTTATCCGAGTTATAATCTTTTATTTTTTCTGGATCAAATGCAGATGAAAACATCCCAGATAATTTTCTTTCACTTCCGCTAGCTTCAAAGTTAACTCTATAATGAATGTAATCATCTATATATGTAACAGCTTCTTCACCTGCATTAATATCAGATAAAAATTGAAGAATTTTTTCAGCTAAATCCATAACTTCTTCAAATTTGACTTCATTATATCTTTCAGATATGGCGTTTGAATATTTTCTAGAAACTGCTGCTATAGAATTATTAGTTGATAAGAACTCTTTGCTTGTTTGTGCAGCAAATATACCAAAGATCCACTCAGGACAGAATTTTGACATTTCATCACCTATCAATTTAAAAATATCAATTATTTATATATGATAAATAAACTTTTTATTAAGTAAATCAATAGTATTTTATTTAATTTGTTTCCAACCGTCTAAAATTTCATCGATTGGAGGAATTGCATCGTATACTAATTTTGAATCTCTTTTGGTAAATCCCTTCATTATGCCATCTTTACAAAACTCATAGATATTATAGAGATTTTCAGCAATTTCTTTCCCGTCTTCAAAGTTTAAACTAGATTGAAGAATATAAATTGCCGTTAATGATTTTGAAAAGCTATTTGACTTAATAGATGAAACGACTGGTTCATTATCAATTGAATATGCCAAAGTTTCCATATTCTTTTTCAAATCTTTTAACACTTCTTCTATTATTTTATGAGGATCTAAACTAGATGTTTTAGCAGCTATTTCATCGTTAATATACTGCTTCATTGACGCATTGTAGTTCATTTTAATCCCCAAACTAAAGAAGTTAATTAAATATCTATAAAATATTACGGTGATTTTCTTTTAATGTTTAGGACTTATTAAAATTAATGTTTTTCTATTTGATTAATTTCCTCAGAAATATCCAAATATGCTTTTAAAACATCATTTTCTGAAATAATACCAACCATATGATTTGTTTTTTTATTTACTATGGGAATACTCTCACCAACAAAATTTGATAATTTTTTTATAACGGATAGTAAACTTGAATTTGGATCGATAATAAGAGGTTTTTTTTCAGCGTAATCAATTAAATTTAGGCCTTTTTTATTCACTAAATTTAACAAACTGATCTTACCAATATAAGTATTCTCTTTTGTTACTATGTATCCTTCAGTGGTTTTTTTACTTGTTAGTAATTTAATAGCCTTATCAATTGATATTTTTGTGCTAAGTTTAGTAAAATTTTTATCTACGTAACTTTCTATTAATACCTCATTTAAAAGTATTTGTTCCCGACCTTTTGTAATGGCAACACCTCTTGAAATAAGTTGTTTATCAAATAAACTATTTCCAAATGTTCTACTAGTAATGAATGAACAAATTACGATTGGAAATGTTGCTGCGATTGCGTATTCATATGATCCTGTAAGTTCTAAAACCAGTATTATTGCAGTTATTGGAGCGCCAATCACAGAGCTCGAAACAGCAGCCATACCTGAAACAGCAAGAACAGATAGTAGATCAGGGTTAATAGACGTCACTGGTAACTGAAATATTATAGCACCTAAAACACCTCCTAAAAAAAGAGCTGGTGAAAATGTGCCTCCAAAAAAACCAAACCCTATACAAATACTGGTTAAAACTAGTTTACCAATTAATAGAGCTAATAGATAAACAAGGTTTTGTTCGTTTGTAATGACAGAGATAAGTGTCTCTGTGCCCAAACCAAGTATCTCACTAAATATCATTCCACATAGACCACAAGCAAATCCAGCAATTATTGGTGCTTGCCATAGATGTCCCAATAGAAAAAATAAGACACATCGTCCCCTTTGAAAATTTCACTTTTGAAGTAGATGAATTTTTAACCCATAACAAAAATTTACTTCTAGCCGAAATTGAGCTTCCTTCCGAAGACACTTCATTTCCACGTCCCGATTGGCTGGGAGACGAAGTGACAGGCAATCCCTCCTATTACAATGCCATGATGTGATCTCATTCTTCAGATTGGAGCATCAAATGATAATTAGAATATCGTATATTTCAGAAAAATTTAAAGCATGTATTCGCTATTAAAAAACATTCACTCCTATT
>ERZ802822.1752-NODE-1752-length-12782-cov-9.245809_pt1 | contig 12782 bp, 6 predicted proteins | sample MGYA00345649_ERZ802822 | MGnify/ENA primary metagenome ERZ802822 (study PRJEB30503, sample SAMEA104212359) | marine metagenome | biome: Westerlies Biome; feature: [SRF] surface water layer (ENVO:00010504) within the epipelagic zone...; material: water...
AAAAAAAGTTTCTTGATAAAAAAAAGAAAAAAAATAAGCGGTGGTCAAGCCGCTGTTCAATCTTTAAAAAAAGAAAAAGTAAAACATGTCTTTGGACTTATTGGTTCTGCAACAATGGAAATGTTTGATGCTCTTTATCATGAGAAAAGTATTAAATTTATTGGAGTAAGAGATGAAAGAACAGGTACTCATATGGCAGATGGTTATGCTAGAGCGTCTAATAAACCGGGAGTAATTTTAGCAGGACAAAATGGTCCTGGAGCAACAAATTTAGTTACAGGTATTGCTCAAGCAAAAGCAGCTTTTTCGCCAGTAGTTGCTATTGCTGGATCATTCTCAACGAAGGACAAAATGGAAGATGCATTTCAAGGTCTTGATCAACAATCCCTATTTACACCTATTACCAAAAAAACATGGACAGTAAAAAATTCTAAGATAATTCCAAATGTAATTGGAGATGCCTTCAATCTAGCGATGAAACCAAGAAGAGGACCTGTATGTATAAACCTGCCTAGAAATATACTGGCAGCAACAAATAATTATAATATTAATTATAAAAAAACGTCTTTTGAAAATGAGAGCAAAGTTAAAGGTAAACAAGAAAAAATTAAAATAGCAGCTAAAATAATTAAAGGATCCAAGAAATCAGTAATAATAGTAGGTGCTGGGATTAAATATACTTCTAAATATAAGGAAGTAATAAAGCTTTCCGAAATGCTGAATATTCCAATTGTTACAGCAGCAGGACATGGTGATGCAATTCCATATAATTATAAACTGAACGCAGGACAAATGGGTCCAAGAGGAAATCCTGTTGCATCAAGATTAGTAAAAGAAGCTGATGTTATTTTGGCAATAGGCACTCGTTTGGGCTTCAATTCAACATTTTATTCTTATGAAAACATCAACAAAAAAGCAAAAATTAATCGATTTAAAGTATGGCAACGTGCGTATTGGTACAATGGTCCAGATGGTAAATCTTATTATTATCAGGAAGAGAATTTAAAGAGCTTTGACTTGTACGTAAGTATGAATAAAACCGATTGGGTTTTGTTAGGCAACTTCGAAATAGAGGGTCCAGCAGGTGGTACTGATGAAATTTCGCAAGCCTTATTAGATGAAGCTGCGGCAGGACACAACTTTAATTTAGATGAAATATCCCCAGAATTCAGGTATCTAAAGTTTAGTATAACCTCCAATTTTGGTAGTGATTCTTTTTGTCACGGGTCAGAAATCACATTGTTTGGAAGGGACAATTTATAGAACAAATATTTTAAAAAAATTAGATGGCTTTACATCAACTCAAGTTTAATTTGAGTAACTTCTTAATGTCTTTTTTGCTTGTGCTTAGCTGTTTTACGCTACATGCGCAATACCTGACAACACAGGGTAAAGAAATTGTAGACAAGGACAATACGCCAATATTATTAAAAGGAATTGGATTAGGTGGCTGGATGCTACAAGAGCCTTATATGATGCAATCCATTGGTGGGGCTAAAAACCAACAAGAATACAGATCAAAACTTGAGGCCCTTATTGGTGAAACCAAAACGCAAGAGTTTTATGATGCTTGGTTAGACAACTTTGTAACCAAACAAGATATAGATTCCATTGCCAGTTGGGGGTTTAACAGCGTGCGATTACCTATGCACTTCAACTTGTTTACACTACCTATTGAAGATGAGCCAGACAGTAACACAAACACGTGGCTAGACAAAGGTTTCGATATGGTTGATGAACTACTTGGTTGGTGTGAGGCTAATGAGCTTTATCTCATTTTAGACCTACATGCAGCACCTGGAGGACAAGGTTATGATCAAGGAATTTCAGACTATGACACCAACAAACCCTCACTTTGGGAAAGCGAGCAAAACAAAGCAAAAACAGTGGCACTGTGGGGTGAACTTGCCAAGAGATATCACGATAAGCAATGGATTGGAGGATATGACTTGATCAATGAAGTGAATTGGAACTTAAACACAAACGAACTTAAAAATTTATATGTTCGAATCACAAATGAAATTCGACAATATGACACCAATCACATCCTTTTTATCGAGGGTAATTGGTTTGCAAATGACTTTACTGGATTAACTCCACCCTGGGATAACAATATGGTTTACAGTTTTCATAAGTACTGGAATGAAAACACAATAAATACCATTCAATGGGTCCTTGATATGAGGAATCAATACGATGTTCCACTGTGGATGGGAGAAAGTGGCGAGAACTCCAACATGTGGTTTAAAGAGGCCATTCATCTATTTGAAAGCAATAATATTGGTTGGGCTTGGTGGCCTTGGAAAAGAATTACAACTACTGTGTCCGCTTTCTCAATCCCTTCCAATAGTCAATATGATGCCGTTATGAAGTATTGGAAAGGCGAGGGTCCTATACCCGATGCAGATGATGCCTATAATGGCATGATGGCACTGACACAAAGCGCATTGGTTGACAATACTATCTACAACAAAGGCGTAGTTGATGCCATGCTGCGACAGCCAAGCGACGATAGCCTATTACCCTATGCCAACAATGTGATTCCAGGAATCATACATGCCACGCACTACGATATGGGGGCACAAGGAATTGCCTACCACGATCAGGAATATGCTAACTACTCTGGCTCTGGTGGTACTTCAAGTTGGAACCTAGGCTGGGTTTTTAGAAATGATGGTGTAGATATTAGTACATCAAACTCTAACAGCCTAGATAGTAACGGCTATAGTGTAGGTTATGTAAATGCCAAAGAATGGATAAAATATACTGTTGAGATTACAGATGCTGGGTATTATAATATTGAAACGACCTACGCGGCAGCGAACAGCGGCGGAAAAATCCGATATGAACTCAACGATAGACCCATTACAGACTTGATTTCACTAAGTCCAACCGGGAGTTATACTAGTTTTAACTCCAATACGACTTCAACTGCCTATCTAGAAACGGGACAACACGTTTTAAAGTTACGTATTGCAGGCACAAGTGAATTCAATATTGAATCATTTAAGTTTAGTTTATCCGCAAACCAAACACCAAGCTTTGTACCTATAGGCGCCGTAACAGAGAGTAGTGATACCGAAATACAACTTACATTAAACAAAGCGATTAATACGACTGCTGTTGATCACACCCATTTTAGCGTAACGGTTAATGGAAATAATATAGCTGTATTAAGTGCGCAACGCGACCCAAACAATCCGCAAACCGTAACGGTTTCTCTCGATGACTATTTATCATTTTATGACGAAATTCTAATCAGTTATACTGGGGACAGCCTGGTATCTACTAATTTGGAATCATTAGCTGTATTTACCAATATGGCTGTCGAGAATTTACTTACTGAAATAAATGTAATTCCCGGAAAAATTGAAGCAGAAGCATTTGACACACAAAATGGTATTGGTACCGAGGATACTACTGATACTGGCCTTGGAAAGAATATTAATAACCTACACCCTGGAGACTATGTAACATACGAAGTGGACGTAAAGCAAAACACCTACTTTAATATTCAATCAAGAGTAGCAACAGAAAAAGATAATGCGCGCTTTAGCATGGAGCTAAGGAACGAAAACAATGTTTTTTTTTATGAGTCATTTAATGTGCCTAATACAGGAAGCTGGCAAACATGGCAAACGGTAGAAAAAGAAGCGTTATTACCTGCTGGAAAATATACCCTGAAAATAAATGTATTTGGTTCAGAGTTCAATATAAATTGGTTTAATTTTATTACACTAGACACGACTAATCGTTTGGCCATTCCAGGCTTGGTTGAGGCAGAAGCATATGACTCTCAAAATGGTATGACAACCACAACGACTTCTGATAGTAGTGGTGGACAAGAATTGGGGTATTTAGATGAAGGGGACTATGCATTGTATTCTGTTAGTGTTGCGCAATCTGGAACGTATAATATAAAATCTCGCATAGCTACTAATTATAATGATGCAACATTTAGCTTAACACTTGAGGATGAGAGTGGCTTGATATATAAGCTTGCTGAAGTTGCGCCAACAAGTACAGGTGGCTGGACCAGCTGGAATACGATCACCCAAGAAGCAGTATTGCCCAAAGGAAATTTTACATTGAAGATGACAAGTACAAATTCAGCTGTTAATATAAATTGGTATGATTTTGAATTTATCTCCTCAGATAAACAACCAATTCTTATACCGGGCATTGTGCAAGCTGAAAAGTATAATAGCCAATTAGGGGTTGCTGTTGAATCATGTGCTGATATAGGGGGTGGACAAAACCTGAACTATATCGATCAGGGAGACTTTGTAAACTACAATGTTTTAATTCAACATACAGGATTTTATACAGTTCAAGCAAGAGTTGCTGGATACGACATAAGTAGTTTTAATCTAGTATTATCAAAAGATAACAGTCCTGATCAAGTTCTAGAAACATTTGCTACCCCTCAAACCAATGGATGGCAAAACTGGCAAACCGTTCAGAAAGATATTCTCTTACAGGCTGGAGAATATACCCTAACTGCAAACATCTTAAGCGGGGAGTTTAATATCAACTGGTTCAATTTCATCTATGATGAAGATGGGGGTATGCAAATCCCAGGAACAATCCAAGTGGAGGATTATTGGGAGCAATCAGGATTAAGTGTAGAAAACTGTTATGATACCGGCGGCGGTAAAAACCTATCATACATGCATCAAGGAGATTCTGCAACATATTTGGTTAAAGTAAATACTTCGGGCAAGTATAAGGTTAAGTCTCGCATTAGTAGCGCTTATACGGGCGGAAGATTTAATCTCGTTTTTTCAAAAAATCCAACTGAACATTTTACACTAAATAATTTTCAAGTACCCAGTACAGGGGGCTGGCAAAGTTGGCAAGATTTAGATAAAGAATTTGATTTGACAGCAGGAACATATACCATGACCATGAACATAACTGGCAATCAGTTTAATTTGAATTGGATAGATTTTGAATTAATTGAGGCATTAAGCAATAAAGCTAACGATAGTGATCTATTCAAATTATACCCGAATCCAGCACATGAATACGTTACCCTACAGTCCGATACTGTCATCAACCACATCAAAGTATTTGATCTTTTAGGTAGGGCTATGTTTGAGCAAAACACCAAAAACCAGCAGAATGTTCAATTCAATGTAGCCCACTACCCCAGCGGATTGTATTTGATTGAGGTTAAGTCTGAAAATAGTTCCGAAATTTTAAAATTAATCAAACAATAAAATTACCAAAATTGAAATTTACGCAATCCTTTTCTGCTTCGCTTTTACTTACAGTATCGTTATTTACAAATGCACAGAATATAGATGATCAAGTTAACCAACTGGTAGCAAACATGACCCTTGATGAAAAAGTAGGTCAAATGACCCAAGTAGAGCGCAAAGAATTAGACCATATATCTGATTTAGCGACTTACAATATTGGTTCTTTGCTTAGTGGGGGCGGCTCTGCACCAATCCCAAATACATTAGATGCCTGGATTAAAATGTATAATGAATACCAAACGATATCTATGCAATCCTCATCAGGTATTCCAATGATATATGGAATTGACGCTGTGCATGGGCATAGTAATGTAAAGGGTGCTGTTATTGTACCTCATAATATTGGCTTGGGTGCCACTTGGAACACTGATCTTGTCAAAGAAATCTCAAAAGTAGTAGCCAAAGAAGTAGCTGCAACTGGAATTGATTGGACTTTTGCTCCATGTGTTGCTGTACCTCAAAATGAAAGATGGGGAAGAACATTTGAAGGGTTTGGCGAAACTTCAGAAATCAATCAAATTATGGGGATAGCATCCGTAGTTGGGCTGCAAGGAAATGACTTGGCGCTTGACAACACCATCCTGGCCTGTGCAAAACACTTTATTGGTGACGGCGGAACCACAGATGGAATTGATCAAGGAAATACAGAGATTACAGAAGAAGTTCTTAGATCACTTCATATGCCAGCATATGTAGATGCTATTGAACAAGGCGTTGGAACAATCATGGCAACCTACAACAGCTGGAATGGCCAAAAAGTACACGGGTATAAGTATCTATTGACAGATGTACTAAAAACCGAGCTTGGATTTGAAGGCTTTATTATTTCGGACTGGAAAGGAGTTGATCAAGTAACTGAAGATTACAAAGAAGCGATCAAGCTATCCATCAATGCAGGTGTTGATATGGTAATGGTTCCTGACAGATATAAAACATTTATCAACTATACTAAGGAGCTTGTTAATGAAGGTCAAATTAGTATGTCGCGTATAGATGATGCAGTCAAGCGAATTCTAAAACAAAAAATATTACTTGGCCTTTTTGATCAACCCTATGCCACCACTTCCAATGCAGAAATCGATGCGTTTGGATCGGCAGAGCACAGAGATATTGCTCGGCAAGCTGTACGCGAATCCTTAGTTGTTCTTGATGCCAAAAACAATATACTACCACTAAAACAAGATGGTCAAACCATCGGACTGGCTGGTGTTTTAGCAGATGATTTAGGGGCACAGTGTGGTGGATGGACTATTGCATGGCAAGGTGGAAATGGAGACATTACTGATGGGACCTCAATTCTGGAGGGCTTTCAAAAATTAGCAGGCACCAGCAAGATTCATTTTAGTGAAACAGCAGACTTTGAACAAGACATAGACGTAGCAATTGTTGTCATTGGAGAAAAAACTCCTTATTCAGAAGGTGGGGGAGATCGCTCCTCTCTCAATATAGAAAACCAAGACATTGCGCTTCTCAAAAAGCTGAAAAGTAAAAATATTCCAACGATAGCAATACTAATTTCTGGTCGACCAATGATTTTGGGTGAGGCGTTGCAACATTCCGATGCAATGATTGCCGCATGGTATCCTGGAACTGAGGGTGATGGTATTGCTGAAGTCTTTTTTGGATTATTTGATCCTAAAGGTAAATTAACTCATTCGTGGCCTAACCATATGCGTCAAATTCCCATCAACCTTGGAGATGCAAATTATCAACCCCTATACCCATTTAAACATGGATTAACACATTTTCCGAATTCAAAAAATAATGCTCATTTGAAGGTGTATGCAAGCAAGGTGAATAATGAGGGAAATAAGCTTAGTGTCTTTTTTAATGATAACATTACAAAAAACAAAAGTACACTCAATAGCTACAAATTATATGTAAATGGAGTATCAGCCGACACATCAATCAAGAGTCAATCGATTCATCCAAATGACAATTCATTACTCGAAATAGAACTCGCAACAAAAATCGAGGAAGGCGATGAAATTTATTTGACTATAGAAGACAACGTCATGTTTTCTGAAAACTCAAAATTAACCGATGCCAAAAATATTTTCGTCTTTAATGGAGTGAAGACTCTCAATGGTTTGGGATTGAGAGTAGAGGCAGAATCTTATTATGAAATAGAAGGTGTACAAACTGAACAATGCACTGATGAAGGTGGAGGACTAAACCTTGGCAACATCGAATTTGGCGATAAAATGAAATACGAATTCAATGTACCTAAATCTGGCTATTATCAATTATCCTCTCGTATTTCTGGATTTAGTGCTGGATCATTAGATTTTAACTTTAGCAACTTATTGATTAACATGCCATTTGAGGGGACAAATGGTTGGCAGAGTTGGCAAACCTTTTACAAAGAAATTTATTTAGAAGCTGGCCTGAATAAGATGATCGTTACTGCTAGATCATCTTATTTTAACATCAATTATTTTGACTTGATTTTTGTGAAAGATGCGCATGAAATTCCTGGTAAAATTGAAGCAGAAAAGTATCGTTCTTCAAAAGGGGTTAAGACAGAATTTTGTCAAGACGATAACACAGAAAATGTTAGCCACATTGATTTTGAGGACACAGTTAGTTATCCAGTAAAAGTAAACCAATCTGGATATTATAAAATTAGCACTCGGTATGCATCAACAAATGATGGATATTTTAAATTATCGTTTGGAGACAATCTCCACTACTTTCCCTTTGAAAACACTGGGGGTTTGCAAAACTGGGAAACCTGTACCATAGAAGTGTTTTTAGAAGCGGGTGTTCATAATATGGAATTTACTGCGGCCACAAATTTCTTAAACCTGAATTATTTTGAATTGGAATTTGCTGGCACATTCGAAACAAATTATGTTTCAATATTGAATGACATACAACTAAATCCAGTTCCTTCAAAAAATCACATAGCATTAAAATTACCCACTACATTAGATTCAAATAAAAGCATTCTACTGTTTGACTCTAAGGGAGCTTTAATCAATTTGAGTGAGATAAGCGTTGGTAAAAGCTCAAATGAATATTATTTAAACTTACATTTAGAAGAAGGTGAATATTTTATATTCTGTGAGATTGAGAACAGCACTTACATTAAGTCTGTTGTAATTAAATAAATTACTCTTGTTTTTATGAATTTGCCTTTGATAATTGTTAATCTTTAAATGATTAATTATTAAAATATATTTTTAACAAATAGAATTAGATTCACGTTAATCTACAGAAATGATATCTTCAATGGATATTAAAGGAGTATTATCCATATAAGTTTTAAAATCACCACGTGGATCTTTAAGCGGAGCTGGAATTATAATTTGATCATTAGCATAAATTCGATATTCCCAGAAAAAATTGAATTTGACGGAAAAAAATGTCGAACTATTAGAATTAATGATTTTTTGAGATATATCTTGCAGATAGACAAGGAGTTACCTGAAAATAAAAAAGGACAAATCTCAAAAAATATGAGTTTGTCCCGTTTGGTGGAGCAGAGGGGAGTGAAATCAAACTATTTTGGGGAGGATTTGGGTATATTAAAAGATTATCTTGGTAAACAATTATAAATTTTAGCATTTTAAAGAGATTTCAAAATAAAAAAAGCCGCTCAGTGAGCGGCTTTGTGATTGTCGTAAAAGATATTAAATCTTCTTTTTTGTTATGATAATGCGTCGTACTTTTTTATCTACTAAAAAGAAATCTCCAATGTGGTATTCTTTAATTTCTACTCCGTCAACTTCATCAGAAAACGAGTTACCTGCAATAACCCACTCGCCATTTTGACCAACCACTTTCATGCTATACGCAAAAACAGTGTTCCATTTTGGATTAGATGAATTAAACCAATTAGACAACGAATCACGGTGTGCTCCTTTACCTAGAACAACTACGCCATCTGGACGTTCTATTGAAATAGAATCGTGATCCATTTCCGCAATAACATCAAGGTCACGATCATTATGAGCTTTCATATACTTTTCAATTATGGCAAGGTTTGCTGGGTCTGCATCAATGGCATCTATTTTTCCATCTGCAGTATTTAAAAAACCTGGTGCAGGTTTTGTGGACTCTGCTTCAGAGGAGGTAGTACAAGATGATATAGTGACTGTGGCTAACAAAAGAACTAGATATTTCATGTTTGGTTTTATTTTAAATTATAAATATAAAAAAATTACATTGACAAGTCCTTCATTTATAACTTTACAATAGATGCTTAACAAAAAAATAATATAGCGATTGGAGTATAGGGTAAATATAACTATTCAATGAAAAACTTAAAAAAAATTATTTACAATAGAACCAAAATCAAATCATTTAAACACTTGTTTGATTCCCTTTTCTGATTAAAATTGAATCTTATCTATTGACATATAAAAATGGAAAATCAGGACTAAAAATTTGTTTTAATATCAGGAAAGGGATCGAGAAATCCATTTTCAATTAAAAAATCATCAGCCACAGAGAGTGTATGGTAAAATGGGCCATTGTTTGAACGGCCGAAATTAAAAAACCCATGAGGCTCATTTTTATATTCCTTTAGTTCACATTTATGCCCCGAAGTACTCATTTTTTTGGTAAAATTTCTCACAGTGGTTATATGAACTGTTTTGTCTTTGTCTCCATGTAAAATTAGAGTGGGTGGCGCATTCATTCCAATGAGGTCAATTAAGTTAACATCCTTTCTAAGAGCTCCAAAACGACTTTTAAAATCATCTTCATCAACTTTAGGCATATCCATGCCGCCAGGGTTGAACAGTATGAGTGCATTTGGTTTTTCGTTTGTTTTATCACTGTTGCCCACAACTTTTTTATCAACGAAATAAGAGGCTGCTGCAAGGTATCCACCTGCAGAACCTCCACTGGCAATAATTTTGTTTGGATCTATATTTAAATCCTTTGCATTTTTTCGAACCCATTGTATTGCAGCTTTTGCATCTGATAAACACTCTATTGGCTTTACATTATGTCGACTGTTTACACGATAATCTACCACAATACCTGCAATTCCTCTACTGGCAAAATACCTTGCTTGAGGAGTAAATTGTTCTGGTGAACCATTTCGAAAACCACCTCCAAAAAAGAATAGAATTGCAGGTGTTTTAATTTCTTTATTGATGGGAGAATATATCCAAAGCTTTAAATCTATACCACTATCTTTTTTGTAGATATACTCCTCAGCACCTTCAATTACTGGAGGATAGTTTCGTTTGGATTGTCCAATACAAACAAGCGGTATAAATAAAAAATACAATAATTTCATTTAGGTGATTTCTCTTAACATATAAATTTTGACTTGAAATTAACAATAGCTTAATGTTGATTTATTTAAATTTATAAATGTTTAACTTAAAAATTTTTTTAATATGAAAAAAATACTATTTATTTTGATAACTTCATCCGTTTTTGCTCAAGCTCCTAACTTAGTAGAAGTAGAGGAATTTACAGCTAATAACCAAAAAAAAATGGTCTTATTACTTCAGTCTTGGGCTCAAGCTGAGAGAGAAATTACCGGTAATAATACATTTGTTTTAGAAGTAATCGACGGTAACAAGGTTTATTATTGCAGAGGATTTGATGGAATGAGACAGCTAGCTGAAGACAGAAATAAAAGGTGGGGTTCTGATGGCACAAGAGCTAAGATCATGAAAAAATGGCAATCTGAATCTCCATATGCCGAAGAAGAAGATGCATGGTTTACAACTAATCCTAACAGAGTCGCAAATCATATTTTTTGGCACAATAAAAGGCTTAGTTATATCCCTGAGGGAATAAATCTTTCTGAAGTTCTTCCAACCCTTAAATTCAGAAGGCATGTAATGATTGATGTAAATTCTGGACCTGAGTCCAGACAAAACTTTCAAGAGCAAATAATTTCAGGAATTGAAAATGATAAGAAATTAAAAAATAATTACATAAGGTTAATGTACACACCATGGTATGGAGGTCCAGAAAATGCTGATTTCATGATGATTGTTTTAGATGAATCAAGAGAAAAATATTTTGAAGGTTTAGCTGAAAGAAATAAAAAAAGGGGTAATGATGATGATTGGAAGTTGATTCAAAGTGAAAATATTGCGAATTGGATTGATGAAGAACATTTGACAATACATTATTAATAAGACCAAATCAATTGTTTTTAAACTCAAGTTTAATAACTCATTTAGTATGATGAATTATTCCCTAAAATAAATTTTATTTTAGGGAATAATGCCGTGGAGAAGAAGGGATTCGAACCCTCGACCTCTTGACTGCCAGTCAAGCGCTCTAGCCAACTGAGCTACATCCCCTATTACTTCAATGCGCGCTCCCCGCCTTACCGAACGCTACGTTTGGGCGGGTAGCCAACTGAGCCCCGCCCGAATGACTCGTCGGGCGGGTACAGCCCCGATGAAAGCAAAAATAAACCATTTTTTGTTCTATTGCCTTATTAAGGCAGATAAATAGCTAGGCAAGGCAGCAATAGACGCCATAATACCATCGGGCGTAATTGGACTTTGTTCCAGCAGTGCTTTTCGATACTTACCTGTTTGCACCAATACCGCATGATAGCCCGCATTTTGGGCACCTTCAATATCATTAATTAAGTCATCACCCACCATAAGCAATTCATTTGCAGCCGCCTTTAAAAGCGCACTGCCCATCTCAAAAAAAGCAGCGTTGGGCTTGCCCACTATATGCGCCTTTTTTCCCGTAGCATGCTCCAGTGCCGCCACAAAAGCACCACTGTCTAGCATCAGTCCTTTGTCGGTTTGAAAATAACGCCCCTTGTGTAGTGCAATCAGCTCAGCGCCCTCAAGTAGTTGATTCATTAAGCTGTTTAGCAAATCGTAATCCCAATCGTTGCCAATGTCGCCAACAACAATCGCTTCTGGATCGTCCTCAACAGAAGGCGGATAGTCGGCTTGTGCAGCCTCAGCCAGCACCAATCTACAGCCAGTCAGCCCCATTTTTTGTAGCTGTAGGACGCCTGCATAGTTGGCACTCAACAATTCATTTTCGCTAATGTTAAGACCCAAGTGTTGGAGTTTAGCAACAAGCGCACTTCTAGACAAGGTGGTGTTATTTGTTACAAAACGATATTCAATGCCCTGTGCGCGTAGCCAAGCAAGGGTTTCGTTTCCGCCAGGAATCAATTTGTCCCCCACATAAAATACCCCATCTAAATCAAACAATACGCCTTTAATGGATTTCATAACCTATCAATCGTTTATTCTGTATTTTTGCATCGTTGCTTAACAACAAAGATATGGGGAATCAAAACATAAATGAAGGAGTACATGTGCACAATTTAGCTGCCGTAGCTACCATTAGCTTTGCACACCCCAAGCACAATTGTTTTCCGCAAGCACAATTAAAAGCACTCACCGCAGCAATTGACACTTGCGCTCAAGACGATACCGTTCGAGTAATATTATTGCAAAGCGATCCCACAAAGGCCTTTTGTTCTGGCGCATCTTTTGATGAACTATTAGCCGTACAAACACCCCAGCAAGGCAAACGCTTTTTTATGGGTTTTGCTAATCT